>Ga0208130_1000481_pt1 | contig 20994 bp, 21 predicted proteins | sample ETNtaG_31_FD_185771 | JGI IMG/M metagenome (GOLD analysis project Ga0208130, IMG submission 185771) | Marine microbial and viral communities from oxygen minimum zone, Eastern Pacific Ocean - ETNP201310SV78 (SPAdes) (version 2) | ecosystem: Environmental > Aquatic > Marine > Oceanic ...
AAAAAATCGTATCATGTGTAGATTATAGTTTGAAATGAAAAAAAATATTTTCCAAAAAGAAGCAAAAAAAGCCTTTTTAATCGAATTAGATGAATTAAAAGCCTTTTCTAAGTCAAAAAACTTCAATGTTGAAGAATTATGCTCAAATATTTTTAAATGTAAGGGCAAGATTTTTATAACTGGTGTTGGCAAATCTGGTCACATAGCAAATAAGATATCTGCTACTTTATCAAGCACTGGTACTCCATCCTTTTTTATTCACCCTGCAGAGGCATTGCATGGTGACCTTGGAATGATCGAGAAAAAGGATGCAATTCTAGCAATTTCTAAATCAGGAGAAAGTAAAGAAATATGCGATCTCATACCTGCTATAAAATTAAAAAAGATTGACCTTTACTCAATTACTGAGAATTTGAATTCAACAATAGCCAAAGCATCCAAAACTCATATTTTAGTTAAAGTTAAAAGGGAAGCTTGCCCAAATGACTTAGCGCCTACTTCAAGTACCACCGTAACTCTTGCTTTAGGTGATGCAATAGCAGTGGCTCTTCTGAAAGCAAAAGGATTTACCTCTGAAGATTTTGCAAAATCTCATCCTGGAGGGAAGCTTGGCAAAAAACTAACTCTAAGGGCAAAAGATTTAATGGTTCCTGTTAATAAAGCTGCAGTTGTTGATGCTACTGATACGATTAAAGATTTAATATTTGAAGTTTCTGAAAAAAAACAAGGAATAGCATTAGTTAAACAAAGGGGTAAGGTTATTGGGGTCTTCACCGATGGTGACTTACGTAGACAACTTAAGAAGAATATACAAATTGATAAAGTTAAATTAAGCACAGTTATAGCTAAAAAATTTAAAACTATAAAATCAAATGACTTAGTAGTAGAAGCGGCTAATATGATGAAAAAATTTAAAGTCTATACTTTAGTGGTTGAAGATAAAAAAGATATTGTAGGCATCTTATCAATGCATGACATATTGGAAGCCAATGTTTTATAAGTTATTTATTTTATTTTTTATTTCTTTCAGTATCTTTCCTCAAGAGTATGAGATTACATCTGAGAATATAGAAATTAATACAGACCTAAACACCATAAGCTACGAAAATAAAGTCTTTTTTAGCTCCAAGAATATAAAATTCTCTGCTGATGAGTTAAAACTTAATCAGAATAATGATTCTTTCACAGCCAAAGGCACGCCAATCAAAATAACTTTTTTTGATGGATCTGAATTTATTGAAGGTGAAGCTGAAATTATAGAGATAGACTCAGAGAAGCTTGTGCTTTCAAAAAATGTTTCTGTGATTAAATCTGGCAATAAAATTAATTCAGAGAAAATGGTAGTTAAATTGAAGAAGAATGATAAAAGCTGAGAATATAAGCAGAGCTGTAAACTCTAAATCATTATTTAAAGACATAACCTTTGAGTTACCAAACAATAAGATTACAGGCCTATTAGGTGCAAATGGTGCGGGCAAGACAAGCCTTTTCAAAGCACTAGCTGGTTTAACAAAAATTGATCAAGGATCTTTGAGTTTTTTTGGAAATAACCTTAACTCTATGAATCTAGAAGAAAGGTCAAATGCTGGTCTTAACTATGTGCCTCAAGAAAATTCTTTGTTTGATGACTTAACGCTTAAAGAAAATCTGCAAGCAGTAATTGAATTAAAATACAAAAATATTTCAAAGGAAAAATCTTCTCAGATAAAACAGTTATTAAAGAAAATGAATCTAGAAGAGAAGGCAGATATTAAAGCAAGGTTTCTTTCAGGTGGAGAAAAAAGAAAAACAGAAATACTTAGATCTATCTTGTTAGATGCTAAGTTTATTTTACTTGATGAGCCATTTGCAGGTGTAGATCCTATATCTGTTGAAGAAATTATCAAAATGCTTAAAGCTTTCAAGGAAAATTTAGGGATATTTATTAGTGATCACAATTTTAGAGACGTAATAAATGTTTGTGATGAAATAATTCTCTTAAATCAAGGTGAAGTCCTTTTAAAAGGGACTCCTAATGAAGTTAAAAATGACCCAGTTGCCAAAAAGTTATATTTCGGCGAGCTGAATTAAGCGTTTTTCTTGTAGAATAGCCCCATGGCTAATGAAAATTTAGATAAACGATTTGAACTTATACAAGAAACGTTTTCAAATCCAGAATTTAAGACAAAGCTTGGCAGAATTTTAAGTGAAATGACTCCAAGCGAGTTAGCTTATGTTATTGAATCTTCTCCTCCACATGAAAGAAAAATTATCTGGGATTTAATTCAGCTAGATACTGAAGGAGAGGTCTTAGGAGAGCTAGATGAGAGCCTAAGAGAAGACTTACTTGCGGGCATGAATCCCGAGGAAATATCTGCAGCAATTAGCGACCTTGAAGTAGATGATCTAGCTGATATTCTTCAAACCCTTCCTGAAAAGATGACAAATGAAGTTTTGTCCTTAATGAATTCAAGAGATAGAGGAAGAGTAGAAAAAATTCTTGACTACCCTGAAGAATCAGCTGGTGGTTTAATGAATACCGATGTAATTACTGTGAGAGCAGAAAATTCTATTGAATTAGTAATGAGGTATCTAAGGTTTCTTAAAGAGTTACCACAAAATACTGATGATATTTATGTGGTTTCAAAAAAAGATGAGTATTTAGGAATACTCCCAATTACAAAAATTTTAACTTCTGATCCAAATCTTACTGTTAGAGAAGTTATGGATACAGAATTTAGACCTTTAAGAATTGAGAGTGATCAAATAGATATTTATAACCAATTCAAGACCAAAGATTTATTTTCAGCTCCTGTAGTTGATGAAAATAATCATCTTTTAGGAAGGATTACTGTTGATGATATTATCGAAGTTGCAGCTGATGAGGCAGAACAGGATTTTATAGGTTTTGCACAGATTGAAGAAGATATTTTTGCCTCACCTAAGAAATCCATTCGCAATAGATTGCTATGGTTATCAATAAATTTACTTACAGCAATAATAGCTGCTTTCTCTATAAGTATCTTTGAAGATGTCCTTAAACAAGTTGTATATGCAGCGATATTAATGCCTATTGTTGCAAGCATGGGAGGAATTGCAGCTACTCAAACGTTAGGAATATACATTAGAGCTGAAGCAATGCGGCAACTGAATAGGAAAAATTTACGCTACTTATTTAGAAGAGAGTTTATTGTTGCTTTGGCTAATTGTGTAGTATTTTCCATTGCAATATATGCCATAACAACTTTTTGGTTTACAGACTCTTCCCTGTCTTTGGCAATCTCTCTTGCTATGATCTTTAATTTACTTGCTGCTGCAATTTTTGGGTTCTTATTTCCTCATATTTTGAGAAAGTTAGGTTATGATCCTGCTATTGCTGGAGGTGTAGTTATTACCACATTCACAGATATCATAGGATTTGTAAGCTTTCTAGGAATAATCAGCTTCCTTATTGCCTAGTTTCTACAATTAGATTATCAGCGCTTCCTGAAATTCCATATTTTGTTTCAGTAATTTGATTAATTCCATCTTCAAGGACTTCTGTCACTACAACTGCGCCCGCTGCAGCTGGAAAGCCACCCAAAATAGCTACATACCAAGGAATATTCTGAGAAAGTGTAGAGTTAAAGCTCATCTCTAAGTCAAAAGTATCAAATGATTCTAACTCTGAAGAAATCGTTCCCACTATCTCTGCTTCACCTACATCAAAATTTAAATTCAAATTATTAATGTTTGCGTAGCCAGCACTATCAGCAAAAAATTCTCCAGAAAGAGAATTTATGAAAAAATTGTCTTGATCTAACTTATCAAAATCTGCATTTAAAATATTTACTAATCTAGATCTTATATCAATTAATGAAAGAACTCTTAATGCATCAATGGTAAATGTAGAATCAGTATAAGATATATCTTTTCCTTTGATCTTTACTAGGCCCCCAAAACCCATATCGTTATCTTTGAAGTTGATATAGCTATTCTTTAATGAGAAATTAAATTCAGTAAACTCAAGGTTTGAACTACGATTTGGGTTCTGACTGCTATTAAGTAAACCAAAATTAGCATTAAGATTACTCAGCTCCATATCATTGAAATTGAATTCAAAAGAACTTTCCACCGCGCTATCAAGAGAAAAATAATTTGAATTAAATCCACTTGGATAAACCTTCAAACCACCATTAATAACTTCGTAATTATCAAGAATATTAAAGTCAAAATATACTTCATCTGCATTTAGAAGAATTCTATTTTCATTAAAGGAAACTTTAAAATTAGAATCTAATGTAGGAATCTTTCCATCTATGCTTTTTAAAATACCTTCATCACCAAACTCAATAGCGAAGTTATTGAAGTCATTAAAAATTAATTTGTAATTAGAATTATCGATTAATTTTCTAGACAGATAAAATTTTCCCAACTCAATATTAGGTAATTCTAATTCATCTCCAAAAATTCTTAATGAGCTATTATCAATGTAGAGATTCATAGATTTAGTCGCCAGATCTAATTCAGATAATGTCAGCAAACCTTCTTGTGCCCTCATTACTATATTGAAATTTGATTCATTATCTATTTCTGTAAAAGAAAGAAGCAAATCTATATTATTCGATTTGAAATTAGAGTCTTTTAAGAAAAACTTTACATTATCTGCAGTTGATGGAATTAAATTGATAACATCGCTTTGATTTCCTTCAACCCATAACTCCAACAAGAAAGAATTATTATATTTAAATGATGATTTTATTATTCTATCTGCATCGCCAGCCGAGAGCTTAGCAAATGGTATCGAGAAATCATTATTAAGATCAATCTCTATAATACCTTCAAGATTTTTAAATCTACTTGGAGCATCATAGAATGTAAAATCTATCAGAGCTTCACTAGAATCAATATTTAAAAAAAGCTTATCCTCAGAAAAATACCCTCTGCCATCAAATTGATCTAATGAATTGATACTTCCAGGCAGATCTATGCTCAAGTCATTAAATGCAAAACCAATTTCTTCGGCTTTGGAAAGAAAATTGTTTAATTCCAATTTATTGAATTCTATGTTTCCAGCTTTCAAGTTAATTATTGATAACTCATTTATGTATATATCAGGTTGAGTAGATTCTTCACTTGTTGAACCTTCATTTAGTTTTACTTCGCTGTTATAAAGTTCAAGACTTGGTATATAAATTACTTTTCCTATAAGTGAATTGAGAAAATTAATTTCTAGATTAATCCTATCTCCTGAAAAATTTGCTGCACCCAAAAAAGAGAAGCCTTTAATATCAAGCTTCATTCCAAGCAGGCTTGGTTCAATAGAAATATCTTCAAAGCTTACATTATCCCCAAATAATAATTTAGATGTTTGCTTAGATCCAAAATCTGTAGTGAGTATTAAACAAAAGGAATAAAAACAAATAATCGAGATTGCAATTAAGTACAAAAATAACCTTATAGGCCAGATTAAATATTTTTTAACCATTTCTGCCTCTGATTTATGAAAATTAGTGACCATACTAATGAATTAAGCAAAGGATTAAGCAGAATCCTGATACTCATTCCATCAGCGTAGTTATTACTCATGAAAAGCATAATATTTAATAAAAGTGTTATAGAACTGATTAAAATTATCTGCTCTAAAAGGGATCTCTGAATCCATTTTAAAGTTGAAAAGTTTAGGTATAAACCAATAATTCCAAAGGTTATGGTATACGGCATTGTTACATTACTAAAAAAAAGGTCTATCAAAAAACCTTTAAAAATAAAAAAATATATATTTGGCACTTTCTTAACAAAAGTTGTCATGAACAAAGTATTAATTAAAAAAATATCTGGACTAATTGACCAGATACTTGAAGCCAAGAGAATCTGATTAATAACAATCAATACAAAAATAATTAAATATCTAAATAATTCATTCATGCAGAATCACCTTTTTATCAATTGATTGAAATGGATCAAAAAATAGCTCTATTTCTAAGTTTTGCTGAAAAATATTTGAATCAGCTTTTGTAATATTAACCAACCTACCAACTATTAAGCCTTGAGGATATATCCCATCAAAGCCAGTTGTAAAAAAAGTATCACCCTCGCTATAGCTAACAGCTTTTGATTCATTATTACAGTTGATTAACCTCCTCTTCCCAGAGCCTCTAGCAATACAATAAAAACCATTAATATTTTTTATAGAGATATATTCCTCAGGATCACTCAAAAGTCGCACTTCTATCTCATTGTTAGAAATATTTTTAGTCTTTCCAACTGCAAAACTACCATGGGATACAGCAAAAATACCGTCCATAGTAGATTCAGGGTTATTAAGATAAACTCTATGCTTATTGCAACATGTGAAATTCATTTGATCAAAAGAGCTAATATGCAATTCAGCTTCATTATTTTCTGAGAATACAAGGTTTGAGTAAGAAGTTGAGTTTTCTAGTGATCTGATCTTAAGTTCACTTTCATATATATCATTTTGCAATTTAATTATCTCTTCTTCTAAAGAAGCAATTTTTTCATTTTCAAATTCTTGGTATTCTTGCAAAATTTGTGAAATAAATTGTTGAGGAACATTTAAAAATTTTACTAGCAGTCTTTGTGATTTTTCATTAAGTTTGAAGGCATCAGACAAATATATAAGAAGGCTTGCAAATGCAAGAGCTAAAAGAACTAATCTTATTTTCTTCTGAGAAGGAAGAATGTTTGATGACATTACTCTTCAGCGAATAGGTCGAAATCTTTGTCCATTAGGCCAAGTGCTATACCGCCACCTCTTGCAACACAAGTTAATGGGTCCTCAGCTACTCTAGTAGGTATACCAGTTGATTGCTCAATCAATGTATCTAGGCAATGGAGCAATGCTCCACCTCCAGTAAGAACAATCCCGTCTTGAGAAATATCTGCTGCAAGCTCTGGTGGTGAGAGTTCAAGAGCAGTTCTAACTGATCTCACAATTGCAGACGTTTGATTTTCAAGCGCTCTAAAACCATCCTCTTTTTGAAAAACAACTAATTCTGGAATCCCTTCTGCAAGGTTTCTTCCTCTAAATTCATAAGGCTCAAAATCTTTTTTGCAATTCAGAGTTGCACAGCCAACCTGAAGCTTAATAAGTTCAGCAGTTGATTCTCCAATAACTACTCCAAATTTTCTTCGTACATATGTTTGTATAGCTTCATCAAATTTATCCCCTCCTACCTTCAAGGATTCAGAATAAACAATCCCGTTGAGAGATAAAATTGCCACTTCAGAAGTACCACCACCAATATCAATAACCATGCTTCCTCTTGGCTTATCGATTGCTACTCCTGCTCCAAGTGCTGCTGCAATTGGTTCTTCTATTAGTTTTACTACACTAGCGCCAGCTGACAGCGCTGATTCTCTAATAGCTCTTTTTTCAACTTGAGTTGCTTTTGATGGAACACAAACTAAAACTCTAGGACTTGGTGAAAGAATTGAATTATTTGAAACTTTTTTAATGAAATGTTGTAGCATTTTTTCTGTGACATTGAAGTCTGCAATGACCCCATCTCGTAAGGGTCTTATTGCTTCCATCTGCCCAGGCGTTCTACCAAGCATCTTCTTAGCATCATGACCTACAGCTACAACTGTTTTTTGGCCACTTCTTTCTTGTATCGCTACAACTGACGGCTCATCTAATACAATACCGTCTTCTTTTGTGTAAATTAAAGTATTGGCCGTACCCAAGTCAATGGATATATCATTTGAAAAAAGACTGCGTAAAAACTTAAACATTTCTAATATATCTCTATAATATTCAGAATCTTATAGAATAAGGCTTTTAATGGATAAAATCGAGTTAAAAAATCTTTTATTTCTTGCACGAATCAGTGCTGATGAAAAAGAACACACAAAAATCATTAAAAAATTAAAGAATACTTTCGATTTAATAGATGAAATGCAAGATTTAGACCTTTCTGATCTAGAACCATTAAATAATCCTCTAGAACTAAATAATGTCTCTAGAGAAGATGTAAATAATGATAGAAATTCTAAGGGTGAGTTTCTTAATAATTCGCCAGAATCTGATGAAGATTACTTTTTGGTACCCAAAATAATAGAATGAATTTTAAAGAACAGAGAGATCTCTTTAGGACAAAAAAAGTTTCTGCCAAGGAAGCAGTTCAAGAATCAATAAAGAAAATTAATGGTGATAACTTAAATATTTTCATAAATAGTTTTCAGTCTGAAGCCTTAAAACAAGCTGAATTTATAGATAATAATTTTGATAAATTTAAGGATGCTCCTTTATCTGGAGTTCCAATAGCTCACAAAGATATTTTCTGTACTAAAGGATTGCCAACGACTTGTGGCTCTAAAATGTTAGAAAATTTTGTTCCTCCATATGATTCAACAGTAATTCATAATTGCAATGAAGCAGGATCAGTGATGGTTGGAAAAACAAATATGGATGAGTTTGCTATGGGTTCTTCAAACGAAACAAGTTATTTTGGTCCAGTCTCTAATCCTTGGAACTCTGATTTAGTTCCTGGAGGCAGTTCAGGAGGAGCAGCAGCCTGTGTTGCAGCAGATATAACATCTATTTCAACAGGAACTGATACTGGAGGCTCTATAAGACAGCCAGCAGCCCTTTGCGGAGTTACAGGCCTGAAACCTACATATGGTTTAGTTTCAAGATGGGGGATGATTGCTTTTTGTTCAAGTATGGATCAAGCAGGACCTTTTTCCAGAGATGCTTTTGGCTGTGCAGCATTATTGGATGCAATGGCTTCTTACGATAGCAAAGATTCAACTTCCACAGAAAGGCCGGATAAAAATTTTGAAAATCTCTTAGACAAAGATTTTGGTTCACTAAAAATAGGTGTAATTAAAGATATTGATAATTTTGGTATTAATCCAGATGTGATGGAATCTTATGAAGTCTCTAAAACAGTACTTTCTGGGTTAGGTCATGAGCTTAAAGAAGTTGATTTTTCAGAACTATCTACAGGTATATGCTCATATTATGTAATAGCTCCCGCTGAGTGCTCATCAAATTTATCTAGGTTTGATGGTGTCAAATATGGATACCGAGCTAGTGATCAAAAAGATATTTCTAAACTATATATGGAAACAAGATCTGAAGCTTTTGGAGATGAGGTTAAAAAAAGAATATTAATAGGGACTCATGTTCTATCAGCTGGCTTTTATGATGCTTATTACTTGCAAGCTCAAAAAGTAAGAAGAATGATTAAGAATAAATTTGAAAGCATCTTCAAAGATGTGGATCTTATTTTTATGCCGACAACTTTAGATCAAGCATTTGAAAAAAATAGAGAATCTAATGATCCTAATAGAATGTACAAAGAGGATTTGCTTACTATTCCTGCAAATCTAGCAGGTTTGCCTGCTATTTCTTTTCCAAATGGCTTTAAAAATAATCTGCCAATTGGTGGGCAATTTATTGGAAATTATTTTAGTGAGGATTTATTGCTTGCCACTACTAATAGAATACAGGAGGTGTCAGATTGGCACAAAATGACACCATAATTAAAGGTTGGCAGCCAGTTATTGGGCTTGAAGTTCATGTCCAGCTTATGACTAATACCAAACTTTTTTCACCAGCTAAGAATAAGTTTGGAGAAGACGCAAATACCCTTGTGGATCTTATTGATATGGGCCTTCCAGGAGTTTTGCCAGTTTTAAATGAGGGAGCAATGAAACAAGGCATAAAATTTGGTTTAGCAACTTCAGCCAAAATTGCAAAAACAATGATTTTTGACAGAAAGAATTATTTCTATCCAGATCTTCCAAAAGGCTACCAAATAACTCAACTACATTTTCCAATTGTTAAGGATGGAGTAGTTGAAGTGAACGGTAAAGAAATTCGAATTCATCAAGCTCATTTAGAAGAAGATGCTGGAAAATCAATGCATGATAAATATGACAATAAATCAGTTATTGATTTAAATAGATCAGGAGTGCCGCTATTAGAAATAGTATCTGAACCAGATATAAGGTCAGCAGCAGAGGCAGTAGATTATCTGAAAAAGATTCATCAAATAATTACTTATCTAGATATTTCAGATGGCAATATGTCTCAAGGTTCTATGAGGTGTGATGCAAACATTTCTATAATGAGACCTGAAGCTGAAGAATATGGAACAAGAGCTGAAATCAAGAATATAAACTCATTTAAATTTGTTGAGAAAGCAATTAATTTTGAAATTAAAAGACAAATTAAATTACTAGAAAATGGTGAAACAGTAGAACAAGAAACCCGTTTATATGATTCAGTAAAAGATGAAACTAGGTCTATGAGAACAAAGGAATTTGCAAATGATTACAGGTACTTTCCATGTCCAGATCTAGTACCAACAAATATATCCCCTGAACTTATAGAAGAAGTTAGAAAAGATATGGATGAATTACCTGAAGAGAAAGAGGCTAGATTTAGATCTGAGTACAATTTGGGAGATTATGAGGCACAGGTTCTATGTTCGGAAAAAGCAACAGCAAATTTCTACGAAGAGGTTTGCAAAGTGTCAGATCCAGCTCTTTCCGCAAAATGGATTATTGGTGAAGTGAATGCTCTATTGAATAAACACGACGTTTCTTTAGATGAATCTAATATCAATACCAAGAACTTTTCTAATCTAATCTTGAAAATTAAAGATGGCACGATTTCTGGAAAAATTGCAAAAGAAGTATTAGAAGAAATGTGGAAAGAAGGCTCAGATCCAATTGAGATAATCAAATCTAAGGGTCTTGAACAAATTTCTGATGAAGGTGAATTAGAAGCAATAGCTCAAGCTGTTATTGATAATAACTCTAGCCAAGTTGAAGCGTATAAGTCAGGTAAAGATAAATTATTTGGATTTTTTGTTGGTCAAGTAATGAAAGAGACACAAGGCAAAGCAAATCCTGGTGCAGTAAATCAGATTCTTAAAAAACTGCTTGCTGATTAATGAATTCTTAAAAGATCAGTTGCAACTTCAATATCACCATCATAATACTTTGCTACTTCCATTTTAATTTGAGATTCAGTAGCTCCCCAATAAAGAATATGAGAGAGAACAAGCTTCTTAGGTTTAATTTTGTTGGCTATAGAGCCAAGTTGTTCAGGGCTTGTATGATGTGCAGCATGATATATTTGCCAATCAGGTGTTTTTTTTAAAAAACCAGCTTCTGAAAAAACCTCGTGTATTAATATGTCAGCACCCTTAGATTTTTGTATAAGTTTCTTTGATGGAGCTGTGTCTCCTGAAAAAACTATTTTTAGATCGCTAGTAGTGACAACAAAACCAAATGATTTTTCTAAATCACCATGGCTGTTTTTGAAGGCTTCTAATCTTATTTCTTCGTTTTGATAAACATACCCATCATAAATTTCAAAAAAGTCATACTTATAACCAGTGCTATTCTGTGGCTGAGTGCCATTTATCCTGTAATTAATATCAAAAGCATATGCATCAATTATGTTTTTAGCCATTAAATCTAGTTCTTTGGGGCCATGAAGTTTAAGACTTTCGGTTTTGCCCATTATCCAAGGTGTTATTATCAAATCGCTAAGACCTAGAGTATGGTCTGAGTGCATGTGTGTAAGAAATGCGTGTTCGATACTTGTAGTATCTATTTCAAGGCTGCCGCCCCACTCTGAGGTTAATCCAGCAAAATTGCGAACTACCCCTGCTCCAAAATCAATAAGATATGGAGTCTTATTAACCATTATTAAGTATGAAGACCCGCCCCTTTCTGGATCTGGGTTGGGTGTTCCTGAACCAAGAACAAAAACCTTTGTTTCTGCTCCAAGACTAAAGATAAAAAATAATAAAAAAAACAATCTAATCATTTATATTGAAAATTCCGATTCTATCTGATTTATAAGAGCCTAGTATTAATTCATCTTTGTATGGATAAACTACTGATAAACCTCCGAAAGCTGTATCTCCAAAATTATATTCTTTTATTAGATTTAAAGATTTATCGGTTGTAATTACTGAAAAGGGGGTAGCGCATTGTATTTGAGATGGTTTCATACATGAAAGTCCGCCAAGATCGGTGTTTTGAACAGCTATCCATAATTGATCGTCTTTTGCGATAATATTATCTGAACCGCCTTCAAGGTAATTTCTGAATTTAAAGTTCTTTCTTTGGCTATTCTGAATTGAAGCTACGGTTCCATTCATCCTAAAACTTATAAATAGTGTTTCTTCAATCATTTCAATTCCATTTGGCCATGCACCTTCTGAATTTTCAACAATATTAAAACCACTTATTTTATTCCATTCATAAACATAGCCTGTATCCCATTTAAAAGTATTGTAAAGTTCTAATTTTGAGAAATCCCAATCCTTATCGTATTGATGTGTAGCGAAGAAACCTCCAGAATCATCTTTGATAACTACATCATTGAAATAAGTATTTTCTTTAGGGGCTGTAACACAACCAATCCAAAATAATGTTCTATTGGGATTGTCAGAAAAGACAATATCGTCATTAAAAAATAAAAAGAATTCTATCCTATCTACAACTTCGTGGTTTACAACAGCAAGCAAATGAGCTTCTTCAAGAAATGGACTGAACTTATTTGATTCTTTCAATGAAAGCTTATTGTGGGTGTCTATCCCATGTGGGTAAAATTGCTTGAATGGCATGCAATTTTCTTCACCAATGCCCAGACCGCTTTCTTCTATGAATGTAATTTCGTAGTCTTGAATCTTTTTTGTCTTAAGATCTAATCTTGATATTGTGCCAGTCTTTGTTGAGCCCTCATTTAATTCAGCAAGTCCGGCAAATTGAGAAATAATTAATGCATCTTCACCTGGTATTTCAGCAAAATCTTCAGGGTTTTGTAAGTTGCATATTAATTGGAGTGTGCCTTTTGATAAGCACTCTTCTTTATCCTCATACTCTGGAACAAAAGATTTTAGAATAGGATCAAGAGACAGTAGTCCTAAAAAAATAATTAGAACTACTGTTACCAGTATTTTTAATAGAATCTTATACAAATATCATTGCAAGATTTTCAGCAACGAAACCTGGTTTTTCTTGACCTTCTATTTCTAGCTCTATTCCAAATTTCATTAGCCATCTGCCGCCGCCTTTCTCTGTTACTTCAAGCAGTGAACTGGTATATCTGCATTTTGAGTCAACAGGAACTGGGCTTATAAACCTGATCTTGTCGTATCCATAGTTCATAGCCATCTTTGTACCTTCAACAGGAATTGAAGTCTCATAACCCTTTCCAACTGATAAGGAAAGCATTAGAGCACCATGCGCTATAGTGCTACCAAATATTGGTGCAGCTTTTTCTGGATCAACATGAATAAACTGAGGATCATCAGTTACATCTGCAAATGTATTTATCATTTCTTGATTTACCACAAACCATGATGTGCTTCGTGCCTTACCAATTTCTTTGTGTAAGTCTTCTGGTTTAATTGCTTCCATAATTTTTCTCCTAATTCATTAAATGGTCTTTGAACTGTTCTCTCAGTTCAATCTTCAGGACTTTGCCTGTCGCTCCAATTGGCAACTCTTCTACGAAAACAATATCATCTGGTTTCCACCACTTTGCAATCTTATCTTCTAGAAAAGCATAAATTGATTCTTTGTCTTTCTTTTCATTTGCCGGAACTACTAATAATACTGGTCTTTCATCCCATTTTGGATGAGCAACTCCAATAACACATGCTTGTACCACATCTGGATGCCCTTGAGCAGCATTTTCTAAGTCTACTGAACTTATCCACTCACCTCCTGACTTGATAACATCTTTTGCTCTATCAACTATGGTCATGTAACCTTCAGGATTTATTGAAGAAATATCACCTGTATCGAACCAACCGTCTGCATCAACTGCATCAGAATCATGTTTGTAGTATCTTTTATTAATCCAAGGTCCTCTTATCATTAACTTACCGTATGCTTTACCGTCTTCTGGGAGTGTGTTTCCGTCATCATCAATAATTTTTAACTCAACACCATAAATAGGCTTACCTTGTTTAGTTTGAAGCTTATACATTTCATCCTTAGACATTTTTTCCATTGCTTTAGTCTTGATATTCGCTGTTGCTAACGGGCTTGTTTCTGTCATTCCCCAACCTTGAACAACATTAATATCGTGTTCTTCATCAAATTGTTTAATCATGGAATATGGCACAGCTGAACCACCAATTAGCGTTTGTTTCACAGTATCGAGTTTAATGTTGTTTTCTTTACAGTAATTCAACAGACCAAGCCAAATTGTTGGGACACCAAATGCTAAAGTTACATGTTCTTTTTGAATTAGCTCCACAAGTGCTGGACCATCCATGCCCATTCCAGGTAAAACTAATTTAATTCCATTCATAGCACCTATATATGGCAAACCCCAACCCATTACATGGAACATTGGCACTACCATCAATATTGAGTCGTCCTTATCAAGTCCCAGTCCGTTGGCAGAGGATCCAGCCCAAGTATGGAGCAATGTAGATTTATGTGAATAAAGGACTCCTTTGGGGTTACCAGTTGTTCCAGATGTATAACATAAACCACATGGTGCATCCTCATCTAATTCTGGCCATGAATATGATTCATCTCCATCCTCTATGAATTCTTCATATGAAATTACATTCTTTAATTTTGTTTCAGGCATCTCTTCTTTAGAGCAAAGGAGTATGTATTTTTCAACTGTTGGACAATTATCTTGAAGTGCTTCTAATAATGGTGCGAATACGGTCTCCAAAAATATTAGCCTATTTTCAGCATGATTTATGATGTACGCAATCTGCTCAGGATGTAGCCTAAAATTGATTGTGTGCATAACAGCGCCCATACCAGAAATGCCATAATACATTTCCATATTTCTGTAAGTATTAAGTGCTAATGATCCAACATTTTGGCCGTGCTTGATGCCATACGCTTCTAATGATGAACCTAATTTTTTTGCCCTTTTTGCAACTTGTCCGTAATTTGATTTAACTATTTCGCCTGTTAAAGATCTAGATACTATTTCTACTTCTGGAAAACTTCTTTCTGCATAGTCAATAAGGCTGCCTACGTTCTGTTTCCATGCTTGCATATTACTCATAACTTAATTACTCCCAATTTTTTAAATTATGAAGATAAGGATACCATTCATTTTTAAGAGGGTGAAACCATGTAAACATAATTTTATGAATTTTATCTTTATCCTCTTTTTTTAAATTTACTTTAACCTTTGGATTAAAGAGATCTATCTGTTCTATTAACCTTTCATCAACACCATGTTTTAACAAAATTTCTTGATAAGAAGTTTCTTTTTGTGCATAAAATGACCCAAAGATATCGATTATGAGACTATCAGTTCTTGGGAGTCCAGTAAGATTTACCAGATAGCAATCTTTTGAAGAAATAAATTCATACTCAAGGTGCTCAAAAAAAGAAAGATTAAATTTTTTTGGGCATGAATCAACAGTAAAATAATTATCCCAAATAGCTATGCTTGTATTTGAAAAATCTTGTAGAAGTTCTTGGCTTGAACTATCCATCTTCTCACTTATAACTTTTTTTCCTGTCCAGAAAAAAACTTCGTTCTTTGGGAAAGAGTCATTGAATTCTTTAAAGTATTCTTGATGAGCTAAGTCTTTATCTATAAGCTCTGCTGCATAAACAGTTGGGCAGAAGTCAAAATATAAATTAGGAAATTCGTCTTTGATAACTCTATAAGTTTCAATTTGCTCAAAGAAAGAAAAATTTTCTTCGATATCATCGAATAAAATAGAGAAAAATTTTACCCCTCGGCTGGAAAAGTTATTAATCTTGCTTTTAAGTGCCTCTATTTTGTTTTTGTAAATAGGTGCAAGACCAATACCAACATCCACATTCATTTTTTGTGAATATGCTATGAAATCATCAAACTCTCTTAGCCAGTTTTCTGTATGATCAATGTCTATGTGTGATCGTAAGAATGGATCCTCTTTTGGAGCATACATGTAAAAATTAAGACTGTTATCACTTAAGCTAGATAAGATTTTTTTTCTATCTTCGAAGGTGAGCATCTTGCCATAGTAGCCTTCAACAATGCCTATTCTTTTCATTTTATTTATTTCAATTACTTAAAACCAACAATAAACCTATTTATTCCATTAAGGTCCTTTATTAATTCTATCTTTTTATAAGAATTATTGAGCATTTTTTGTTTAAGAGGTTCTTCTTGTCCAATTCCATGCTCAAGTATTAATACTCCATTATCTTGAAGATAACCGTATGCATCTGTAATGATCTCTTTTAGATCAGATAAACCGTTCTCTTTAGATATTAAGGCTGATCTTGGTTCATGTTTAAGACTTTCATCTAATTTGTCATTTTCTGATATATATGGAGGGTTGCTTACTATCAAATCAAAAGTTTCATCTATATTTGAGAACCAATTTGAGACTCTAAAATTAACTGGATTTGAAGATTGCTTATTATTTTTTCTTGCAACCTTTAAAGCATCGACAGACTGGTCAATACCTACCACTTCAGATTCAGTTAGTTTTTTAGATATTTCTATTGCTATACAACCTGACCCGGTACCTAAATCAAGAATTTTTTTGGCATGAGAAAAATTGCTTACTATATGATCAACTAGAACTTCAGTTTCTGGCCTAGGAATTAAAACATAGCGATTTAAAAAATACTCACCATCATAGAAAAACCAATTCTTCAAAATATATTGAATTGGAACTTTGTTTTTTATTTGAGTTAAAACTGGCTCTAATAAGAACTTTTTATCTTTGAGGCCATCCAACAAAAAGTGTAAACCTTCTTCATATGTATTCTTATAGGTATTGCGCCAAACTTTTTTAATGGATTGTAGTTCTTCTTTAATTTTCTTGGATTTCAAGGAGCTTCTCTGCATTGCTCTGTGCCTTTAATGAATCTAACATTTCATCAATATCACCATCAAGGAAATTTTCAATATTGTAGAGGGTTAGCTTTAGTCTATGATCAGTTATTCTGCCCTGAGGAAAATTATAGGTTCTAATTTTTTCGCTTCGGTCACCGGTGCCAACTAAAGATTTTCTCTCAGTTGCTTTTTCCTGTTCTATTTTTTGTTTTTCAACATCGTAAATTTTTGCAGATAATAATGCCAAAGCTTTCGCTTTATTTTTATGTTGGCTCCTATCTTCTTGGCATTCAACAACTATTCCACTAGGTTCATGCGTTAAACGAACAGCCGAGTCTGTTTTATTTACGTGTTGACCACCTGCCCCCGAAGCTCTATATGTGTCGACTCTTATTTCAGACATATCGAGATCTTTCTCTTCTATGTCATCTAATTCAGGCATAATTGCAACAGTTGCTGTTGAAGTATGTATCCTGCCCTGAGATTCAGTTAATGGAACTCTTTGCACACGATGAACGCCCGATTCAAATTTTAATTTTCCATATGAATCATTACCAATAATTTTCATTACTACTTCTTTAAAGCCTCCTGGCCCTGACACAATTTCTTTAATTTTTTCAGTTCTCCAATTATTTCTTTCAGCATACCTGCTGAACATTCTGTATAAATCTCCAACGAATATTGCAGCTTCATCACCTCCTGCTCCAGCTCTTAACTCGAGAAAAGAATTTCTTGAATCATCCTTATCTTTTGGTAACAACTGAACCATGATTTCTGATTCAAGTGCTTCAAGTTTTTTTTCACAATCTATTTTTTCTTCTTGAGCCATATCTTTCATTTCTTCATCTTTAAGCAACTTTTCTAAATCTGAAATTGTTAGCTCAATTTCTTGGTAGCTTACCCAATTCTCCACTACATCTTTTATCTCTGAAAACTCTTTGTTTAGACTAGTCAATTTAGATATATCTGAAGTAATAGATGGGTCAGATAATTTCTGGCTGAGCTCATTAGCTTTTTCTTGCAGGCTAGTTAATGATTTTCTTATTGATTCTTTCATGGGTAATCAGCTTCCTCTTTTCTTGCCACCCAATGACTCATCAAGTATCTTTGAAACGTGAAATGCATTTTTTGATGCAATCTCATCAGCTAGTTCTTGTATTATTTCTTGGACATTATCATTATCTTTGAGTTTTTTGAGCGCATTATTGACTGCTTTTTCTTTAATACTTGATTGTTCTTCATGAAATCTTTTTTGAACACTATTAATATTTTTTCTATTTCTTAGTCTTGCAAATTCTTTATCAGAGTGGTCTGAAATGAAATCCTCGGCTTCTTTAACTGCAATTTTTCTTCCTTTTAAATTTTCATTAACCATTCCACTTAGTTCATCTAAGGTCAAAACATTTAAATTAGCAGAATCTTTTAATCTCTGTGGAAGGTTCCTTGGAATTGCTAAATCAAAGATTAAACAATGGTTATTATTTAAATGATTATCATCAAAAAATGGGGTTTCTGAAGCTGCTGCAACAACTACTATTTCAAAAGAATTTATATCTTTGCTGACACAATCTAATGATTTAGACTCTATACCCTCCACTACAATATCTGATCGGTTGTAAAGGCTTATTTCATAGCCTTTATCATTTAATCTTTTAATTAAAGCCTTACCCACATCACCAGCACCTATAACCAGTACTGGCTTCTGCTCAGTTTCAAGTATTTTATTTTCAACTAATGATGCTATTGATAAAGGGTTTTTTGATAACTGGGTATCTGAGCGTATCTCCTTAGTTAAGCTTATTGCTCTTGAGAATATTACCTCTAACTCAGAATCTAAGTAATTAAATGTTTTTGAGTTTTGAAAAGATTTTTTTACTTGCCCAAAAATATCTGGCTCTCCTACTATCATTGAATCAATGCCTGTCATAACTCTTAATAAGTGCTTAAAAGCATCATTATTAGAAAATAAATATTGATCATTTTTTCTTAGATTGATGTCTCTTCCTGTTAATCTTTCTAGGAATGTATCGAAATCTTTAATCTGTGTTCTTTTACAGAATGAATAAAATTCAGTTCTATTGCATGTTGAAAGAAATACGCCATTATCAAATGGTGTGATTCCTTTTAAATTTGCAAGAATTTCATCAATCTTTTCTTTATTAAAGGCAAATTTTTCTCTAACCTCTAAAGAGGTAGATTTATGACTTATTCCCCAACAATGAAACTCCATAATTATTTTCCTAAAAACATACTTTATTCTATTTTTTTAATATACATCTTATCTAGCTGTGCAAGTTTAAATTCATCTAATCAAACATACAATCTTGAGGGAAAGTTTTCTTATGTTTCCGAAGACTATTCAGCAATTTTTTTAGTTGAAATGGCTACTGACTTGAGGAATATTAAAATTAATCTCTATGAGCCTATTAATGGGACCTTATTCACTAGTTTAAAGAGCTCAAATGATGCATGGAAAATATCAAATGAAGGCTTAAAAGATATAGAATCTATATTTCCAAAGCCTAAAGAGCTTTTATATATTGTTCGCAATAAATGTCTCAAAAATACTAATTGTAAGTTTGATCTCTCCACTGAGAATAATTTGAAAGTTAAGGTGCTGCTAAAAAATGTATAAGTACAAATCATGTGCAAAGCTAAATAGCTATTTGAATATCACAGGTAGACTGAAAAATGGCTACCATGAGTTGAATACACACTTTCAGCTAATAGACCTCTTTGATGAAATTGAATTCAGTGAAAATGAAACTTTTTTATTAGATTCTAATATTGAATTGAGCCAACAAAATAATTCTATTCTTGATGCTATTAATTGGTTTAACAATAAATTTAACTTCAGCCAAAATTTTAGAGTTTCGCTCAGGAAAAATATACCAATTGGCGGGGGGTTAGGAGGTGGAAGCTCTAATTGCGCAACAACACTTAAGTTTTTATGCAATTACCACTCCATCAATCTTAGCTTGCTTGATTTTGAAGAGATTTGTTTTGATCTAGGAGCAGATGTTCCTGTCTTCTTATATGGAAAAAGCACTTTTGCTCAAGGCTGTGGGCAGATATTCACTGAGGATTACTCTAATGATTCAAAATATTTGCTAGTTACTCCTAAAATATCAATTTCGACTAAGCAACTATTTAAGTCTCGTAACCTTAAAATAAGTTCTGAAGTAGATACATCTCTAAATAGTTTTTTTGATGTCATCACCAAAGAGAATAATCAATTTAATGAATTTATTAATGTTCTTTATAAAAAACTTTCAAAAAATACTCAAAAAAAACTTAAATTAAGTGGAACAGGATCAACATTATTCATCGAAAACCCAAATGATGATGAAATTCAATTAATTATGGGTAAAATTGAAAATAATTTTAGAGTTTTTCAAGTGAAAGGATTAGAATACTATCACTAGATTGATGGGGTGTCGCCAAGTGGTAAGGCAGAGGCTTTTGATGCCTCCATGCGTAGGTTCGAATCCTACCACCCCAGCCATTTTTTAATTATGAATAACAGAGTAGTTTTTACAGGAAATTCAAATCCAAAATTAGCCGAAAAAGTTGCTGAGAATCTTGGCGTAGAGCTAGGTTCTCTTAAAGTTGGGTCTTTTAGTGATGGCGAAATAAACGTTGAAATAAACGAAAATGTTAGAGGCAAAGATACATTTATTATTCAATCTACCAATCATCCAGCAGAAAAGAATTTAATGGAGTTAATTCTTATTATTGACGCATTAAAAAGAGCATCTGTTAGGTCAATCACAGCTGTAATTCCATATTTTGGTTACTCTAGACAAGATAGGAGAGTTAGGTCTGCAAGAGTTCCAATTAGTGCAAGAGTTGTCGCAGATATGCTTTCAAATGCTGGAGCAACAAGGATCATTACATTAGATATCCATTCAGAACAAATACAAGGATTCTTTTCTTTCCCAATGGATAATATCTATACGGCAAACTTGATGGTCAAAGGACTCTTAGACCAACACAAAGTCGAAGATTTACAAGTGGTATCACCAGATACAGGTGGTGTTATAAGAGCAAGGTCAGTAGCTAAAACATTAGGAGTTCAAGATCTTGCAATAATAGATAAGAGGAGAGAGAAAGCTAACGAATCGGAAGTCATAAACTTAATTGGTGATGTAGAAGGCAAGATTTGTATTGTTCCTGATGATTTAATCGATACCGCAGGCACTTTGAGTAATGCT
>Ga0208130_1000484_pt1 | contig 20928 bp, 19 predicted proteins | sample ETNtaG_31_FD_185771 | JGI IMG/M metagenome (GOLD analysis project Ga0208130, IMG submission 185771) | Marine microbial and viral communities from oxygen minimum zone, Eastern Pacific Ocean - ETNP201310SV78 (SPAdes) (version 2) | ecosystem: Environmental > Aquatic > Marine > Oceanic ...
CGCTCAATTGGTAAAATAACTGCTGGCCGCCAGATGGTAGAGGGAAAAATTAATTTGGCTGGCCAGTTTATTCAACAGACCGATGAAGTCTGGAATTATAAAACGAACGAAAAAGATTTTCATAATAAACTACATAGTTTCGATTGGGTGGACGACTTGGCCGCATTCGGGAGCGTCGAAGCCCGACGGTTTGCGCAAAACTGGTTATATTCTTGGATTAAGAAGTATAGTCTTGGTTTTGGCCCCGGTTGGACACCTGAACTAACAGGGAGGCGTTTAGTTCGTTGGGTGCATAATTACCTATTTCTTACGCAAGGATGTTCCGAAATAAAACTGGAAAAATTTAATATGTTATTGGCGAGACAAGCTAAATTTTTATCAAAACGAGCGATGAAATCTTCGAAAGGGTTACCTAGATTTGAGGCGCTAGTAGGGTTGATATATGCAGGATGCTATTTAAAGAATATGGAGAAATTTATTGAACCGGCCACTGTAGCTCTTGCCGACGAATGCCATCATCTAATGAATAGCAAGGAAATTGTCTTCTCGCGAAATTCTCAAGAGATTTTGAACATAATAACAATTTTAATATGGGCCAAACGTGCTCTTAAGGATTCAAATTGGAACCCATCTGTTACCCATTTAGAGACAATCGAAAAACTAGCACCGGTTCTTCGTAATCTAAGGCATTCTGATGCAGGTTTGCCAAGATTTCACGGGAGTTGTGGCGATGTGGACGGCCAATTGGATCAGGCGTTAAGTAATGCTGAAAGTCGAGAGGTGTCCTTGCTCGAAACAAGTGTTGGTTTCGCAAAGTTATCAAATTCCCAAACTACCCTAATTATTGATGCGGCACCACCTCCCATGGGTAAGAAAGCTGTGAAGGCTGATGCTTCTACGCTTGCTTTTGAGATGGTTTCAGGTAAACGAAGAATTTTTACGAGTTGTGGCCCTGGTTACCTTTTTGGTTCAGATTTGAGTTCTGATGGTCGCCAGACGAACTCTCATTGCACAGTTTATATAGACAATCAAAATAGTAGTGAATTCCGTATTATGGACGGTTGGTTTCAAACGCCAAAAAAGGTGATCACTAATGGACCAAGCAACGTACCAAAAGAGATTTCATATGACGATGGTATAGGTATTTTTGAAGGCGCACATGATGGCTATGTAAAAAGTCATGGGCTCACTCATGTGAGAAAATTAAAGCTTTCTCAAGATGGCCAGTCCTTGGAAGGAGAGGACTTAATGATAGCAATAGAGGATTCTCACAAAAGACAGTTTGATAAAATCTCTAAAGAAAATAGCAGTGCCAAAATGTCAGCCAAAGCAGCATTTCATTTGCATCCAAATGTCGCGGTGCGCTTGGAGCATGAAAATAATCTTACAAGTTTGGCTTTGAAGAACGGTCAGGTGTGGATTTTCAATTATGGTTTAGATTTACATTTGCAGTTGGAGCCCACTATTTTTTTTGAGAATGGTTTATCCGAACCACTAGAGTCTAAAAAGTTGATTTTATCTGCAGATCTCTTGGAGTATGGAACAAGAATTAAATGGTCTCTAGTTAGAGCTCTCGACAAGGATCTGTCAGTAGGTGATCTATTTCAAAATTGAGTTAAATTAATTTACATACAGGAAAGTTGATGAGTGATCTTTATCCAATTAGACGTGCTTTAATTTCAGTATCGGACAAAACTGATATCATTAAACTCGCGAACGCTTTATTTCAACATGGGATTGAAATCATATCGACTGGAGGTAGCGCTGAGACGTTAAGAGCTTCCAATATACCTGTTAAAGATGTTTCAGAATTGACAGAGTTTCCAGAAATGATGAATGGCCGGGTAAAGACCTTACATCCAAAAGTACATGGCGGTCTTCTTGCCTTGCGAAATGAAAAAGATCACATCTCAGCAATGAAACAACATAGGATAAGTGAAATAGATTTATTGGTTGTTAATTTGTATCCCTTTGAAAACACGGTGGCTCGTGGGGCCGATTATGCAACATGCATTGAAAATATTGATATTGGTGGTCCAGCAATGATCCGTGCAGCAGCAAAAAACCATCAGTTCGTCACAGTAATTACGGATACAGAAGACTATGGAATTTTTTTGGATGAATTTGAAACAAATAAGGGGCACACTAGCCTAAATTTTAGAAAAAAAATGGCCTATCGAGCCTATTCGCATACTGCAGGTTACGATGCATCGATTTCTTCATGGATGAGTGCGCAAGAAAAAGATGATCATCCTAAAAAAATAATTGAAGTTGGTTCATTGGTACAAAGCTTGCGATATGGTGAAAACCCTCACCAAAGAGCTGCATTTTATAAAGACAATAGCAGCAGTCTTGGTGTAGCCTCAGCTTTTCAGCACCAAGGTAAAGAGTTATCGTACAATAATATCAACGACACCGATGCTGCATTTGAGTTGGTTTGTGAGTTTGATCAAACTTTAAAATCAGCTTGTGCAATAATCAAACATGCCAATCCTTGTGGAGTTGCAACTGGTGCAAATTTGAAAGAAGCGTATAAGTCCGCTTTCAATTGTGACCAAACGAGTGCGTTTGGAGGTGTCGTAGCTCTCAATCAAACTTTGGATAAATCAACTGCAGAAGAAATTTGCAATATTTTCACTGAGGTTGTTATTGCGCCTGGCGCAACAGCCGAAGCCTTAGAAGTATTTGCAAAGAAGAAAAACCTTCGTCTTCTTACTACTAGTGGTTTAAAGAGCTTAAGAGATGGTAGAAAAACCATTCGGCATGTTTCGGGAGGATTTTTAGTACAAGACAGGGATACCGAAACTGTTTTGGCCAAAAACCTTAATATCGTTACCAAACGAAAACCTACTGATGGGGAATTAGAAGATATGCTCTTTGCTTGGAAAGTTGCTAAGCATGTAAAATCTAATGCTATTGTCTATGCAAAAAATAATGCAACCGTTGGTATTGGTGCTGGGCAAATGAGTAGAGTTGATAGCTGTCGAATAGCAGCACAAAAATCGATTGATATGGCTGATAGCCTATCTTTGGATTTTCCATTAACCGAGGGTTCTGCTGTTGCCTCGGATGCTTTTTTCCCATTTTCAGATGGCCTCATGGTTGCTGCTCAGGCGGGCGCTACAGCGATTATCCAGCCAGGAGGTTCTATGCGAGATGAAGAGGTTATAAAGGCTGCGGATGATGCCAATCTTGCTATGGCTTTCACAGGTATAAGGCATTTTAGACATTGAAATGAGAAAGTTTTATTTTTTATTAGTAGCTTCTTTTTGCTTTGATCAAATTTCGAAATGGTTTGTAGTCTTCTGGCTGAATTTAATCTCACTAAATTCAATTGATGTATTGCCTCCATTTTTGAACTTTAGAATGGGCTGGAATTATGGTGTTAATTTTGGTCTTTTTGGGCAGCAAGGCGAGTTAAAGTCATATTTTCTTATTATGCTATCAATTATTATTAGTAGCTTAATTACTTTTTGGATTTACAGGATAAAGGCGAGCAACTTTCAAGTCATATTTGGTGCTTTATTATGTGGTGGTGCGTTAGCTAATGCCTTTGATCGTATCATTTATAATGGAGCAGTTGCTGACTTCCTGAATATGTCTTGCTGTGGTATATATAATCCTTTCGTATTTAACTTTGCAGATGTTTTTATTTTTATTGGAGCGGTTGGTTTGGCTTTTTCCACAGAAAATAAGACAGAATAAATAATTTTGATAAATTATGATTTTATTTTATGTAAATTTTAAGGAGAATTAAATAGTTTATGCGGTCATTCATTTTTTCAGTTATGTTTTTGTTTTTTTGTTCGGGATGTAGTTCCGACAATGGTGAAGTGGTTGATCTTTATGATATAGATGTGGGTGAGGAAATAGTGGTTGTTCCATCTAGCGAACTTAAAATTCCAGAAAACTTGGATGTTTTGCCAAAGCCCACGCCTAATGGCTAAAATATGACTTGCCCGATAACTAAAGTCGCAGAACCTTTGAGAAGACTAATTTACTCTTTCAATAGATTATGCAAATTTACCTTGGCAAAACCAGCCAGATGACATTAATCCGCCATGTGCATAATAAATCCATAAACGATCGCCTGTATTGCACTGAATAAACCAATAGTCTCGTACACCACTACGCCACTTTGGATCATCTAACCACCATTCAGGCGAAATTCGTTCTGGTCCGTAGCTTTCAGTAATATACCATATTTTCCCGCGCCATTTGAATTCTGATAAGGGGCTTGGTTTGTCTGGCGCATTGATAATTTCTGGAACCCATAGTTGGATTGGTCGATAAGATTTTGGTTTTGGCCACTCTTTTGCTTGTTCTGACCATGCTGCTGACAACATAGTGTAAGTTTTTTCTGGTATATTACTTTTTGCTGGGTGTAACCTAATAATATTTTCTAATCCAATTCTAATACCCAACTTCGAGATTAAGTTTTCTGGATTTATATTTTTTTCAGTGCGTGATGCATTGCGCTCACTCACTAAAACATGTCCAATGTGCTTATATTTAGTGAGTACTTCAGTCCTGGTGGCTTCTAATCGTAAAATGTCAATTCCAAATTGAACATTCAGATCGTCAAGTTTAATTATCATTAGATCACGAATATGCTTAAAAGAATTAGAGGGTTGGGCTAACCCCACTTCAATACTTCCTATTGTATTATCCGTTAGGAAAGCTTGTAATAGAACTTTCTGTGCGCCTAGATTTTTCTTTTTTAAATTAGAACAAAGACGATCTAATATACGATCAATACCAGCTATAATGTCAGACTTTAGTCCAATTGGATCAGGAAAACTAATTCTTACACCAAAATTTAGCTCTGGCTGTAATGGTGAAATAGGTTCTGGGAGGTTGCCCAGTGCTTGGTCTACTCTTTTTAGCAAACTAAGGCCAAATCTGCGATTAAGGCTTGCCCTTGGCTGGTTTATAATATCTCCGATTTGACGTAGTCCCAGTTGAGCCAGTGTATTCTGAGTTTGAATTTCTAGTCTAAGAGCTGCAACTGGAAAATTGGAGATTGACTGTCGTATTTTACCAGGCGGCGCAATAAAATATTTACTACTTTTCGTAATTTTAAAATTATTTGGTATGTCCTTAAAAGATCGCTTTGCAGAGCGAGAACGTGTTGCTCGTGCTTCTTGCTCAATAGCATTACCGTTTCTATAATTTTGTAATGTTTTTTCAGAATATCGAGATAATGCCCATGCTGCCCCTACTGTATCTGCACATCCTATTTTAGTCGTCAAGCCAAGTTCATCATATGCAAGCAAAATATGGGTTATCATTTTATCTTCACCACCAAACAAATGTGAACATCCGGTTATATCCATGATTAATCCGTTATTTCCTTCTGTCGCTACCCATGGACTAAACTTGCTCGACCATCGACAAATACCTTTCAGGAATTGAGTTTCTGCATACGAATTTTGAGTTTGTACGAATAAATGTGGGCAAATAGCACTAGCGTCACGTAAAGATTGCCCAACAAAAAGACCTTTATATTGAGCAGCAGCGGAGATAGAGGAGATAATTTCACTTTGAGATTTTTTGGCTACAATAACAACTGGTTTTCCTAGGCTGTGTTTGGTTTTGCGCAAAATACGTTCAGCCCCCATGTATGGAAACCAGATTGCAATAATTCGACGACTAGGCATTTTGAAACTTTAATTTTTGTTCACTATTTGTTCTTTAATTGAATTTAATCCTTATAAGCAACTAAAATTTTCTGTTCTTACCTAGAAATAAAACTACCTTAATGAAATTGGGTAAGGGAGACTGTAATGTTAAAGGGTATTGTTTACCTACTAATGAGCGCATTTTTTATGTTTATGAGCTCAATTTTGGTTGCGGCAGATAGTGGATATGTTGAGCGCTCTAAATTAATGCAAAATATTAGATTGGAGTTTTCAGTTCTCGCTCGTATGTCACGAGAAAAAATTGAATTTGATGAAAGCCTGGCTGAGGCTGCGCGTCTAAATCTATTAAAACTTGCCGCTTCTACACCAACTGTTTTTGAAGATGATGATTTACCAATAAACTCCGAGGCTTTACCTGCGATTTGGGAAAATTGGGATGATTTTGTAAGTAAATCTGAGGACTTTGAATTTGTTTTGGAGGGAGTTGATACGTCAACATTAATAAATTTGAGGGACTCACTCGGAAATGTTGGTGCTGCATGTGGTGCTTGTCATCAAAAATATAGAATGAATTAATAGTTTTTGTATTTACCTATTTACTACAGATAAAAAATTTTTCTTGGCAAGTTAAAGGCAACCGTTCATGTTGTCATTGGTGGCGTATTAATGGGGGTACCAATGAAAACAAGGGCAGCTGTTGCTTTAGAGGCAGGAAAACCTCTCGAGGTTATGGAAGTTAATCTAGAAGGACCTAAAGAGGGCGAAGTTTTAATAGAAATCAAAGCTACTGGGATTTGTCATACTGATGAGTTTACTCTTTCAGGTGCTGATCCAGAAGGATTATTTCCGGCAATACTTGGTCACGAAGGCGCAGGGGTTGTAGTTGAATTAGGGTCTGGCGTGAAAGATTTAAAAGTAGGTGACCATGTTATACCTCTTTATACTCCCGAGTGTAGACAGTGTGAATATTGTCTAAATCCAAAAACAAATCTTTGTCAGGCGATACGTGAGACACAAGGCCAAGGATTAATGCCGGACGGAACCAGTCGATTTAGCATGCTAGATGGAACTCCTATTTTACACTACATGGGGTGTTCGACTTTTTCAAACTACACCGTTCTTCCGGAGATAGCATTGGCCAAAATTAATTCCGATGCCCCTTTCGAAAAGGTTTGCTACATTGGTTGTGGTGTGACTACGGGACTTGGTGCAGTTATGAATACTGCGAAAGTTGAAATTGGAAGCCGTGCAATAGTTTTTGGCCTTGGAGGTATTGGATTAAATGTAATTCAAGGTTTAAAGCTTGCAGGCGCAGATCAAATAGTTGGTGTGGATTTAAATTCTGGTAAGCAGTCCATGGCTGAAAAATTTGGTATGACAGACTTTGTTAATCCTTCAGATGTAAATGATGATTTGGTCGCGCACTTAGTAAAAATAACAAACGGGGGTGCAGATTATACTTTTGATGCTACAGGTAACGTAAATGTGATGAGAACGGCCCTTGAGAGTGCTCATAAAGGCTGGGGAGAAAGTATAATAATTGGGGTTGCTCCGGCGGGTGCAGAAATTTCAACTAGACCTTTTCAGTTGGTTACAGGTCGCGTTTGGAAAGGTACAGCTTTTGGGGGTGCACGCGGTCGGACGGATGTTCCCAAAATAGTCGATTGGTACATGGAAGGAAAAATTCAAATCGACCCTATGATCACGCATAGCTTTTCTTTGGATGATATTAATAAAGGTTTTGATTTAATGCATGAAGGTAAAAGCATAAGAAGTGTCGTGGTGTTTTAATAAAACGCTCTTCATTAAAATACCTTGCGTAGTTGAAAAAACAGTCAAATGATTGAAATATTTTATAAGACAATTCCGTTCTTTGCTCTTATTGGTTTAGGGTATTCGGCGGCTATAACTCGTTTTTTTTCAGCTGAAGCCACCGTATATTTGACAAAGTTTGTTTTCTATTTTGCTCTTTCGGCAATGCTTTTTCGATTTTCATCGGATTTATCATTGAGTGAGCTTTATGATCCCGAATTTATCTTTGCCTATCTATCTGCGTCACTCATAATTTATTTTCTAGCAACATCTGTCGCAATTTTCAGAAAAAAGGTTCCCTCGGAGGCTGCAGTTGAGGCTCAGTGTTCTGTTATTGGCAACGTAGGATTTTTGGGAATACCTATGCTAGCTATTTTATTGGGTCCTGAATCTGTAGGTTTTATAATGATTATATTAGCTATAGATTTAATTGTTTTTGGATCATTAATTGTTCTGATAATTGTAGCTAGCAAAGACAAAAAATTAGATCTTTTTCTTTTTTATCGCGTACTACTTGGACTAATGAAAAATCCAATGATTGTTTCGATAATCTGTGGTTTGCTATGGTCTGCAAGTGGGTGGTCTATTCCAGGGCCTATTAATGACTTTATAGTAATGTTAGGGTCTGCCGCCACTCCTGGCGCTTTGTTTGCAATTGGTGCTTCTCTGGCACAAAAATCCACCGAAAGGTTTGAGGTTGCCGCATGGCTAAGCTTTTGCAAGCTTGTTCTACATCCTTTTGCAGTTTGTATAGCAGTATTTTATATTTTTAAGGTTGAACTTTATCCTGCAACTGTGATGATCGCGGCGGCATCACTTCCGGTAGCAGGGAACATTTTTATGGTTGCCCAGCACTATAATGTTGCGCCTAAGCGTGCATCTGCAGCTATTTTTCTATCTACAGTACTTTCTATATTTACCGTTTCTTTCACCGTAGCGTGGGTTAGCAACATCAATTGACTTTTTTTAAAAAATCAGTGTCTTTATGCTATTAAGTTTAGCTTGAAACTTATTTGGGATATCTTATGAAAACACAGTCAGAAAACAAATGCTTTGAAGGGATGCAGGGCGTATACCAGCATTGGTCAGAAGCTTGTGATTGCGATATGACTTTTGGAATATTCATGCCTTCAATTGCAACGAGCGAGCCCGTTCCGTTAGTTTGGTATTTGTCGGGTTTAACTTGCACGCATGAAAATGCTATGACAAAGGCTGGCGCTCAAGCAGCTGCAGAAGAGTTTGGCGTGGCAATAGTTTTCCCTGATACATCACCTAGAGGTAGTAACGTGCCTGATGATGATGACTACGACCTTGGACAGGGGGCAGGATTTTATTTAAACGCTACAAAAAAACCCTGGGTTAACAATTTTCAAATGTGGGACTATATCACCGTTGATTTAACCGACGTTCTATCTAAAAATTTTAATGTTGATATGGCACGCCAGTCGATCATGGGACACTCTATGGGTGGACATGGTGCGTTAACAATTGGCATGGGAATGCCAGGTCGTTTTAAATCAATTTCGGCTTTAGCGCCTATTTGTAATCCGACAGGGGCTGATTGGGGAAGAAAGCAACTTGCCGCGTACCTTGGTGATGACGAGCAAAATTGGGTAAAGCATGACTCGAGTATTTTAATGCTAAATGAAGGTTTTGACGGAAAAGTATTAATCGATATAGGTAGCAAGGATCAATTTATCGATTTGCTTAGACCAGAAACATTAGCTAGTGCAATGACAGAGCGGCGCCAGTCAGGCGAATTCAGAATCCAATCTGGTTACGACCACAGTTATTTTTTTGTCTCTACATTCGTTGATGATCACGTAGCGTTCCATGCAGATTTATTAAATAATGAATAAGAAAAATATTGGGTTTCAGCAGTAAATCTAAAAAATATAATTTGTTTAAAGTTTAGCTATGAAAATTTATGTTGATGCTGATGCGTGTCCAGTAAAAAAAGAAATAGAGCGAGTTGCTACTAGAAATAAAATAGATGTTTTTCTTGTTTCAAATGGTGGTTTGCGTCCCATCTTGCATCCGTTTGTTAAAAATATATTTGTTTCTTCTGACGCAGATGCTGCCGATAAATGGATAGTTGATAACGGTCATGTAAACGATTTAGTTATTACTGCTGACATAATTTTGGCTGATAATTGTATCAAAAAGGGGATGCTGGTTTTGAAGCCAAATGGTGAGGAATTAAACCAAGCTAATATAGGAAATTCGTTATCATTAAGGGATTTTAGCTCAGATTTACGAGCTGCAAATCCGTTTTATCAAGGTTCTGGTAAAAGCTTTTCAAAACAAGACAAAATTCGTTTTTTAGATAGTCTCGAAAAAATAATTCGAATTAATAACCAAAAAGTTAGGCAAACTTAGACTTTTTGTACCTTCTTTAAAATTTGACCCCGATAAATTTTGCCGAGAAGTTAGTATTTTAAGCATATGAAAATAAAAATTTGGTTTATAGATTGTGAACGTCAATATTGCAAAATGGAGATATCAAAGTGCATATGATTTCTTATCAAGATTGTGATCCTATTCTGAGTTGGAAAGGTTTAAGCGAAGCCTTCCAGTCAGGGCATAAGCTAAATAGGGCAGAAATATCTGATACATTTTTATACCGGAAGGACGATACGTTACTCTCAAGATCAGCTTGGATTGATGGTATGGGAATTGCCATAAAATGTGCAACAATATTTCCTGGTAATAAAAATTTAAAAAAACCAGCAATAAACGGTGCAGTAAATTTATTCGATGATCAAACTGGCCAATTAAGCGCTGTTATCGATTTTCACTTGGTTACAAAATGGAAGACGGCTGGTGATAGTGTTCTTGCTGCCAAATTACTAGCCCGACCCAACAGTAGAAATATTTTGATTTTGGGGGCTGGAACTGTTGCTTATAGCCTTCGGCAAGCCTATGGGAGTTTTTTCCCAGATGCTCATTTTTCTATTTGGAATAGAACCTCAGAGCGTGCGGAAAAATTTGCAGCCAATTTCCCAGATACAGTTGCTGTAGATGACCTCGAAAAGGCAATATCAGACGCGGATATTATTTCAGCAGCAACAATGTCAAGTGAGCCCCTTATAAATGGAAATTGGTTGAAACCTGGTCAACATGTTGATTTAATCGGAGCCTATCGTCCCGATATGCGTGAGGCAGATGATACCACTCTCAAAAAATCAACGATATATGTTGATAGCTTTGAAACCACTATTGATCATATAGGTGAGTTAAAAATACCAATAGCCTCTTCGGTAATTAAGCGCGAAGCGGTGATATCGGACTTTTATGATATCGAGGCATTTAGCCGTTCTTCAGATGATGAGATTACACTTTTTAAAAATGGGGGAGGTGCTCATCTAGACTTGATGACAGCTCACTTTATTCTTCAGACATGGTTGGAAAATAATTGATTATAGCTCTACTACTTTTTTCGGCTTTTTTTGTATTGCCCATATTGAAAGAAGCTACAAAGAAAAAACTAGGGGAAAAGGAAAGAACTGATGCACCTGGTGATTTTTTAACACTATCTAGGGGCGTAGTTCATTACCGTTGGTTGGGAGCAGAAAAGGGCGACCTTGTAGTCTGCATACATGGATTAACTACGCCCAGTTTTGTATTTGAGGGTTTAGCGAGTCATTATGCTGATATAGGAAAACGAGTTTTAGTTTATGATCATTATGGAAGGGGATATTCTGATCGTCCTAAGGCTAAACAAGATAAAGCATTTTTTATTAGTCAGTTGGATGAACTTTTAAATAAACTTGAAATAAAGAGGCAAAAGTTTGATTTAGTCGGTTATTCGATGGGGGGAGCAATCGCCGCTGCCTATGCTGCACATAATCCAAACAGGTTGAATAAACTTGTTTTAATAGCATCTGCGGGGACCGGACATAATCTCGGGTTTTCCGCTAAAGTCGCAAAAATTCCGTTATTTGGGTGGGTGTTATTCTCAATTTTTTTTGGGTTGCAACACACTCTCTCGACGAAAAAAGATAAAGATATCAAAAGTTCTGTTCCCAACGTTGTTGAGCGGCAGCTAAATGAATTACTTTACAAGGGATTTTCACCGTCGGTTTTGGCAAGTATAAGAGGCATTCTTTCGAAAGATAACTATGAGGATCATCAAGCTTTGCGAGACGCCAATTTTGAAATCCTAGCAGTGTGGGGAGATTGTGACAGAGTAATTCCAGTTTCTAGTAAAGAAGTTCTTTCCAGTTGGAACTCTAGAATTAATAATATTGTTATCAAAAATGGTTCTCACTCGCTTCCTTTTACCCATGCGCGAGAAATTATAGATGCTACAAATTTAAGCAGTTAAAATTGTATTAATTCGCTGAATATTGATTGAACCAAGTTATACGCTAAAAGAAAGTGGTTGAAATTCAATCCAAGTTTTCAAGCAAAAAATGGAAAAATGAAAAACCTTACTGATTTATACGAAAAAATGATTTCCGAGGGATCTCTTCAGAATGACCCAGGGCAAAGAGTAATATTGGAAGAACTTGAAAAAGTTGACTACGCGATTTCAAGAAGCAAAGCGAAATCGCTTTTCTTCAAAAAGACTGATAACTTAAAAGGTGTATATATTTGGGGTGGGGTAGGGTGTGGGAAGTCCATGCTTATGGACTTATTTGTTAAAAATCTTTTGGTTTCTAATCGCCGAGTGCACTTTCATGCCTTTATGCAAGAAATTCATACATCTTTGCATAAAGCTCGTGGTTTAGGAAAAAAGGACCCATTGGCGGTGGTTGCAAACAAAGTGATCAAAAACTTCAAAGTTTTAGCTTTGGATGAAATGCAGATAAAAGATATTACTGATGCGATGATCGTAGGAAGATTATTTACTCTGCTCCTAGATGGGGGAGTAACGATAATAACGACTTCAAACAGAATACCCTCGGACTTATACAAGGACGGCCTAAACCGGCAATTATTTCTGCCATTTATAGATCTAATTGAAAAACAGCTAAATATTCTAAACTTAGCAACTACAATTGATTATAGAAAAAATAAACTCCGCGGAGCTCCAGTTTATTTTAGCCCATTAGATACAAGGTCCAAAAACAACTTGGATAATCTTTGGCTAGATCTTTCAGGGGATGAAAGTCAAGATTTTCATCTCATAGTAAATAAAAGAAAAATCAAATTTCCTTTCTATTCCAATGGTGTTGCCAGGTTCACTTTCTTCGAACTTTGTGGAGAAAATCGAGGTCCGGCAGATTTCTTAGCAATAGTTGATAACGTGAGGGTTCTAATCGTTGAAGATATCCCTCAATTGGGCAAGTCTAATTTTAATGAAGCTAAACGTTTTATTACTTTAATTGATACTGTTTATGAGGCTGGTATTGTATTTATATGCTCTGCTGCTGCTCAACCAGAGCATTTATATTTAGATGGTGAGGGTGTTTTTGAATTTGAGCGGACAGTAAGTAGGCTTAATGAAATGCAGTCTGAAAGTTGGGGAAAGAGCCTTAATTTTTCTGATTAAAGAATAAGGCTCAGTCTCTAAGACTGAGCCTTTGCCTGTACAAAACCGCGTTATCCCAAGTTATACTTCTTAAGGTTTAATGCAGCGTTGTCGTATTAATGACAAATTGATTCGAATCAGTCAACACAAGTGATTCGTTTTTTGAGATTTTTTTTAAAATTATTGGTTTTCGCTGAGTATGTGCCCAGCTAAATAGAGTGACCCACAGATTAATACCTGATAATTCGGAAATTGATTGGCGACGAACTGCACTCCCTCAGAGATCGATCTAAAGCTTTTGGATTTTATACCCAGTTCATTCGCATGCTTGGCTGTTTCGTCAGCAGTTAGTGTATTTTGTTCATTCGGAATGCTCACCGCCGCTAGGAATTCAACTAAATTTAAGAAAGGAGAAAGGTATCCCGCAACATCTTTTGTTTTCAGCATACCACAAATTAATACAGTTGGCTTTTTGCGCTGATTAGATAAGTAACTCGCCAATGCTTTCCCAGCAGCAGGATTATGTCCACCATCTAGCCAAACATCTGAATGACCAAGAGCATTAAGTATTGGCCCAGTAGATAGTTTTTGCATACGCGCTGGCCATTTCGCTTTGGAAACTGCTCCATAAAAAGCTTCTTTTTTTTCTGTCAACTGGGTTAGCGCTGCTATAGCTGTACCTGCGTTCTGAATTTGGTGTGCTCCTAAAAGATTTGGTTTAGGAAGATCCATTATTTTATTTTGATCCTGATATGAAATACTATTGGCTACTTCCTTGATGTGCCATTGCCGTCCCTCAGCCAAGATGGGGGCTTTTTGCTCTAATGCTTTCTCAGTTATTACCTCAAGTGCTTCTTTATTTTGTTTCCCAATAACAACTGGGCAAAAGGGTTTTATTATTCCAGCTTTCTCACCTGCTATTTGCTTTATAGTGTTTCCAAGGAATTGTTCATGGTCGACTGATACTGGCGTAATAATAGTCAGAGCAGGGCGTGATATAACATTTGTAGCATCTAATCTCCCTCCTAACCCTACTTCTAGTAAAACATAGTCAGCATGTTTGCGCGACATTGCCAAAATTGCAGCACAAGTAGTGATTTCAAAATACGTTATAGGTCGATTTTTATTTGCTGAGTAACATTCATCTAAAATATCAGTTAAGTTATTTTCATCTATGAAATTGTTGTTCAGCTGAATACGTTCGTGGAAACGAACCAAATGAGGTGAAGTATAAGCATGGGTTTTTAGACCAATTTCATTAAGTCCCGCCCGCAGCATTGATAGCGTACTGCCTTTTCCATTTGTTCCAGCAATGTGAATAACTTTGGGAAGATTATTTTGGGGATTTCCCAAAGAATCCAAGAGAGACCATACACGGTCAAGAGTTAAATCGATAACTTTTGGATGCAAAGCCATCATACGATTTAAAATAAAATCAGAACTCAAATTTTTCATCTTTTAGACGCTTTTAAGTTTCTTGCGTCGGTGAAGGTAAATCACCTTTTATTTGTGGTGAGTTGTTAGTGAGTATGCGAATAATTGTAATTAGTTCATCTCGCATTTCTAATCTAGAAGTCACGCGGTCCAACATTCCGTGGTCTAAAAGGTACTCGGCTCTTTGAAATCCTTCGGGTAGTTTTTCTCGAATAGTTTGCTCGATCACTCTAGGGCCAGCAAAGCAAATTAATGCGTTTGGCTCTGCAATATGAATATCGCCAAGCATAGCATAAGATGCGGTAACTCCTCCTGTAGTTGGATGAGTTAAAACTACGATATAGGGTAGTTTCGCTTCTTTGAGCATTTGTATTGCCACTGTTGTTCTGGGCATTTGCATTAAACTTAAAATGCCTTCTTGCATTCGTGCGCCACCAGCTGCTGAAAATAAAATCAACGGGCGTTTCAGCTCGACAGCACGTTCGGCGGCTTTGACGATTGCGTTGCCAACATACATACCCATTGAACCGCCCATGAAAGAAAAATCTTGCGCCGCTATTACAACTGGAGTTCTGCCCATTTCACCTTCTGCAATCAACATAGCCTCTGCCTCACCTGTCGTTTTTTGAGCAGATTTCATACGGTCAGGGTATTTTTTTTGGTCCTTAAATTGCAGTGGGTCAATAATTGGTTTGGGAACCTTTATTTCTACAAAAATCCCTCCATCAAATAAATTACCAAATCTATCTCTAGGTGTAATGGGCATGTGATGCCCGCACTCTGTGCAAACATTGAGATTTTCGCTAAGCTCACGATGGAAAAGCATGGTGCCGCACGAAGTGCATTTGGACCATAAATTATCTGGGGTTTCTCGCCGCGAAAAAATAGAATTTATTCTTGGGCGAACGTAATTACTAATCCAGTTCATTATTTTTCCATGCAATAGAGCTTTACGAATTACACGTTTAAGCAAATTGCTTAAAAAATGCAATTACCGTCCTGATGCTTACAAGGACAAATTCATAAAAAATTAGTTAGATTTGTATAGACTTAGCCGGAACAAGGTATTTAAGTGCGTTAAAGACTAATCCCACGGAATGAAGCTAAAATGAGAAGCATATTTTTGCAAGCTGGGCAAGAAATCCAAACAAGGAAAATTGCGTTAGGTTTTTTCATAATTTCTGTTTTTTATATTATTGGCTCATTTGCAATCGGTTTGGTTTGTTCAAGCACAAGTATCTGTTCCTTTTCTAGTGGCTTAGGCAGAACTCCCTTAAATCTGCTTTTTGTGCTGTTTACTTTTATACCCATTTGGATTGGTGTTTGGATAGCTATGAATTTTATTCATCATCTTCCAATGAAAGTGCTTTTAGGGCCCTCCAGTAAATTAGATTCGCAACTTTTGTTAAAAGGTTTTCTTGCAATGCTATTTTTGGGTATCGGTATTGAAACAATACTCCAATTTATACCAGCAGTAAGCAAATATATTTACTATGAATCGAATAAAGTTTTGTTTTTATCTGATTGGATTAAATGGCTTCTGCCAGTAATTTTGTTTATTTTTGTTCAATCAGCTGCTGAAGAGCTGGTTTTTAGAGGCTATTTGCTGCAAACTATTTGGACAAAAAGTACTAGCTATTTATACGCTGTTATTTGTCCCTCTCTTATTTTCGGTCTGTTACACTTTGATAGTCAGTCATATGGGGTTAACGCATGGTATTATTGTTTTAATACTTTTGTAGTAGGTTGCTTACTCTGTCTTGTCACGCTCCATACAGGAAACATAGCTTTAGCATTTGGCCTCCATTGGGGTGGAAATACAGTTTCTCTGGTTTTTTTTGGTATCCACGGAAATCTAGATGGGATGGCACTATGGTTAACACATCTAGATCCACAATCTGAAGCTATGGGCGTAGCTTTGATTGTTTCTACGATTTTTATTATTTTAATTTATTCTCTTTGGGCACTTTTTTATTTTGGTAGTTTTTTGCCAACCTTTGGGGTTAAAGAAACAAAGTAATGAATTCAAAAAGGTTGTGACTTAATTTTAATGAACCGATTTTTACTCATCACGCTTTTAATTTTTATATCTGGCTGTGCTAGTGATTTTGGCTTTCAAGGCCAATCTCAGAATATTGTTTCAATTTCAGAATTTAAGTTTAAATCTGGAATATCTGGAAATGTTCCCCCGGGTCTTTGCCAAATAAAAGAACTAAAGTCAGAAAGGGAGGGTTACGGTGTTGTGTTCTTTTCCAATTGTAATCCTCATACCAATAATAAATCACTAGTAACATTAACTTATTTGAATTTGGGCCAAACTCAAAGTGCAGGTTTCTTTTCTGAAGAAAAATTAAATAATTCACTCGCTAGTTTTCAAAAGTATGATCACTTAAACCCAATGGTTGATGAAAAATCTCTGCGTATCCTAAAAGTTAAAGAAAACTATATTTTTATGGCAAAATATTATGTCCCAAAAGGCAGAAATTTACCTAATTTTAGAGCAAAAGCTTACCTAAACTCTATTTTGCTATCTGTTAAAGTCCCAAAAAGTCCGTCTTCGGTAAAGGTAAATATTTACGAAAGCGTAGATCCTGTTTTGAGACCGAAAAAACGACCTTCTTTCACACTTCCTGAAAATCTGTCCTTGGACAAGGCAAACTTTGACGATCGCGTAGATCCTATTCCAAGACCGAAAAAACGGCCTTTGATATTTTAATATTCTTTTTTTTGTGCATAATTTAAAGCTCCTGTTACGCTGCGTTTTATTTGAAACTTTTTTAAAGTCTGAAGTAGGCAGACGTTAAGTGGCAAAAAGAGTTTATAAAATGAGAACTAACTTCCCACATTTGTTAAAACCACTAGATTTAGGTTTTACAACGCTGAAAAATAGAGCCCTCATGGGCTCAATGCATACGAACCTAGAGGAAACTAAAGATTGGAACAGAGTTGCAGAGTTTTATGCAACTAGAGCTCGTGGTGAAGTTGCTCTAATGGTCACCGGTGGAATAGCACCAAATATTGAGGGTGGGGTTTTTCCTGGAGCTGCAGGTTTATTTGATGCAAATGATGTTGCTAATCATAAAATTGTAACAGATCGTGTGCACGACTCAGGTGGTAAAATTGCAATGCAAATTTTACATGCTGGACGTTATGCCTATGGGCCTAATTGCGTTGCTCCATCTCCAATAAAGTCGCCTATTTCACCATTTGCACCCACCGAACTAGATGCAGTGGGCATAGAAAAGCAAATCAATGATATAGTAACAACCGCTTGCCGAGCACGCGATGCTGGGTACGATGGAATAGAAATTATGGGGTCAGAGGGATATTTTTTAAATCAGTTTTTAGTTCGTCATACAAATAAAAGGACTGACCAATGGGGTGGAAGTTATGAAAATCGTATGCGGTTACCAGTTGAAATTGTGGCGCGTGTCCGAGAAGCTGTAGGCCACGATTTTATATTAATTTTTAGATTGTCTATGATTGATTTAATCCCAGATGGGTCAACTCATAATGAAGTTGTACTGCTGGCCAAAGAGGTTGAGAAAGCTGGCGCTACAATTATTAATACGGGTATTGGCTGGCATGAAGCTAGAATACCCACCATAGCTACATCTGTTCCGCGTGCTGCTTTTGCATGGGTTACAAAAAAACTGATGGGTAAGGTGTCTATCCCAATCATAACTTCAAACAGAATAAATACTCCCAACGTGGCTGAGGAAGTTTTAGAAGCTGGCTGTGCTGATATGGTTAGTATGGCCCGCCCTTTTTTGGCTGACCCAAATTTTATTAAAAAAGCAATATCGGGTAACGAAAAAAAGATTGCACCATGTATTGCGTGCAACCAAGCCTGCCTAGATCACACCTTTAGTGGTAAAATTAGTTCATGTCTTGTAAATCCAAAGGCCTGCTTTGAAACAGAGTTAGTTAGCACCAAGGCATTAAATAAAAAGTCAGTTGCAGTTATTGGTGCAGGGCCAGCGGGTATGTCCGCAGCTGTCGAAGCTGCACAGCGCGGACATGCAGTGACTTTATTTGAAAAGGCTCAGGCAATTGGTGGACAACTTAATTTGGCTAAAATGGTGCCTGGCAAAGAAGAGTTTTGGGGGCTGGTGGATTGGTTTGAGGAGATGCTGAAGAGCAGTGGGGTGGATGTTAGATTAGGCAAAACAGTTACCTCCACAGATGTTATAGAGTTCGACGAAGTCATCGTTGCTACAGGTGTTATTCCGCGTGATCCAAAGATTAAGGGTCAGGAAGAAAACAACGTCTTGAGTTATACGGAAGTATTAAAGGGTGGGAGAAAAATTGGTCAAAAAGTTGCTGTTGTTGGAGCTGGCGGCATTGGTTTTGACGTATCCGAATACCTAGTTCATGAAAGTAGAAGTGACTTTAAGCAAATAGAAATTCCTGATTGGATGAAAGAATGGGGTGTAGGGGACCCAGAGCTAACAGCGGGAGGATTGGCAGAAAGCGGACCAAGACCAGAAGAAGCCTCACGACAGGTTATATTGATGCAACGGAAAAAGCAAAAACTTGGTCGGAATTTAGGGAAAACTACTGGTTGGATTCATCGTAGTGCCCTCAAGATGAAAAACGTTCAAATGATTGGAAACTTAAACTACGAGGAAATAAACAAACACGGTATTATGGTTTCTGAAGGAGAAACACGTGAAAACCCAAGATTGGTGGCTGCTGATACAATCGTTATATGTGCAGGTCAAGAAAGTGAACGCAGTTTAGCTGATGACTTGATGAAAAAGGGCAAAGCTGTACATATTATAGGAGGGGCAGATGTTGCTTCTGAGCTTGATGCCAAGCGAGCCGTTGATCAAGGTGTGAGGCTAGCTCTTTCTTTATAATCAAATTTTTAAAAAAAATCATAAGTTGCTTACGGCATAATTAAAATTGCTTCGACACGCCTGTTTTTCTTCCTAGATTTTTCTGTTGAGTTGTTAGTTTTTGGCGAAAGAAAGCCAATTCCCTGAGCTGATATTCTACTTTGGTCAATGCCATAGTCTTTGATCAATCTATCTACTACTGCTTGTGCACGGTTTCTAGATAATTCTATATTTTTTCTTAACTCTCCAATAGCGTCGCTGTGCCCAACTAATATAATTGAAGAACTAGGCGTACCTTTTAAGAAATTTGCCAAAGCTGATAAGCTCTCAAAAGGGCCTGGGCCCAAATCAGCAGATCCACTTCGATAAATTAAATCATCCAGCACAATGGCTCCGTCTTCCTTTAATTTAGAGCTGTAGTTATCTTTCAAGGGTTCTTGGTCTTGCAAAATTAAGTCATTATCCGTCGTTCCAATCGATAGAATTTGTAAATAAATTGTATTGCCAAGTTTGCTTGCAACTAAAGAAATAGCAGAGCTATTTTTTACAGCTGTTATTACTGAATAATTAGCAACGTTAACAAGCATAAAGGGCGGGTTAGAAACAGTAAGATTTTTACGAAAATTGAAACCACCACACACGTTAGTATTACAATAAAGCTCAATGCTAAATTGCTTATCATTTAAATGTGTAATTATCGGTTGCAACATCTGATCTAGTGTTAATGACGTGCCATCGATCTGAAAAACTTTGGTTGTGGTTCTACCCCTGAAATCGAGCCTAGATATGCCTTTCTCTCTATCCCAAGCAGAAATTTCTACAGAAATATTTTTAACATCAGTCTCATCAGAGAGGACTAATCTTGCTGAATAAGGTAATTCAAGGGCAAGGACATAGGTGCTCGTCAAACACACTAAACTAGCCAAGGTATTAGAAAATAATTTAACGATCTTTTGAGTGGTAATCATCGTTAGGTTTCATATTCAAGGCGCTTGCTACGCGGTTGCTCATATTAAAGAAAGCAATAATATTGGTTATGTCCCAAATATCAGCATCGTTAAAACCTACATCTCGTAAATTTTGGCGGTCAGTTTCATCAATCTTATGGCTTTCAAGTGTGACTTTTTCAGCAAACTCTAGCATGGCCCTGCAACGAGGATCTAAATCTGCCGTTCTATAATTCATTACTAGCTTTTCACCAAGTATTGGGTCACCAGACAACTCTCTTACGGCGGCGCCATGAGCTGTTAGACAGTAAAAACATCGGTTGATTGATGAGACAACGACGGCTATCATTTCTCTTTCTAATTTTGATAAATTACTGTTTGCCAACATTAATTCATTATATAAGCCAGTGAAGGCATTTAATTTATCGATATTAAACGAATGAGCTTTCAAAACGTTTGGAACAAGACCAAGCTTGTCTTGGCATGCACTAAAATATTTTTGGATCCCTTCGGGAAGAGGATCGACCGGCGGCAAATTTAACGATGTTGTAATATCTTTAGCTTTCATATTTAGGCCTCTGGAATACGATAGTGATATTTATTCACAAGTTGGAACTCAAGTGAAGTGTAAAGACTAGTAGCAGCAACATTTGCTTCTGTTGTCACTACCATTAATTTTGAACAACTATGTTTTTCTGCCCACTGTCCGGCATGCTGCATTAATGCCCGCGCCACGCCCTGTTGTCTAAAGTTTTCATCAACGACAAGTGCGTGGA
>Ga0208130_1000486_pt1 | contig 20913 bp, 21 predicted proteins | sample ETNtaG_31_FD_185771 | JGI IMG/M metagenome (GOLD analysis project Ga0208130, IMG submission 185771) | Marine microbial and viral communities from oxygen minimum zone, Eastern Pacific Ocean - ETNP201310SV78 (SPAdes) (version 2) | ecosystem: Environmental > Aquatic > Marine > Oceanic ...
ACCAGCACAAGCCTCCATCCCTGCCGCGATTTCAGAATCACAGCCACAGGAACCTCCACCACCAGGGCAGCTCGGCCCAACCCCAGAGCTCATTGCCAATCTGAGCCAAGCGCCTCTCTCTTTGTCGGCTCGACGCACTGAAGACGAACGTCAGGATGGAGAACGCCTCTGGAAACTTGAGCTTCATCAAGACGATCGACGTCTGGCCAGCTGGGAGGCCGTGAGCGGGTTTGCTTCCAGCCAATCACTCGATCGCCGCTGGTCTCCCGGCAATGGAGCCCCCCTGCCTTCGGGCAACTACTCCTTGGGTCTGCCTGAAGCCTTGGGAGACGACATCTGGCTCACCCTGACGCCACGCTTCGAAACGACCCGCTCCGGCTTGGGTATCCATGGTTGCAACCCCGGCAGTGGCTGCGTCTGTCTTCCAGATCGCACCTCACTGGAGGCACTCGCAAGTTGGGTGAAAACATTCCAGATCCAGTCACTGACCGTGTTGAACTAAGCCTTCAAAGAAGACAGCACGCAGGATGCGCACAATCCACGTGTGGTTCACACAACACCAGCACCTCGAGACGCTTCCTAAAACCAGATGGAATTCATTGGATCGATGGACGCCAACATCTGGATGGTTATTGGCTTTTTGTTAGCTGCCTACTCAGTGGTGGCGAACGATTCGCTCCAGACACTCGGCACTTACATTTCATCCAACAAAAAACGCACTCCCAAGGTGGTGCAGATGATTTTCATCTGCACCGTCACGATCTTCGTGCTGATGCTCGGCTGGTCCATCAACGGCGGCGACCCTGCTTGGGGACGGCTGGCAAACTTCCCGACTCCTGAAACTTTCACCTGGGCCTACATCATTCCTCCGATTGCGGTGCTGGGGCTGACCGCCTGGGGCGCGCCCGTCAGCACATCCTTTCTGGTGCTTTCCGCATTTGTTCCCAAGAACATCCCAAAACTTCTCGAAAGCTCACTGGCTGGTTATGTCCTGGCGTTCTGTCTCGGACTGGCGGCCTGGGGTCTTGGAATGTGGCTACTGGAGCGTTGGGTGTTCCGGCGGACCCAGGAAGGCAAGGATTTCAACAAGGTTTGGTATGGCCTTCAGTGGTTCTCCACCGGCTTCCTCTGGAGCATGTGGATGGTGCAGGATCTCGCCAACATTTTCGTCTTCCTTCCCCGCGAGCTTGGATTATTTCCGATGCTGGTCTGCACCGCCATCCTCTGCATCGGACTGTGTGTGCTCGTCGCCATCGGCGGTGGTCCGATTCAGGGTGTGCTTCGCAGCAAAACCAACACCACTGATCTGCGTTCGGCCACGGTGATCGACTTCATGTTCGGACTTTGCCTGCTGTACAAGGCATTTCTCAGCAGCTTCCCGTTAAGCACAACGTGGGTGTTCCTGGGTTTGCTGGGTGGTCGTGAAATCGCCCTGCGCATCAAAGAACAGGAATTCGAATACGTGTTCACCAACCGATCCGCAGGCAGTCTCGGCAAGATCGTCGGCAGCGATCTCTGGAAAGCGTCCATCGGCGTGATTGTCAGCCTGGTGATCGCTCTTGGCCTTCAGCCTCTGATCGCCTGGACTGGGGGCTGAGTTCAGTTCAAGGAGAGCGCGAGGGCGATGGCCCTGCGACCGCTGTCGATGGCTAGCACCAATGCCAGAAGCCGTAAGAGCCAGGCCAGCATTCCCGGCCTGACCCGATCCAGGCGGGATGCGGTCCACTGGGCCGAAACAGCAGCAACGCCTCCGAGCAGCAACCCCATCGAAGCCAGTCCCCGGCCTTCCTGCAGAAACTGGAGCGAGGCTGCACTGGCCGAACAGGCCACGGCCAACGTGCTCAGTCGAATCGCCTGACGGATGGGCATCGACAGTCCACTCACCATCAGGGGCACCATCAACAGCCCTCCGCCCAGTCCAAGCAGTCCTCCGGACAGACCCGCCACAGCACCGACCGCAGACAACCCCCAGGGAGATGGACCCTGCCCATCACTCGGCTGAGATGCTTCACGATCGGCTCGGATTGAGCCGGCCAACACCAGATACAGCAAGGCCTGCAGAGCCAAGAGGTGCCAGCCGGCAACCAGACCACCCAGACGACTGAAGATCAGTGCAGTCGCAAAAGCCGTCAGGCCAATCACCAAGGCAGGTTTCAGCGGCAAGGAACGGCTCCGCCAATGGGTGTAACTGCCGCCGATCGCCGTCGGCACGATGGCAAACGTGCTCGTTGCCAGCGCTTGGTGGGGGCTGAGCCCCATCCAGAGCAGAAGAGGCGCGAAGATCAGACCACCACCGATTCCCAGCAGACCGGCCAGAGCTCCTGCCAGGAGTCCCAATGGCACGGCCAACAGCACATCCGCCAATGTCATCGCCGCCATGACGCTGCCAGCATCCTGCCGGTCCGAGCACTCACGCCACGGTCGCCTGCTGCCCAATCTCACGCTCAACGGCGCCGAACAGATGGCCTTGGATGCCCTGCTGCTTGAGCAGTGCTGGACAAGGGGGCAGAAGCAACCGGTGCTGCGCTTCTACGGTTGGAGCCGGCCATCCCTCTCCCTGGGCAGGCATCAACGGGACATTCCAGAGGCTTGGCGAAACCTTGCCAGGACAGGTGAGCTGGATCTGCTACGCCGCCCTAGTGGTGGCGGTGCCGTGCTCCATGCCGGTGGTCTGACCTACGCACTGGTGTGGCCTGAAGCACCGCGACAGAAGCGGGAGGCTTATCTGCAGGTGAACCACTGGCTCACCGCAGGCTTCGCAAAACTGGGCGTCAGTCTCAATCCAGGCGTCGCCCCTGCAGAGGCCGGCGCCGTGAACTGCTTCGCCCGTTCCACAGCAGCCGACCTTGTCGATAGTCAGGGAACCAAACGCATTGGCAGTGCCCAGTTCTGGCAGCACGGCCATCTTCTGCAACACGGTGAAATCCCTCTCAACTCACCGGCGGATCTCTGGCGAACCGTGTTCGGAACCGACCCTCCGCAATGGAGGCCAGCCGCGCCCGATGCCTCGGCAGTCGAAACAGCGCTGATCTCCAGTTTCAGCGAGGGGCTGTCAAATCACGACTGGACTGATCAGCCCCTGAGCAGCGAAGAACGCACCTTGATGCAGCAAGGTGCTGAGCGTTATCGACTGGATGCTTCAGCACTTTGATCATCAAGAAGCCCTGAGGCACGCATACTCTTCACCACCTGGGCCAGGGGCATTCCGAACGGATAAGTGTTGGAGCGGCGTGCCGCCGTGAGCATGGCCTCCGGCAGTTTCACGGATAAACCCTTGAGAACGGCTTCGCCCAGATCACTGCGATCAAGCGTTCCGTCGGGCAAACCGGCAGGGCCGAGCACCAGCAGACGCCCCTGCTCCGTCTCTTCCAGAGCAAGGACCGCCTCCCAGAGTGGTGCTGCCTGCTTGATCGAGGGCAAACGCTCCAGGGGCTGAAGATGATCAGCGATGGTCTGGCGATCCCATTGCTGAACAGGTAGGTCCTTGAGTGGCTGATCCGTGATGAAGCCAATCCATCGACCGCCGCGACAGACAAGCACCCAGTCCGGGATGCAGGGATCGTCGCTGTCCACCGCTCCCAGACGCAACTTGCTGAGACTGCGCAGACTCTGATCCGCCTCCACCACGCGGAAGCGACGGGAGGTCGCCGGTCCAACGGTTTCCCGCTTGAGCACCTGTTGCAGGGCCAGGGTCTGGGTCTGACTTCGGGACGCGCTCATTCCGAACCAGCCGAGAAGCACGAGCCACAGTCCAGCGAATCCACCTCCCCTAAGCACAATCCAGAACCCGATCACCAAGGCGAGGAGAGATAGGAAACGACCACTGGCGGTCGCCACCTGGATGCCTCGACGTTGACTGCCGGTCCACTGCCAGACAAGGGATTTGAGAATCAAGCCGCCATCCAGCGGCAACCCCGGCAGCAGGTTGAACAGCGCCAGCACCAGATTGAGCCCCCCGAGCTGAGCCACAAGATTTCCCAGTAGGGGGCTGACATGTTCAGCGGAGTGGACACTGAACAGCAGCACAGCTCCAAGGATCAGACTCACCGCCGGACCGGCGGCAGCCACCCTGAGCGAGCCCATCGCCGTGGAGCATTCCCGTTCCACCCGAGCGACTCCACCCATCAAAAACAGGGTGATGCTGCTCACCTTCACTCCCTCGCGCAGGGCCACAAGGGAATGGCCAAGCTCATGCAACAGCACAGACACAAACAACAGCAGCGCAGTGAGAAGCCCCATGGACCAGCTGATCCAATCAGCACCGGCTGCGGCAGGCAGTTTGGCGACCTGCTGCTGAAAGGCCATGGTGAACAACACCAGAACAATGAACCAACTGGGATGGACCCTCAGAGGGATCCCGCCGATTCGCATCAGTTGCCAGCCATCACCCAAATGATTTTCCGGCGGGCTGGCCGGCAGTGTTAGCTCAATCCTAGAAAGGAGATCCAATGCTGCTCCCCCATGGTCGATCAGGGCCTGTCTCTCAAGATCTGCGGCCTGACCGACTGCGATCAGGCCTGTGAGATCGCCGCCATGGGAGTGGATGCGATCGGCGTGATCGGAGTGCCGGACACGCCGCGTTTCGTAGAGCCGAATCAACGTAGGGCCATCTTTCAGAGACTGACCCAGGAACATCCCTTACTGAAGCGGGTCTGGGTCGTGGCAGACCCCAGCAATGAACTCCTGGCATCGGCACTGTCGGGGGAGGGACAGCCCTCGGTGGTGCAGCTGCACGGGGAGGAATCGCCACAACGATGCGCAGAGCTGCGTTGGCTGTATCCCGCCATCAAGTGGTGGAAAGCCCTACGCCTGCGTGGGGAGGAGGATCTCAACGGCATCGACGCCTATGCCGCCAGCGTGGATGCCCTGCTTCTGGATGCCTGGAGCCCGAAGCAGTTGGGAGGGACGGGGCATCGCCTCGATCCTGCCTGGCTTGAGCGGCTCGAGACGCGGATCTGCCGCGACCTTCCCTGGTGGCTGGCTGGAGGGATCAGCGCTGAGTGGGTCCCAACACTGGTGCATCAAGTGAGCCCCTTTGGTCTGGACGCGTCCAGCCGCCTGGAGCACAGTCCGGGGGTGAAGGATCTCCGTCGTGTCGAAGCACTCGTTGAGGCCGTCAGGGTCAATTCGGGCAACCGGGGATAGGTTGAATCTCCCTTCAACAGCACCCATGTTCCGGGCTACGTCACTTTGCCTCACCCTGATGGCGGCAGTCCCATTCGGGGCTTCAGCCCAGGGCATGCTGCCGGGATGCCGACTGGAGAACGGCAGTCTTCAATGTGTGCCAGGCCTGACGGCAAGCCCTGAAAAGCAGATTCAGGTGCTCGATGGACAGATCGACCAGGGGCTTCAGCAGGAGGGACATCTGCAGCAGGCGATCCAAGGACTGCAACGCTTTGTGCTGGTAGGAGAGGCCAGGGAAGGTGCGCTGCTGAAAGCGGAACTGCAACTTCAGGGAGCTGACGTGGATGAACTTGATGTCCACTGGTACCGCCGCAGTGGCCAGGGGAACTGGACGCTGGTGGAATCGGGCTCAGGCCACAGCTATCAAGTCGGCCCGCAGGACCGAAACGAAAGGCTGATGGCTGTGCTGGTGGTGCGCGGCCGTGACGGCAACGTTCAACGAATCAGCAGCAACGTGATCGGTCCGATCAGCAATTGAACGATTGGGGTGCTGCTTGAGGCACCCCACGTCCTACGCAGCAAGCGAGCGGATCAGATCAGTTACTCAGCAGAGCTTCCTGCTGGCGCACAAGCTCAAAGAATTCCTGCTTGAGGCTGGGATCATGACGGAAGTCACCCCGGACCACGGAATTGACCATGCTGGTCTGAGGCTCTTTCACACCACGCCATTTCATGCAGTAATGCTGAGCCTTGATGATGATCCCGAGGCCCTTAGGCTCGCAGAGTTTCTCGATTTCGTCGGCAAGAATCATCACTGCCTCCTCCTGGATGTGAGGCCGTGAGAACACCCAGTCCGCGACGCGGGTGAATTTGGAGAGACCGATCACTCGGGCACCTGGCTTAATGCCGACCCAGCAGTTGCCCATGATTGGCACAAAGTGGTGAGAGCAGGCGGAACGGACGGTGAGAGGTCCAACCGTATAGATCTCATCGAGCTGCTTCACGTTCGGGAAGCTGGCCACCTTGGGTTGTTGGTGATAACGCCCCTTGAAGACCTCTTGGATATACATCTTGGCGACCCGTTCGGCCGTCTCTTCGGTGTTGTGGTCGTTCTCGATATCAATCACGAGGCTGTGCAGAAGATCACGGAAGCGATCTGCCACTTCCATCTGAAGCTCCTCTAATTCTCCAGGGAGAATGTGATCGGCGATGTTGTCATTGGCGAGGAATGAAGCCCCACGCTCACGCAGACGCTCGCGAATCACCTCGGAGATCTTGGCGTCAGTAAGAGCGAACTGACCACGGCCCTTACTCAGTGACGCATGCGAACTCAGTTGACTGAGCGCTGCGGCAGTAGTTCCGTTAGTGGAAGTAGGAAGTGTAGAAGTCATCTCTTTCAGAAGTCAGAAAGCGCCTGTAGCTGGCATGAGGGTTAAATCCTCAACAACCTGAGTGGCAGGTTGCTGGGCCAAGTGAAGAAGAGCGGCAGCGGCCTGATTGACGGGCAGCATGGCACGTCGGTCGAAGTCACTGTCCACGGTCGGGGAGTCCCAGAGGGAGGTATCGACCGCACCAAGCGTGAGAGTGCAGGCACGAATGCCATGAGCACGTTCTTCCTCACCCAGGCAGCGAGTGAAACTCGCCAGAGCAGCTTTGACGGTGCAGTACGCCCCCCAACCGGGAAAAGCATTTCTGGCCGCATGGCTACTCACGTTGATCACCAATCCACCCGCAGGCCTCATGGCAGGAACAACAGCGGAACAAACCTGGAAAACACTGGTGAGGTTGAGTTGAATCAACCAGTCCCAGCGGTCTAGAGGCATCTCCAGCAATTCCCCGGTCCAGGCAGCACCGGCATTGTTGATGAGCACTGAAGGGCGAAGACCCTGATTCAGCAATTCACCAATGCCAGGAGCGATGGCGGATGAGTCGGTGAGATCGATCGCCTTGTAGGCGACACGAACACCACCAGCACTCAGTTCCGACTCGAGAGACTGCAACGCAGCCTCACTGCGGGACACAAGAAGCAAATCCCACCCCGCCTCAGCAAAAGCCTTGGCAGCGGCATGACCGATTCCACGTGATGCGCCGGTGATCAGAACGGAAGGCAAGAAATCCGTGCAATCCGGAGCACCCTAGGCAGCGAAACCTCCTTCCGGCGAGGTGGCGTCGAGGAAACGCCCCATGGCCCTGAATTTCATGTAGCGCTGATCCCTCAGATCATCGACGGACAAAGCCAGCAGATCGTCGAGATGGCGATTCAGTGCTGCCCTCAGCGTCTCACCTGCTTCAAGGGGAGCCCAATTGTTACCACCAGCTGGCTCAGGCAAAACTTCGTCGACCACACCAAGGCTGAGCAGATCCTTGCCGGTGATCCGCAACGCAGCCGCAGCCTCGGAAGCCTTCGCCGCATCACGCCAAAGAATCGAGGCGCAGGCCTCAGGGCTGGCCACGGTATAAACGCTGTGCTCAAACATGATCAGCCGGTCGGCGACTCCGATTCCGAGTGCACCGCCGGAGCCCCCCTCACCGATCACCGTGGCGACGATGGGAACCCGCAGGCTGAACATCTCGCGCAGATTCACGGCAATGGCCTCACCCTGCCCCTGCTCCTCCGCCAACAGACCGGCATAAGCCCCGGGCGTATCGATGAAGGCCAAAATCGGCAGACCAAAGCGGTTGGCATGCTCCATCAGGCGCAGAGCTTTTCGATAGCCACCCGGAGTGGCCATGCCGAAATTCCGCGCCACGTTCTCCTTGGTGTCACGCCCCTTCTGATGGCCGATCAGAAGAACCGATCGTTCCCCTAGCCGTCCGATCCCACCAATCAGTGCCTGGTCATCACTGCCACGGCGATCACCATGCAATTCAACCCAGTCATCACAGAACATCTGGATGAAATCGAGGGTGCTTGGCCGATGAGGATGCCGGGCAACCTGAATTTTCTGAGCCGGGCTCAGGGAACGAAAAATCTCATCACGACGGCGTGCTGCAAGCGTTTCCAACTGCAGCAGTTGCTGGCTGACGTCGACCTCTGAATCTCTTGCCAGCTGACGGATCTGCTCGATCTGCTGTTCGAGCTCCACCAGCGGTTTCTCGAAATCAAGCAGGGGGCGACGTGCCATTGAGGAAGGGGAAAACGACTTCAGACAACAACAGCCTGAGGCTGTCCTTGGAGATTGAGGGTGGAGAAACCGTGACGGACCGATGCAGCGCCGATGAAATCCATCTTCTCCAGCGTGATGTTGTTACGCCCCCAGCTGAAATTGGTGTGACACTCCTCGAATTCAAGCAGCATCGCCTCCGCGAAGCAGGCGAACATCTGGCGCTGAGGTTTGTCCATCTCAGCGATTTCCATCATGGTCCAGCCGATGTCGCTGCCGAATTCAACAATGCCTCCCTTCAGCACATGAACGCCTTCACAGGCGACCTTGGCATCGAGATTCTTGGGGTAGCCCCCATCGATCATCAGACAGGGTTTGCGCAGCGAGGCTGAATCAATTTCAAGCGTTCGCGGCATACTCGCGACCCAGACCACGACATCAGCCTCAGGAAGTGCCTCTTCAAGGCTGAGGATCCTTCCGCCACCCAGTTCCGACTGGAGATCCTTGAGGGGCTGCTGCTGACGGGCAACCAGCAGCAGCTCAGCAACACCCGTGCGATTGGAGAGCCAACGGCAGACAGCACTACCGATATCTCCCGTGGCACCGACCACGGCAACCTTGGCTTTCGAAAGATCGATGCCCAGAAGAGGAGCATTGTTCTCAACCTGGCGACTGATCACCCAGGCCGTGTGGGTGTTGCCCGTGGTGAACCGCTCCCACTCCAGGGTTGTGCTGCGCACATGCTGATGCTGGAGAAGGTTGAAATTTTCAAAAATGATCGACGTGAAGCCGCCAAGAGCCGTGATGTTGATGCCCTTTTTCTGAGCAAGCTCCATGGCGTTCAGCACTTTGCGCCTAGCCGTCTTGAAGCGGCTCAGCATCTCAGGCACAAAGCAGGAATCGATGTAGGCACCGGAGATGGTCTTGCCTGTGGCACTCGTGACCTCAACGTTCTCCACCAGCTGGGGGGGCGCACTGCACCAGACATCGAGATCGCCTCCGGCGATGTGATCGAACCCGAGATCTGAAGCCTTGCGCCTTGCCGCCTCAAAGCTGGTGGAGTGCCCGATCAGACCAAACATGTACTGCCGACGGTCGTACGTGTACGCATTGAATTCAATCTCACCCTGATAACGGGCTGATCACTCATGTTCCCATGAAGGCACGTTCGATGGAAAACGTGCCTGTGCTTGAACCGGACCTGAACCTTCCAAATGGGACTTAGAGGGCTCGTTTCAGCCGAGGTTCAGAGAGCTGCTGCTGCCATTCGAGCAATCTCACGCATGTTGAAGCCGATCTCGCTGAGAGCTTCTTGATAGGCAATCAAGAAATCCTCAATCAGATCTTCTTTATCCATCTGAAGAACAGCAGCATCACCAGCAACCTGATCGAGCATCGAACGAATCAGAGGGAGATTGGCCTTGTTGGCAGCAAAAAGCTCTTCCTTGCTGGCTTCAAAATTGGCCTTAAGCCACTCCTGGCCATAGTTGAGATGGGTGTACTCATCCTTCACAACACCTTCGGTGATCCTGCGGGCAAACGGATCTGCCACAGGGATGTAGATGTGATAAGCGGAGATAGCAAAGGCTTCGATCAGCAATGCCTGAATCAAAAGACAGGTCACGACCTTGCCTTCCTTGAAGGCGGTCTGGAAATTGCCGTGAAGGGGACCGAAGAATTCCTTGGCGAAAGGCAGGTCTGCTTCAACTCCAAGATTGCGGCCGCAAGACGTGAAGCCCTTCATGTGCTTCATTTCCATCTTGGCTAGCCGAGCCAGTTCATCAGCATGCTCGGGGATCATGGTGCCCAACGACATGTAGTTGTCGTAGGCCTCCTGCTCACCTTCAATCACGATCGCATTGATGCGGCTGTAGGCGTCCTTGTAAGCCTCAGTGGTGAAGTCAGGCAGCTGCTGTGCCGATGCATCCCGCTCGTCAAGGACGGCGACCTCGGGGCTGACGGGGGTCGGCATGGATCTTTCCGTAACGGTCAACGTCGGTGACTGTAACCAGTGCCACCGATATTGGATGTTCGATTGATGGTGTTCAGATACGTCGCGGGTCTGCTTGAGGTGGCCAGCTGGATCTCATCAGGCTGATGAACAGTCGACGCCAATGGGCCACAAGCGCAGTCTCCAACTGACTTCCGAGCATCACATCAGCACCGCGACTGTCCCCGACAACACCGGAACGGCTGAGGTCGGCGGCAAACCAGGCGAGGGGGGCGGAACCTTCAAGACTCCAGCCTTCAGGAGGAGTGGCTGCCGCCGTCTCGCTGAAGTGGTCACCATCGAGCGGCCTCTGTTCACCAACCAGAGAGGGCTCAAGCGCCAGCATCAGGCTGGTCTCAGCGAGCCCAGCATGCAACCCATTCGCCAGCTCATCAGCAGGCACGAGGGACTTGAGTTCCGAAACTCCACTCCAGAGAAAACAGGGAAGGACGGCCATCGCAGGGGTCTCAACCGCCAGTTCTCGGGCAGCGGTTTGCAACAGACCGATCTGACCGCCATGGGCGTTGAACAACACCAATCGCTGCACACCCTGGTCCGCGAGCTGTTGACCAACTTCCTTAACAAGCCGAATCAGCAGTTCGGCACTGAGGCTGAGTGTTCCTGGAAAGCCGCGATGTTCAGGTGAAAGGCCGATCGCCTGAGTCGGCAAAGCCCAAATCGGCATTTCTTCGGGAAGCCCTTCCAGCACGCGATCGAGGATGCGTTGTGCGAACAGCGCATCCGTGAGGAGAGGGAGCTGCGGACCATGCTGCTCGAAAGCGCCGAATGGCCAGACAAGGGTTGAACCGCTCCGCTCCAATGCCAGAGAGGCCTCCGGCCAGGTCATGCAGCCCAGCCGCCTGGAGTTTTGTCCACCATCGACGCTCATCCTGAATCAACCTCCTGCTGTCAGACTGTCCTGCCAAGGACAATGGGTTCCATGGCCGGAACAGAACGTCAGAATCCCCGACTTGATGGTGGCAAAGCTGCTGCAGCTTCGGCACAGCCGCCACGAAAACCGCTTCAGGTGATGCATATCAGCAAGCGGGAAGAGCAGGATCGTCTGCGCAAAGAAGCGGACGAGGCCCGTGCCGCAGCAGATGCGGCGGCGAAGCGTGCCGCACAGCTTGAGCAGGCCGCACTTGCCGCAGAAGGAAGCCAGTCGATTGCTCCCAGCCCCCCTGCGCCTCCCAGAGGGCCACAAGCGTCTGCCGCTCCGTCACGCGATGCCGACGATGACGATCTAGCTGGGATGACCATGGCCGACCTACTCGGCCCTGCTGATTCAGGCCGCAAGCTGAGTAATGCACCCGCTGAATCATCCACTGCAGCAAGCCGCAGCGTTGACGATTTTGATTTCGATGAAGATGCCTTCCTCGCAGCGCTCGATGCCAATGAGCCAGTAGGCACAACAGGTGAGGTGGTCACTGGCACCGTGATTGCAATGGAAAGTGATGGTGTCTATGTCGATATCGGCGGCAAGGCTCCCGGCTTCATGCCCAAAAGCGAATGTGGGCTTGGGGTCATCACCAATCTGAAGGAACGCTTTCCCAAGGGGCTCGAGATTGAGGTACTGGTCACCCGTGAACAGAACGCCGATGGCATGGTCACCATCAGCTGCCGTGCCTTAGCTCTGCGCAAAAGCTGGGACAAGGTCAAGCAGCTCGCCAAGGACGGCAAGGTGGCTCAGGTCAAAATCACCGGTTTCAATCGAGGGGGTGTTACTTGCGACCTCGAAGGATTAAGGGGCTTCATTCCCAGATCACAGCTTCAGGAGGGTGAAAACCACGAAGCACTGGTTGGGAAGACACTTGGCGTCGCCTTCCTTGAGGTCAACTCCGAGACCCGCAAACTGGTCCTGTCCGAGAAGCGCGCTGCAACGGCCGCCCGTTTTTCAGAGCTTGAGGTGGGGCAGTTGGTGGAAGGTCAGGTGGCCTCGATCAAGCCCTATGGACTGTTCATCGATCTGGGAGGCGTCAGTGGACTGCTGCATCAGTCCGTGATCACCGGAGGCAGTCTGCGCTCACTGCGCGAAGTCTTCGGACAGGGCGACACCGTGAAGGCTCTGATCACCGAGCTTGATCCCGGTCGAGGCCGGATCGCACTCAACACTGCCCTACTGGAAGGCCAACCAGGGGAACTTCTCGTCGATAAGGACACCGTCATGGCCGAGGCTGCCGATCGAGCCAACAGAGCCCGTAACGTCCTCAGGCAGCAGGAACAGTCAGCTGGATGATCACAGCTTCCATGTCTGCCGGTGACGCCGGCCCCCAGTCCCGGAGCGATCGTCAGGCCGACTGGGAGCTGGACTTCTATTCAAGGCCCATCCTCGAAAAGGATGGGAAGAAGCGCTGGGAGCTGCTGATCATCAGCACCCCGGAGATCAACAGCAACGAATGCTTCCGCTTCGAGAAGCTCTGTCCGGCAAGCGAGGTGAATTCCACCTGGTTGGCCGCTGCCCTGCGCGAAGCCTTGGCCGAGGCTGAAGAGCAGGGTTGGAAGCCACCGCAGAGACTGCGCGCCTGGCGCAGTGCCATGAGAACGATGGTGCAGCGTGCGGCGGCTGAACTGCTGCTGGAAGTGGTATCGAGCAGGCGCACCTATGCCCTGCTCGACTGGCTGGATGAACGAGAGCGGACGCTGTACCCACAGGAAGAGGGCTTCATGGCAGGCCCCCTTGCCCTGCCGCCGTCCCCTGTTGAAACCCCACCTTTGCCCTTGCCCGAAGCCGTCCGGGGCGACGCCTGGACCTGGGCTGGGCTGCCCGTCGGCAGCTTGAAGGATGCGAATGATTGGCCTCTTGGCTTTAACGGTCTGCTGCCGGTCCCCCCCTCTCTCAAGGCAAATCTTGAAGTTCCCGGGCTGCGTCTGTTCAGTCGCACCAGAGCCCTTGCCCTCGCAGGTTGGCTCGGAGGGCTGGAACCCGTGCGGTTGCGTGTGAGCTCCCGCCAGCTGATCCTTGACGCTGGTCAAGACGACTCCTGGCTGGTCAGTGATCTGAGCCAACAGGAAGCCGAGCAGATCGCCGCCGCGCTCGAAGCGTCGTGCCTCAACCTGCATGGCCTTCAATTCATCGCTGTGCAGAGTGCTCCTGAGAGTGAACGGTTCGAAGGCTTCTGGATGCTGAGGGATCAGCCGCAACCATGAGCTCCGCTCAGGGAGCAAATCCTGGCGCTGAGACAGAGGATCCTCTCGCTCAGCCCGACAGCCGCTTCAACACCCTGCCGGGCTGGACATGGGTGGGCTGTTATGGCGGTTACTACCTCACAGCAGATCAACTGGATGACGCTGGCTTTGAGCATGGGTTCTTCACCCGCCGCTGGCAGGGTCGTGGTCCCGACGAGCTAGCGACCTACCTGTCCTGCGGTGTCTCCGTTCATCGCCCCCAGCAAGTCCATGGGAACGTCGTGCTTGAGGCCTCCGCTGCGGCAGCAGCACCATGGCCCGATGCCGACGGCCTGGTGAGCGATCGCGGAGGGCAGAGCCTCTGGGTCTGTGGAGCCGACTGCACTCCGGTTCTGCTCGCTGATCCCAAAAGCGGGCACGTTGCCGCATGCCATGCCGGCTGGCGAGGCGTGGCCAGCCGTATCCTTCCCGAGGCCATCGCCAGGCTTGAGCAACGAGGCGCCTGCAGAGAACAGCTGATCGTCGCCCTCGGACCAGCGGTCAGTGGTGAGCGCTATCAAGTGGAGCAGTCAGTGGCCCTTCAGGTGGGTGAGGCATTGGCAGCCGAACCCAGATCACTGGAGGAGCTGCAGAGGCAAGCCGTGATTGATCCCGATCCCGAGCAAGGTCACTGCCGATTGGACATCCGACAAGCGGCCCTGCAGCAACTGAAAGCCGAAGGGATTAACCACACCAGGATCAGCACATGTCCGCTCTGCACAGTCGCTGAGCCCAGCCTGTTTCACTCCTGGCGGCGTGATCAGGTGAAGGCGGTTCAGTGGAGTGGAATCGTTGGACAAGCTGCGATCTGAATTCCGCCGGCATCAGTTCGATATCGGCGCCAGCAGACGCAATGCAACCGCTTCAGCAGCACGGATGCCATCGATCGCTGCTGAAAGGATCCCGCCCGCGTAACCGGCACCCTCACCGGCAGGCGTGAGACCGAGCACATTGAGCGACTCCAGCCGATCATCCCGAGGGATGCGCAACGGCGAAGAGGTACGGGTCTCGACCCCCGTCAGAACGGCATCGGGGTGGTCGTAACCGGAGATTTTCTGACTGAAGGCCGGCAGAGCTTCCCTCAGGGCCACCACCATCGGTTGCGGCAGAAGCTCGGCAAGGTCTGAGGGTTGGACCCCAGGTTGATAAGAGGGGCGAACCGATCCGAGAGACGTGGATGGCCTTCCGGCCACAAAGTCCTCCTGTCGCTGCACCGGGGCGCTGTAGTCCTCACCGCCGAGCTGGAAAGCGAGGGATTCAAGTTCACGCTGAAACACCAGGCCCGCAAGTGGATCCCCGGGCCAGCGCTCATGGGCCTCCAGGTCTGCATCCGACACAGGGATCACCAGCCCGCTGTTGGCGTTGCGTTCGTTGCGGGAATGCTGGCTCATGCCATTGGTCACAACACGACCTGGTTCGGAGGTCGCACCCACCACAAACCCACCGGGGCACATACAGAAGCTGTAGACGCAGCGGCCATTGGCTGCGTGATGCACCAGCTTGTATTCAGCGGCTCCAAGCAAGGGATGGCCAGCGGCATCTCCCCAGCGGGCGTTGTCGATCAGCGACTGCGGATGCTCGATCCGAAGACCAATCGCGAAGGGCTTCCGCTCCATGGCAACACCGATCCGATCCAACATCGCGAAGGTGTCCCTCGCCGAATGTCCAGGAGCTAGAACCACCTGACTGCAGTCAAGACGGCTGCCATCGGCGAGTTGCAGACCAGTGATCCGCATCGACTTGCCGTCGCTGGCGTGGGTCGGTTCCAGCAAAAGTTGTTCCACGCGGGAACCGAAGCGGACCTCACCGCCCAGAGCCTCAATCTGAGCGCGCAACCCCCTCACCACTGTCGCCAGCTTGAAGGTGCCGATATGGGGTCGGTGACGGGTCAGGATGTCGCGATTGGCGCCACATTTCACCAGTTCCTCCAGCACTTTGCGGCCGTAATGAACGGGATCGCTCACCTGGCTGTAAAGCTTGCCATCGGAAAAGGTTCCAGCCCCCCCTTCGCCGAACTGCACATTGGATTCGGGCTTGAACGTCGATTGACGACGCCAGAATCCGAACGTGTCCCGGCTTCTCTGCTTCACCGCCTGTCCGCGCTCCAGCAACAGTGGGCAAAATCCCATCTGCGCGAGCAGCAGTGCTGCGAAATAACCACAGGGTCCTGCCCCAATCACCACAGGCCGCGCCCCTGACGCATCAACCGCACTGGAAGGAGCGCGGGCAACAAATCGGTAGGACTCATCAGGACTGCGACGAATGCGCCGGTCAGCCGAACGACGACGCAGCAATGCTTTCTCGCCCCGTACCTGAACATCCACGCTGTAGATGATCCGGATTCGATCCCGACGACGGGCATCAATGCTCTGCTTCACCAACTGATGGGAGATCAGTTGCTCGCGAGGCACTCGCAGGCAACGCAGAACAGCCTGCTCAAGATCATCCTCCGTATGGTCCAGCTCCAGTCGAAGCTCGCTCAGGCGCAGCACGAGCTCTCTCCTTTCGCGACCCCTGGTACAAACACTACCGAGCGGAGATCAGAACGATTGTTCGCCCCCCTAAGGGGACTGCTCTGTTGGGTCGTCCTTGGTCTCAGCTTCGGGGCTGCCACCCTGAATCGCCAGCGAAAGCAGCCCGGCAAACAGCAGCAGACTGCCGATGCCGATCGCGAGAGAACGGTTGCCAGACGCCGCGTCACCCCAAATGGCCGTGCTCAAAAAAGCTGCGCCCAGAAGCACACAGGGCACCATGACAATTCCTGAGGCAATGCGGTTGCGTGCCATCTCAGGCTCCGGGACAAGTGACCTGAGCCAGACCTTCCCTCACCAACGCAGATCCCAGATCAAGGTCATCTCCGATCGGAGTGACCCTGGCCAGCAGGACACCATCTGCACTGCCCTCCGGCCGCAGATTCACCCGTCGGCGACGGGGAAGCGCACGACGCATCCAATCCTGCGCTTGCGGCTCATCCTCGGGATCCACCTGAACACAAGCCAGTTGCACGCTGTAATTACGATTGCGGTCACCAATCTGAAGCAGCGTTGCTGAGCGCACCTGCAGAACCTCGGCGGCAAAAGCCTGGGTAGGCAGTACGAGCAACAGCATCAGGCTGAAGACAGCTGCAATGAGAATGCCGACTCTCACTGGCCTCCTGGATTAGAGGCAGAACGACCTGAGTCCTGGAACGCCAACTCAGGATGGGCCGGCAGACCCACCATCTGGGCATTGCTGCAACCGGGTGGAACCATCGGGTAGCAATTCTCACCCCGACGAACATGCACATCCACCAGGGTTGGATGCGGTGAGGCGAACGCTTCCGCGAGTCGGGTGTGGAGATCATTGCGCTCAACGATCTTCATCCCCTCCACGCCAAATGCCTTAGCCAGAGCTTCGAAGTCGGGCATGCCACCCAGCATGTCCGAGGCGGAATAACGCTCTTCGTAGAAACTCTCCTGCCACTGACGAACCATCCCCTGCCAGTGATTGTTCACGATCACCACCTTCACCGGAAGCCTGTATTGAGCGAGAGTGCCCAGCTCCTGGATGTTCATCAGCACACTGGCATCTCCAGCTATGCAGACCACCTGTCGATCAGGACAAGCGACCTGGGCACCAAGAGCTGCAGGCATCCCGTACCCCATCGTCCCCAGTCCTGCGCTGCTGATCCAGCCACGTGGACCATTGCGCAGGTACTGAGCAGCCCACATCTGATGCTGTCCCACATCCGTCGTGACGATGGCGCCGGGGGCCAGATCACGGACAGCCATCAGCACTTCCTGGGGGTAGATGGGCCCTTCCTGAGGAGGAATCGAGAGGGGGTAACGCTGTTTCCACTCGCGGATCCTCTCCAACCAGATGCTGGTCTGAGGTTCGGAGGAACGGCGCAGACTCAGATCCACCAGCGCGGCAAGGCTGGTGCCGACATCACCGAGAACGGCGACATCAGGGCGCCTGTTCTTGCCGATCTCAGCCGGATCGATCTCGAAATGAATCACCCGGGCATGCGGGGCGAAGGTATCGAGCTTGCCGGTCACCCGGTCATCAAAGCGAGCACCGACAGCAATCAGCAAATCGCAATCGGTTACAGCAAAATTGGCGTAGGCCGTGCCGTGCATGCCCAGCATGCCCAGCGCCAGCGGGTGGTTCTCGTCAAAGGCGCCCTTGCCCATCAACGTCGTGGTGACGGGAATCTGGTAGCGCTCTGCGAGCACGGCGATGCTGTCGTGAGCGGATGAGGCAATTGCACCGCCCCCCACGTAGAGGAGAGGGCGCTGGGCTTCGGCGATCAGGTCAAGTGCTGCCTCGATCGACTGGAAATCAGGCGCTGGAGTGGAGCCGAACCCAGCAGGAACGACGGATCCTGGCTGAACCGGGATGTAATCAAACTCCTCCTGGCCAACATCCTTAGGGATATCAATCAGAACGGGACCGGGTCGACCCGAGGCGGCAATATGAAAGGCCTGGGCAACCACCGAACCGAGATCTGCGGGGTTTCGCACAACCCATGAATGTTTCACGATCGGCAAGGTGATGCCGAAGATGTCGGTTTCCTGGAAGGCATCGGTTCCAATCGCCGTCCTCGGAACCTGACCGGTGATCACCACCATCGGCACAGAATCCATCTGAGCGGTGGCAATGCCCGTGACCAGGTTGGTCGCCCCAGGACCGGACGTTCCGAAGCACACACCGACTCTGCCGGTCGCACGCGCATAGGCATCAGCCGCATGGGTTCCGCCTTGTTCATGACGCACGAGGAAGTGACGCAACCAACCCTCGCTCTCTGCCACATGCAGGGCGTCGTAGATCGGAAGAATGGCGCCACCTGGGTAGCCGAAAATCGTATCCACACCGTGCAGGCGCAGAGCATCCATCAAGGCCTGGGCTCCGCTCATCCGGCGACTTCCATCACTGTTGGACGCTGTGTCGGCCGTGGGAGCGGAGATCAGCGTCACTGTGTCGTCACGGGGAACTGACCCTCAAGATTAAGGGCCGGCCTCTCGGTTTGCCGGAGTTCAGAGCAGTCCGAGTGCATGCAGAGGACCCTGGCCACTGATGATCTCGAGCAGAAACGCGGAGAAGCCCAGCATGGCCAGTCGCCCGTTCCAGACTTCGGAACTGTTGTTCCAGCCCCACTCCCATTTCTCCTGGGGATAGAGCTTCACCTTGGTGGGCAGTTCAGCTGCCGCATCAAGGCTGACTTCAGGGCCTTCAAGGCTGGTGACCACAAGATCAGCCAATCCCTCGATGAAGCGGGGATAGGTGTCGAGAGCACGGACGCGACGGAAATTCACCACACCGGACTCGGTGGCGAGTTCGCGGTACTCGATGTCAATTTCCTCCAGCGTTTCGATGTGCTCGCTGACAAAGCTGATCGGAACCACGACAAGGTCGTTGATTTTGGCTTTGCCGAGCTCTTCGAGGGCTTCTTCGGTGTAAGGCTTCAGCCACTCGACCGGACCCACACGGCTTTGATAAGCGAGGGTGTGAGGGTTGTCGTGACCCAGAAGCTCCTCGAGCCTCTTCATGATCAGAGCCGTGCAGGCCTCGATTTCCTGTTGATAAGGATCACCTGCTTCTTCGACATAACTCTTCGGTACGCCATGGGCACTGAAGAAGACATGAGCCTTGTGGGGGTCATCGCTATTGCGGACTTCCTCAGCGATCAGCTCAGCCATCGCGGTGACGTAGCCAGGGTGGTCAAACCAGCTGCGGATGCAGCGGATTGGCAGCTTCTCGAAGACACCATCCCCCTGACGCAGGCGCTGGAGCTCCCGGAAACTTGAACCACTGGTGCTGATGGAGAAGTGTGGGTAAAGCGGCAGCACAACCACCTGATCCATTCCGTCGGCCTTGATATCCGCAACGGCAGACTCTGTGAAGGGGTGCCAGTAGCGCATGGCCACGTAGCTGGTGGCCTCGATACCCCGTTGCCGCAGCAGGCTCTGCAACTCTCGAGCCTGCTGCTCGGTGATCCGACGCAGTGGAGAACCGCCACCGATGGAGCGGTAGGCGCTCTGTGACTTGCCGCTGCGAAGGGTGCTGATCAACCAAGCCAGAGGCTTCTGCAGAGCTGGAATCGGCAGCCGGATGATCTCCGGATCCGCAAAGAGATTGAAAAGAAAGGGACCTACGTCCTGAATCCGCTCAGGGCCACCCAGATTGAGCAGTACGACACCGACCCGAGCCATGTCTGGAAACGATTGCAGGGGTTGAGAGTAACCCGCGTTAACGGCATCTTGACGATGTCCTGAAGGAAAGGATGACTCCCAGCGAGCCTCTTGAAGAGATCAGGCGAAATTCGAATGCAGCGCTGGCCTCGATCGGCATCGGCTTACGTATCGAATGTCGCGGTCGCCGGTTAAACCTGCGTGGCTTGTTACCTGGGCGTGAAAAACCCGGCCAGCGATCGGTGCAACGTCTCAGCCTCGGCCTTGAGAACGACAGGGATGGATTGCGCGAAGCCGAGCAGATCGCTCGGGTGATCGATGCCCAGCTCAAGCGCAACCAGTTTCGATGGGAGCAGTGGATCAAGGCGCCTGTGCAAACGGCGACCACATCCGGCGCTGCAGCTGGAACGCGCCATCTGCTGGATCAGCAACTCCAGACCTTCGAGCAAGCCTTTTTTGCTGATCCACGACGGCGACGCTCACCTGCTGGCAGTCGAACCACATGGACAGGTGCCTACAACCCCTATCTGCGACGACTGCGCACTCTGGCCGGCAAGGACACGGGGCGAATCGGCGCCAAGCTGCTGCTTCAGACCCTGCACAGCTACCCCGATGGAAGCCGCAGTCGCCAGCAATGCAGCACAGCCCTGGGCAGCCTGGCCAGGCACCTGGAACTGGAACTGCCCGAGAACTGGCGAGCAGAGGCGGCCGGCTATGGCCTGCATCGAGCCCGCTTCCGCCAGCTCCCCAGCGACCAGCAAATTCTCGAGAGCATCCTGCGGATTCCCAATCCACGCTGGCGACTGGCCTATGGCCTGATGGCCACCTATGGCCTTCGCAACCATGAAGTGTTCTTCAGCGACCTCTCCGCACTGAGCGACGCGGGAGATCGCGTGATCCGGGTCTTGCCCACCACCAAAACGGGTGAGCATCAGGTTTGGCCTTTCAACCCGGACTGGGTCGAGCGGTTTGACCTTTTGAAACTTGGACAAGAGCCGCAGGCGCTACCGGTGATCACCACTGATCTGAGGACAACGACACTGCAGCAAGTGGGACGACGGGTGACCGAACAATTTCGCCGCTACGACCTTCCCCTCACCCCTTATGACCTTCGCCATGCCTGGGCAGTGAGAACCATCCATATCGGTCTGCCTGACACGGTTTCCGCGAGAATGATGGGCCACTCCGTGGCCATTCACACTCGCACCTATCACCACTGGATCACCCGACGCGATCAGCAGCAAGCTGTGGACGCGGCCCTGGCACGACAACAGGCGTCATGAGGGATCAGTGACCCAGGTTGACAATGCAGTGCTGACAACACCTGAGTTTGGATTGGGCAAGCTCATCGGAATTTCAA
>Ga0208130_1000489_pt1 | contig 20801 bp, 15 predicted proteins | sample ETNtaG_31_FD_185771 | JGI IMG/M metagenome (GOLD analysis project Ga0208130, IMG submission 185771) | Marine microbial and viral communities from oxygen minimum zone, Eastern Pacific Ocean - ETNP201310SV78 (SPAdes) (version 2) | ecosystem: Environmental > Aquatic > Marine > Oceanic ...
GCTATAACAGGAGAAATAACTGACCCAAGAGATATTATATAATATGGCTTACGATAAATTCAATATATTAAATAGCACTGCTGTTCCTCTCAACATTGATAATGTTGATACAGATCAAATAATTCCCGCAAGATTTCTAAAAGCAACTGAGAGAAAAGGATTTGGCGATAATCTTTTTAGAGATTGGAGATATGATTCAGATGATTCATTGGTAGATTCATTTCCTTTAAATAATAAAGAATTTCAAGGAAAAATTTTAATTGCTGGTAAAAATTTTGGTTGTGGCTCATCAAGAGAACATGCTGTTTGGGCAATTTATGATTATGGGTTCAGAGCAGTTGTATCAAGCTTCTTTGCAGATATTTTTAAAAATAATTGTTTAAATATCGGTGTACTACCAATCCAGGTTAGTGAATCATTCTTGGCAGAAATCTTCTCAGAAATTGATAAAAATTCAAAAAGTAATTTTGAAATAAATCTAGAAAATCAGGATTTTAAAATTGTTAGCTCTGATAAAAAGGAAAAATTTGAAATTAGCACCTACAAGAAGAGTAATATGTCAAATGGTTTTGATGATATAGATTATCTCATTAACAAAAAGGATCAAATCTCAGCTTTTGCAAATAAATTAAGATACTAATGAAACGTAGTCTTGAAATAATGGATACTACTCTCAGAGATGGTGAACAAACATCTGGAGTTTCATATTCACCTAAAGAAAAATTAACAATTGCAAAGCTTCTTTTGGATGAACTTAAAATTGATAGAATTGAGGTAGCCTCAGCTAGAGTATCAGAAGGTGAATTAAATTCAGTAAAACAAATCACTAGTTGGGCAAAAAAGAATAAAAAAATTAAAAGTATAGAAGTACTAACTTTTTTAGATGATGGAAAATCTATTAAATGGCTTCTAGATTCAGGATGTTCTGTCCAGAATCTTCTTACTAAGGGTTCTATTAATCATCTCAAACACCAACTAAAAAAAACCCCTTCAAATCATTTCAAAGACATCCTAGACACAGTTACAAGAGCTGAAGAAAATGGAATTCAAACAAATATTTATCTTGAAGATTGGAGTAATGGAATGAAGAGTAGTAAGGAATATGTTATGGATTTTCTTGATTTCTTAAATGATAAAAGTATAAAAAGGTTACTATTACCTGATACATTAGGGATTCTTACCCATCATGAAACATACGAATATATTTCTGAGATAAAAATGAAATATCCGAATTTTCATATTGACTTTCATGGTCATAATGATTATGATCTGAGTGTTGGTAACTCAATGGAGGCAATAAGAGCTGGTTGTGATGGATTACACTTAACTATCAATGGTATGGGTGAAAGAGCTGGGAACACACCATTATCAAGTGCTGTAGCAGCGATAAAAGACTTCATGCCCAATATTAAAATTAATGTAGACGAGAAGAACTTGTTTAAGGCTAGTAAGTTGATATCTACATTTTCAGGACAGACTGTATCATCTAACAAACCAATTGTTGGCGAAAATGTATTTACCCAAACTGCAGGTGTTCACGCAGATGGTGATAACAAGAAAAACTTATACTATAACAATTTGAATCCTAACAGATTTGGTAGAAAAAGAAAATATGCTTTAGGTAAAACATCTGGAAAAGCAAACATCAAAAAAAACCTAGATGAATTAGGTATAAAGTTAAATGACCAAGAATTAGGAATTATCACATCGAAAGTTATAGAATTAGGAGATAAAAAAGAGAAGGTAACAATTGAAGATCTTCCATATATCATTAATGATGTATTAGACTATCCCACTAAAAAGAATAATATTAAGATTGAATCATATGTTCTTACACATGCAAAGACATTAAGGCCATCAGTATCAATTTCATTAATTATAGATGATGTTCTATTTCAAGAAAGTTGTTCAGGAGATGGTCAATTTGATGCTTTTATGAATGCATTAAAGAAAATATATTCTAAACAAAAAAGAGCACTTCCAAAACTAATTGATTATGCTGTAAGAATTCCACCAGGAAGTGACTCAGACGCATTCTGCGAAACAACAATTACATGGGACAGTGGTTCAAAAAAATTTAAAACAAGAGGGCTTGATACTGATCAAACGGTATCTGCTATCAAAGCAACTGAAAAAATGCTAAACACAGAATAATTATGAATTTAAAAATAGCTGTACTTCCAGGTGACGGAATTGGACCAGAAGTGACAAATGAGTCAATTAAGGTTTTAAAATGCATTGCAGATAAATATAATCATAAGATTGAACTAAGTGAGGGACCAGTTGGTGCAATTGCTATTGAAGAATATAATGACCCATATCCAGACATTACTCATAAGCTTTGTGAGGACTCTGATGCAATTTTATTTGGAGCAATTGGTGATCCTAAATATGATAATGATCCTAAGGCAAAAATAAGACCTGAACAAGGATTACTGAAAATGAGAAAAAAGCTAGGACTGTATGCTAATCTTAGACCGACAATTATATTTGAATCTCTTTTAGACATGTCACCGATAAAAGAAGATAGAATTTCTGGAACAGATATTCTCTTTGTTAGAGAACTAACTGGCGGGATATATTTTGGAGAAAGAGGAAGAAAAGACAATGACAATTATGCTTATGATACTTGTCAGTATTCTAGAGAGGAGATTGTAAGAATAGCAAAAAAAGGATTTGAATATGCACAAAAAAGATCAAAAAAATTATGTTGTGTCGATAAGGCAAATGTTTTAGAAACTTCTAGACTTTGGAGAGAGACAGTTCAAAGTATGGAAAAAGATTATCCTGAAATTGAGGTATCATACGAATTTGTTGATGCTGTTGCCATGAGATTAATACAATGGCCCAGTTCCTACGACGTATTAATAACATCTAATCTATTTGGCGATATTCTTACTGATGAGGCTTCAGTAATATCTGGTTCAATGGGTTTGATGCCTTCAGCATCAATTGGATTAGAGAATGCCTTATATGAGCCTATACATGGATCATACCCAGAGGCTACTGGAAAACAAATTGCAAATCCAATAGCATCAATTTTATCATTATCTATGATGCTTGAATATTCATTTAACTTAAAAGATGAGTCTCAAATTATAAATAGTGCTGTTGAAGAATCTCTTGCAAATAGATATACAACACCAGACCTAAGCATTGATAATAAAGCATTTTCTACTAAAGAAGTAGGTGACTATATAGTAGATTTTATCAAAAAAAGTTAAAGAATATAATCAGTTGAAATAAAATTAGAATCGTTTGAATCTAATAATTTCTTTAATATTCTATTGTTGTGAACATTATCCTTAGAAGCTACAAATGTCCTTATTGAAAATGCCCTTAAGGCGTCATGAACACTAAGAGTACTAACTGCTGAATTTTTTCTACCTGTAAAAGGGTATATATCAGGACCTCTTTGACATGAGCTATTTAAATTAACTCTACAAACTAAATTAGCGAGGGTATCAATTAGAGGACCAATTTTCTTAGTATCACTTCCAAAAAGGCTTACTTGTTGACCATATTCAGATTTAGCCATATCGTCAAGGGGCTCATCTATTTTTTTAAATGGAATAATTGGTACTACAGGACCAAATTGTTCCTCCTCAAATACTTTCATAGAACTATTTACAGGATATAATACTGCAGGATAACAATAGTTATCTGTTACTTCACCTCCTTTTTCATTAATTACACTAGCACCTTTAGATACAGCATCATCAATCAAGTCTCTTATGTAATTAGGTTTTGATGGCTCTGGCAGTGGAGTGAGAAAAGCATCTTTGTCCCATGGCATACCAAATTTAAGATTATCAACAGCCATTGCAAACTTAGCATTAAATTCGTCTGCTATAGATTCATGCACATACAATACTTTTAAAGCAGTACATCGTTGGCCATTATAAGACAGAGAACCTGAAATACATTCTTGAATTGTTAGATCTAAATCAGCATCTGGAAGAATAATTGCAGGGTTTTTAGCTTCCAGTCCTAGAACTAATCTAAGTCTGTTTTTGTTTGGGTGTTGATCTTGTAGAGCAACAGCTGATGAACTATGACCAATTAAAGCCAACACATCAACATACCCTGTTTTCATTATAGGTGGACAGATTTTTCTTCCTCTACCGAATAAAATATTTACAACTCCTGGAGGAAAACACTCCTTAAAAGCTTTAAGTAATGGTGAAATTAATAAAACTCCATGTTTAGCAGGTTTAAATATCGTAGTATTACCCATGAGAATAGCTGGGATAAGAAGACAAAAAGTCTCGTTTAAAGGATAATTGTAAGGTCCAAGACAAAGAACAACACCAAGTGGGCCTCGTCTAATGTGAGCATGTATACCTGAGTCTTTTTCAAATCTAGAAGAAGATCTATCAATATTTTTATATTCATCAATGGTATCATATATATATTTAACAGTTCTGTCAAACTCCTTTTCAGAATCAGTTTGATTTTTTCCTATTTCCCACATTAAAAGTTTCACAACTACATCACGATGCTCTTGCATTTTATCTGCAAATCTCTTCATACACTTTAACCTATCTCTCACTTTCATAGTTGGCCACTTACCTTGACCTCTATTAAATGCTTTTTTTGCAGATTCAAGAGCCTCTATTGCTGAATCAGAGTCCATGTCAGGAATTGAGCCTAGTAGGGTTGGAGAGTATTTATCTCCTTCTTTGATATCAATAGTAGAAAATACTTCGGAAGTATCACCGTCCCATTTTTTTAGTTCTCCATCTACAAGGTATTCTCTACAGTGAATTTCATCAATCTTATATTTTTCCATAGATATAGTTATTATATTAAAAGGCGAAGTGTTTCTGGTTTTTCATTTAAATATTCTCCAAAGAAACTATTTTCTTTCATTCTTTTCATCAAGTCAGACAAATCTTTAGAAAATTTTAACTCTATTCCGACAATTGCTGTTGTATACTCTCTATTATTCTTTTTTACATATTCAAAAAAAGTAATATCATCATCTTGACCTAATACATTATTAACAAATTCTCTTAGCGCCCCTTTTCTTTGAGGAAATTTAACTATAAAGTAATGTTTTAGGTTGGAATAAAGCAAAGCTCGCTCTTTTATTTCGGCCATTCTAGTAATATCATTGTTACCTCCACATATAAGAACACCAATATTTTTATCTGAAATATCTTTATCATAAATTTCAAGAGCAGAAATACCAATTGCCCCAGCTGGTTCAACAACTATTCCATCCTTATTGTATAATTCAAGTATTGTTTGGCATATTTTACCTTCAGGGACAATTATCAAGTCATCTAAATGTTCTTTACAAATCTTAAATGGTATTTCACCAATCTTTTTTATTGATACACCATCTACAAAATTGTCGATTTTTTTTAATTCAATAATCTTGTTTTGTTTTATAGAGTCAGACATAGCAGGAGCTCCCTGAGCTTCAACACCGATAATTTTTGTTTTAGGTGATAACTCTTTAAATACTGATATAATACCAGCTATTAAACCTCCCCCACCAATTGGAATAACCAAATAATCGAAATGTTTATCAATTTGATCTAAAATTTCGAGAGCAACAGTACCCTGACCCTCTATAACTTCCTTATCATCAAAAGGGTGGATAAATATAGAGTCATTATTCAATTGCTTTAGTGCTTCTTTTTGAGCATCATCAAAAGTATCTCCAACCAAAATAATTTCAATAAAATCTCCCCCAAACATTTTTACTCTTTCAACTTTTTGTTTAGGAGTTGTTTCCGGCATATATATTGTACCAAAAATTTTTAGTTTATTACATGAAAAAGCAACGCCTTGAGCATGATTACCTGCGCTTGCACATATAATTTTTTTTCCATCTTGAGTATTTTCAAGATTTAAAGATTTAATCTTATTAAAAGCACCCCTGATCTTAAATGAACGAACTTTTTGAAGATCTTCTCTTTTAAAAAAAATTCTAGAATTTAATTTTTCTGATAATCTCTCGTTAAGATTAAGCGGAGTAATAATAGAAACATCTCTAAGATTTTCAGATGCTATTCTAACTCCTTTTAAATCAGGCATATGCATTTTATAATGCTTTTTTCATTGATGTCATATGCTGCCTTAATTCATCACCAATGATTTCAATAGAGTGAAATCTAATAGAGTCATTGATTTCAATTAACTTTTCATTATCAATTGAGTTTGAAGTATTAGACATTTGATCTGAACCAATTACATCACTATCAAGTTTTTTGAAAAACTTAGATAGTAACGGAATTGCATCATTGTTAAATAAGTAACAACCGTATTCTGCAGTGTCTGAAATTATATGATTCATTTCGTATAGTTTTTTTCTGGAAACTAAATTTGCAATTAAAGGTAGTTCATGAAGAGATTCATAATAAGCAGATTCTTCCTTAATACCAGCCTCTACCATAGTTTCATAAGCAAGTTCAACTCCAGCTTTTACAAATGCAACCATTAATATTCCATTATTAAAATATTCCTGTTCTGATATTTCATCTGTAGTTGGATTAGTTTTTTCAAAGGATGTTTGGCTTGTCTCTTCTCTCCAATTTAAAAGCTCTTTATCATCGTTTTCCCAGTCTTTCATCATTGTTTCAGAAAAATTCCCAGATAATATATTATCCATGTGTTTAATAAATAATGGTGATAATATGTTTTTTAATTCTTCTGATAATTCATATGCCTTAACTTTTGCTGGATTAGAAAGCCTATCCATCATATTTGTGATTCCACCATGTTTTAATGCTTCAGTGATTGTCTCCCAACCATGTTGAATCAACTTTGCTGCATACTGAGGATTAGTTCCAAGCTCCACCATTCTATCAAATGACAGGATAGAGCCTGTCTGGAGCATTCCACATAAAATAGTCTGTTCACCCATTAGATCTGATTTAACTTCTGCAACAAATGAAGAATCAAGAACACCAGCTTTGTGCGATCCTAGTGAAACTGCATAAGCTTTTGCAGCATCGAAACCAATATTATTTTTATCATTCTCTGGATGTACAGCTATCAAAGTTGGAACTCCAAAGCCTCTAAGGTATTCTTCTCTTACCTCAGAACCAGGTGATTTTGGTGCTACCATTATTACGGTTATATCTTCTCTTACTTTAATTCCTTCTTCTACAATATTAAATCCATGAGAGTATGATAATATTGAATTTTTTTTCATTATTGGCATAAGTTGTTCAACTACAGGAGTATGATTCTTATCTGGAGTCAGATTTATAACTAAATCGGAATTTGGTATAATTTCATCAAAATTTCCAACATTGAAATTATTTGAGGATGCATTTATAAATGATTGTCTCTTAGAGTCTATTGATGATTGTCTTAAAGCATAAGAAATGTCTAGTCCAGAATCTCTCATATTCAATCCTTGATGTAAACCCTGTGCACCACATCCAACTATAGCAATTTTTTTATCTTTCAGAAAATCAACACCATTTTGAAACTCAGATGAGTCCATAAACCTACATTTACCCAATTGCATTAATTTTTCTCTAAATGATAGACTATTGAAGTAATTTTTCATTGTATTTATTTTTGGTTTTTAAAAGTATTTAAAATTTCTGATATTCCCATCTTTTCTTTAGAAACAGCAATTCTTCCAGATCTTGTAAATTGTAACAAACCATATGATTTAAGATCCTTGTACAACTTCTCTGTATCATCTCTAAATCCAGTCTTTTCAATAACAAAAAATTCTGGATTAACAGTAACTATTCTTGCATTAGAATCTTTTATTACATTTTGTATATGTCGTTCCTCAAATAATGAAGATGATTTCATTTTATAGAGAGCTGATTCTTGAAATATTGTTTCTGAATCAGTATGATAGAATGCTTTAATAACCTCCACTTGTTTCTCGATTTGTTTTACAACTTTTTCAACATCAGATTTAGTCATTTTTACGACTATAATAAATCTAAAAACATCCTTAATTTCTGACTCAGAAGTACTAAAACTTTCAATATTTATATGTCTTTTAAGAAAAATAGCTGATAATCTGTGAAGCAAACCAACATTATTTTCAGTGTAGACAGATATAGTATAATTAATTTTCTTTTCCATATTAACTTAATCTTACGTCTGAAACAGATGCTCCTGAGGGTATCATTGGAAATACATTATCTTCTTTCTCTACACATATCTCAAGAACATATGGTTTTTTTGATTTAATCATTCTTTCTACAGCAGGTTTTAGATCCTTTCTATCATTCACTCTCTCTGAATCTATATAATATCCTTTTGCAATTGTTACAAAATCTGGATTAATCATTTCTGTTGAAGCATACCTTTTGTCAAAAAACAGTTGTTGCCATTGACGAACCATCCCTAAGAAATCATTATTCAAAATAACTATCTTAACTGGAATTTGAAGCTGAAATATAGTACCTAATTCCTGAATTGTCATTTGGTATCCACCATCACCTATAACTGCAACAACCTCTCTACTCATTGCACCCATTTTTGCACCCATTGCAGCAGGAAGAGCAAATCCCATAGTGCCAAGTCCACCTGAAGTAATATTACTTTTTGATTGAATAAAGTTTGCATATCTACAAGCAACCATTTGGTGTTGGCCTACATCAGTTACGATTATTGCATCACCCTTTGTTTGTTCATTAATTGCAATAATAGATTCTCCCATTGTTAATCCTTTTTTTGAGGGATTTAAATCAGAATTAATGACTTTGTCAAATTCTATTTTCATTAAATCATCAAAATTTGAAATCCATTTTTCATGAGATTTTTTTTGAATTTTCTCGGTAATTAACTTTAAAGACTCTTTGCAATCTCCTATTATTGGAACTTCAACTTTAATATTTTTATTTATCTCTGCTGGATCAATATCTAAGTGAATAATTTTTGCCTGTTTAGCATAAGTTTTTGGATCTCCTGTAACACGATCATCAAAGCGCATACCAATAGCAATAAGCAAATCACATTCATTTGTTAAAAGATTTGGACCGTAGTTACCATGCATTCCAACCATTCCAACATTAAGTTCATGAGATGTTGGGAGAGCAGATACTCCAAGAATGGTCCATGCAGCTGGTATACCAGATTTCTCAACAAAACTTTTGAACTCGTCTTCTGCATTTCCAAGTATTACTCCTTGACCCCAAACTATAAAAGGTTTTTTTGCCTTATTTATTAATTTAACCGCATTATCAATAGAGGAGCTATCTATTTCAGGAAGTGGATTATAGCTTCTAATGCCTTTACATTTTGAATACTCATAATCAAATAATTCAAATTGAGCATCTTTTGTAATATCTATTAAAACAGGACCAGGTCTCCCTGATTTTGCTATATAAAATGCTTTTGCAAAAATCTCAGGAATTTCAGAGGCTTTTGTAATTTGATAATTCCACTTTGTTACCGGCATTGATATACCAATAATATCAGTTTCTTGAAATGCATCAGAACCTAAAAGATGAGATGGTACCTGACCAGTAATACAGACAACAGGTGTAGAATCTATTTGAGCATCAGCTATCCCTGTAACAAGATTTGTAGCCCCAGGACCAGATGTAGCAATGGCTACTCCAACTCTACCTGATGATCTTGCATAACCTTGTGCTGCATGAATAGCACCTTGTTCATGTCTTGCAAGTATATGTTTTAGTTTATCTTGAAATTTATAAAACTCATCATATACTGGCATTATAGCTCCACCAGGATATCCCCAAACCAGGTCAACACCTTCATTTAACAATGAATGTATCACAGCTTCAGCTCCACTAATCTTTTTTTTCTTCATAATTTTATTCATCAGTTACACACCCACTTGATGCATTTGAAACTGATTTAACATATTTATACAAAATTCCTTTTTTAATTTTTAAATCAGGTTTAGACCAATTTTTAATTCTATTTTTTATTTCATCATCTGAAATATCTACAAATATTTGATTATTCTCAGAATCTATAGTAATCATATCGCCATTTTCAACAATTGCAATTACTCCTCCGTCATAGGCTTCAGGGACAATATGACCAACAACAAAGCCATGAGTACCTCCCGAAAATCTTCCATCAGTAATTAATGCAACATCTTTACCAAGACCTGCTCCCATAATTGCAGAAGTAGGCTTTAACATTTCTGGCATACCAGGACCTCCTTTGGGTCCTTCATATCTAATTACAACAACTTCTCCTTTGTTAACCTTTGATTCTGAAATAGCAGTTAAACATTCAAACTCACTATCAAAGACTTTAGCTGGACCTGAAAATTTCAATCCCTCTTTACCTGTTATTTTTGCAACACATCCTTGTTCGGCTAAATTTCCTTTGAGAATTTGGATATGACCAGATTCTTTAATCGGATTACTTAGGGGAAAAATTATATCAGTAGATTTAAGATCAGGTGATTTAATTTTTGAAAGATTCTCTTCAATTGTCTTTCCAGTAACAGTCATACAATCTCCATTAAGCATCTTATTCTCTAGCATGTATTTGAGAACAGATGGAACCCCTCCAATTTTGTGAAGATCCTTCATTAAATACTTTCCACTAGGTTTGAGATTCGCGATATAAGGGGTTGAGTCACTAATTTCCTGAAAATAATCAATTGATAAATCCAAATTAGCAGCTCTTGAAATTGCGAGAAAGTGTAATACTGCATTAGTAGAACCTCCTAAAACAGTTATTAATCTCAAGGCATTCTCTAAAGATTTTTTTGTTACAATATCAGAGGGTTTAATATCTTTTTCAATAAGTAACTTCATTGCAGATCCTATTTGAGCGCATTCACTGACTTTCTCATTACTGATTGCAGGATTAGATGAATTATAAGGTAAAGACATACCTAGAGCTTCAATTGCTGATGCCATTGTGTTAGCTGTATACATACCACCACATGCTCCAGCACCAGGACATGCATTTTTAATTACATTCTTATATTCTCTATTATCTATTTTACCTGATACCTTCTCACCCCATGCTTCAAATGCTGATACAACATCTAATTCTTTGTTATTATAACAGCCTGAGTCTATTGTTCCTCCGTATACAAGTACACTAGGCCTATCAAGCCTTAACATAGCCATTAAGGCACCGGGCATGTTTTTATCACAACCAACGACAGTGACTAAACCGTCATAAGACATCGCTTGAACAACAGTTTCCATAGAATCTGCTATAATATCTCTTGATGGGAGAGAATATCTCATACCAAAAGTTCCCATAGAGATCCCATCACTTACCCCTATTGTATTAAATATTAATCCAATGTAGTCAGTTGCAGAAATACTATTTTTAATCTTAACTGATAAATCGTTTAAATGCATGTTACAAGGGTTACCTTCATAGCCAGTACTTCCAATACCAATAAAGGGTTTATCAAAATCTTCTTCAGATAAACCAATAGCATGAAGCATAGCTTGAGCAGCAGGCTGAGAGTCATCTTTTGTTACTACACGACTGAATTTGTTATACATAACATTCAATTATATCTTAAAATTATTACCATGCTAGTATCTTTCGATCTCTTTTTAGGTAATTTAACTATGTTCAAAGAAATATTTTATTATTTAAAATATTGATATTCAATATTTTAATAAAATAAATATATCATATCCAAAATTATAAATATCATTTTCGAATATAAATAATTAGATTTGAAAACAATTATGGAACACAAGGAAATCGATAATATAATTAATTCACAAATAAAATTTAATAAATCTAATTCTAATTCTGTGAATTATAGAATTCAAATTTTGAATTCATTATTAAAGTCTATTGAACAAAATGAAGAAAAGATTTATGATGCCTTAAAAAAAGATTTAAATAAACATGAATTTGAATCTTTTTTATCCGAGATACTTCTAGTTAAAAGAGAAATTAAATTATTTACAAAAAAACTTAAAAAGTGGTCTAAAAAAAAGAGAGTAAGGGGTTCAATATTTAATTTTCCATCTAAAAATTATTTAGTTCCAGAGCCATATGGCAATGTGCTAATCATAACACCTTGGAATTATCCTTTCCAGTTATCTTTAACACCGCTTATAGGTGCTATAGCAGCTGGTAACACAGTAGTAATTAAACCATCAGAGTTAGCCCCTAATACTTCAACTGTTTTAAGAGATTTAATTGAGTCTGTTTTTCCAAGAAACTTAGCATGTGTAATTGAAGGAGATGCAACAATTGCAAAGTATTTATTAGAAAAAAAATGGGATTATATTTTTTTTACAGGAAGTACAAGAATTGGAAAAATCATTGCTGAAAAAGCTGGAAAAAACTTAACCCCAATTACACTTGAATTAGGAGGAAAGAGTCCTTGTATTGTTGATAGTGGTGTGGATATAGATAAAGTAGCTAAAAGAATCGTTTCTGGAAAGTTTGTGAATTGTGGTCAAACATGTATTGCGCCTGATTATATAGTAGTTAATAGTCATGTAAAAGATGAGCTAATCTCAATGATTAAAAAAAATATAATATCAACTTATGGAAATTCGTCAATTAAGTCTGACAGCTATGGAAGAATTATTAACAAAAATAATTTAGTTAGACTTAAAGAAATTCTAATAGAAAATGATATTGAATTTGGTGGTAAAATTGATGAAGAGAAACTTTTTATCGAACCTACTCTTATAATTGATCCAGATTTAAACTCTGAAATTATGAATGATGAAATATTTGGACCTATTCTACCTATTTTATCATATGAAAATGAGAATGAAATTCAAACAATTATTGAAAAAAATCCGTCCCCACTTGCATTCTATATATTTTCAAAAAATCAAAAGTTTATAGATAAACTTGTTCAAAATAATAAGTTTGGAGGATGTGTTGTAAATGACACATTGATTCATTATGTAAACCCAAATTTACCTTTTGGAGGTATTGGACCAAGTGGAATGGGAGCATATAGAGGTAAGTTTTCATTTGATACATTTACTCACTACAAACCTATTTTAGAAAAAAAATCAATGATAAATCTACCATTTAGGTATGGTCCTTATCCAGAATCGTTTAGTCTTATCAAAAAAATACTAGATAAACTTTAACATGGAAAAGAGTGTGACTGAAGCAATTAATTTCAGACGGTCTGTCAGAAAGTTTGACCCAAATAAAGAGATTGATTCTAAAATTGTAAAAAAGTGTATTGAAAATGCGGTTTTGGCTCCAACTAGTAGTAATCTTCAACTATGGGAGTTTTTCCATATTACGAATAAAGAACTATTGATAAAATTATCTAAAACTTGTTTCAGTCAACCTGCCGCATCAACAGCTAAACAAATAATAGTCGTTGTTACAAGAAAAGATCTTTGGAAGAAAAGAGCAAATCAAAATATTAATTTTTTTGATTCTAAGAGAGACGAATTAAGTGAAAAACAGTATAATTTAACTCGTAAATATTATAATAAAGCTGTTCCGTTGGTCTATAAAGACTTCTTAGGGATATCTAGTTATCTTAAGTATCTATTCGCAAATTTTCTCGGACTTTTTAGAGTAATGTATAGACAACTTAGAAGTTCTGATACCAGAATTGTTGCTCATAAAAGTGCAGCTTTAGCTTCTCAAAATTTTATGATTAGTATGGCAGGATTTGGTTATGACACCTGCCCTATGGAAGGTTTTGATTCATTAAAGTTAAAGAGGCTTCTTGAGTTAGATAAAAAATCAGAGATAAATATGGTAATTGGATGTGGGATTAGACTAAAAGAAGGTGTTTATGGAGAAAGATTTAGGATCCCATTTGATCAGGTCTATTTTAAAAGATAAACTACTTAGTTGACTCCTCAATAGAGGTTCTTAACCAGTTTTCAAAGTTCTTTTCTGAAACATATTGAATAGGCTCAGTTAAAATTTTACCAGAGGGCATCATAGCGACATAGTATGGTTGTGATGCATTACTAAAATTAATTTGTTGAAAAAGGGACCATCTTCTACCTACGTTATTTATGTATTGAATATTACCAGACTTGTTTAAATATTTAAACTCTTCCTGTTCTGATAATTTAGATCGATCATCAACATATAAAGATATAATTACAAATTCGGTATCTAGCATTTTAAATATTGAAGGTTTGGACCATACATTCTCTTCCATTCTTCTACAATTTGCACATGCCCAACCTGTAAAATCAAGAAGTATAATTTTATCTTTTTCAATAGCATAATCTTTACCACTTTGAAAGTCTTTGAAACAATTAAGCCCCAAAGGACAATCATTTTTATTATCGTAAACCGAATAAAATTCTGGAGGAAGGATTCCACTTAGCAACCTGACATTCTTACTTTCAAATAATCCACTTGTAAGATACATTGAAAAGAGAAGGAAAAACCAACCTGCATAACTCTTGTAGTTAAATTTTAACTTACCAAAATATGATCCGAATAAGTAGAATGACATTATAAGAAAGATAACAACCCATATTATAATAAATATTTCTCTTTTTAGTATTCCCCAGCCTTCAACAAGATCAGCATTAGATAAAAATTTAAATGCTAAAGCCAGTTCTATAAAACCAAGTGAAACTTTTAATTTTTTTAGCCATATTCCTGATCTAGGAATCATTGATAAATATCTAGGATAAAAAGCCAGGAAAGTAAAAGGTAAGGCCAATGCAAATCCAAAACCTAACATTCCATATGAAAGTTGAGTAGCGCCAGATTCTGCTGATGAAAGAGAACCGGCGAGCAATGAGCCTAATATAGGGCCAGTACAAGAAAATGACACAAGAGCAAGTGTTAATGACATAAAAAATATTCCAACGACTCCACCTTTTTCTGATTTTTTTTCTGAACTGGATATTAAATTACTCGGAATTACTATGTCGAAATAGCCAAAAAAAGAAATAGCAAATAAAATAAATACTATGAAAAAAGTGATATTCACATAGACATTAGTTGAAATAGTATTTAAAATATTTGGATTTAGGCTATCAAATAAGTGAAATGGTATACTGAGCAATAGATATATTAAAACTATAAACACTCCGTATAAAGAAGCAGAAGTTGCACTACTATATTTAAGTTTTGTTTGATCAATAAAGTAAGAAACTGTTAATGGGATCATTGGAAAAATACACGGAGTAAGTAAAGCAAGAAAACCTGCTAGTAAACCAAAAATGAAGATTTCAAAATAATTGGAAGATTGAACAATATCAATACTACTATAGCTTGATTTATCAAGATCTAACTCAAGCATATTATACTTTTGAATGTCATCTAATGAAACACTTTCATCCACTCGAGCTTTTTTTGTTGGATCTAAAACAACATTGAATGTTTCATTTCTAAAGATACACAACTCGTCATCACATGAAGAATAATCAATCTCAACTTTAATTTGGTTAATATCTTTATTTAATAGACTTATTGTCTGATTAAATGATGCCTCATTTTCAAAATAGAATAGGTCCATTTTGAATACATTGTCATAACCTATTATATAAGGATTTTCATTGAAAATTTTATCAGCTTCGTAATCTTGACTTTTATTAATATAATTGAAACTTGTTGAGACTGAACCTTCTTCAGGTGAGAATTGAGAATATAATTTCCAACCATCAATAATTTCTGCATCAAAAGTAATTTTATATTTGAGATTACTGAGCTTTTCAACTTCATATGACCAAGTTACAGGCTCTATCTCTTGGGAATTAAGAGAGAAAATTGATGTTAATGCAAAAAATAAGTTTTTAATCATTTTTTGTAATTATTAGATCATTTTTATTTTTAGTCAACTTATATTTAGTTGAATCAATGTATTTACCTGAATCAGAAGTAAAAAGCTTGATTACTTCCTTGTAATCAAATCCATATTCTGAAAAAAAGCTATGAACATAAAAATCTAATGGATCTAGGTTACTTAAATCAGAGATTTTTATTCTTTCATTTGTTCCTTCTTTTAAAAAAACTTTTTCTTTAATATCACTAATTATAATATCTGCAAATATCTTAGTAGAGTTTAAGTTATTAATAGTAGTCCTGAACTTTAACATAACATTATCATCAAATTCCTCAAACTTTGGAATTATAGAGTTTCGTATTGTATTTCTGAGATAATCATTACTTGAATTTGATGAATCTTCCCGAAATTCTATATTATTGTTAATTGCATATTCGCTTATTTCGTTTTTAGAAATATCAAGCAATGGCCTGTATAACTTATCTGTTTTCTCTGGAATACCAACTAATCCACTCAAACCTGTTCCTCTCATTGAATTGATTAAGTATGTTTCAATTTGATCATTTAAATTGTGTGCTGTTACTATAAAATCAAAACCATAAATTTCTTTTAAATCATGGAACCATTTATATCTTAAATTTCTTGCCCCCTCTTGTGTACCTACTTTATTATTATTACAATACTCAACTGTATTAAAACTAGCATTGAAATACTTTTGGTTGTTTTCTTTAGACCAATTAGCCACAAATAGTTCATCTGCATCACTTTCATCTGCTCTTAATTTAAAATTACAATGTGCCACAGAAAATTTTAAATTATGTGTCTTAAATAAACTAGCTAGTACCATACTGTCAACACCTCCACTAACGGCAATTAAGAAGTTAGAGTCTTTAAATGGTTGTAGCTTTTCTTTAAAAACTTTTTCAATTTTATGTTTCACTCAGTAAAAATAAATAAACTTTGTCCAAATAAGTGTTGTATTATATTAATGGTTATAATTTTTTTTCTAAACTTGTAAAATATAATTTACTGTTTTGAAAAACTCTAATAGTGCAGGTTTGTCGATTGGTGTAGCACTACTTCCAATAATTTTTCTAGTATTACTCCTTAGTATTAACGTTTTTATATACGGTGATGACTCTTTAAATGGTACTAATCAATTTATTTTAATTTTATCAGGTTTATTCGGAGCATCAATTGGATTTATCTATAAAGTTTCTTACAAAAAAATACTTACAAGTATTTCAAATAGTGTGAAATCTGTAACTGGAGCATTATTAATCTTATTATTTGTAGGTGCTCTTGCAGGAACATGGATGATAAGTGGTATAATTCCAGCAATGGTATATTATGGCTTGAAAATATTGGATCCTAATATTTTTCTACCAGCTTGTATTATAATTTGTTCAATAATTTCTGTTGCAACAGGAAGTAGTTGGACTACGTCTGCAACTGTTGGAATTGCACTTGTTGGAATTGGTAAAGCCCTAGGAATACCGGCGGGAATGGTTGGAGGGGCTGTAATAGCAGGCGCTTATTTTGGTGATAAGCTTTCTCCATTAAGTGATACAACTAATCTAGCAGCAGCTGTAACTAAAGTTGATCTTTTCAAACACATAAAATATTTAACATATACCACTATCCCTAGTATTTCAATTACATTAATTGTATTTATTATTCTTGGATTCCTTCAAGTCTCAGATGGAACAACTGATAATACGTATTTATTAAATGCAATATCAGAAAAATTTAATATATCGTTAGCCCTTTTTCTTGTCCCACTTCTAGTACTAATTATGATTGTTAAGAAAACCCCTCCATTAATTGCTCTTGTTATTGGGACTCTTGTTGGCGCATTATTTTCCTTAATTTTTCAACCACAAATAATTAGTGAATTGTCCGGTGTAACAAACTCCAGTTTAATTGATTCCTATATAGTGATTATGAATACCATTACTGGAGAGATTAACATTGAAACAAATAATGAGATCTTAAATGATTTATTTTCTACTGGAGGAATGCTTGGTATGATGAATACAATTTTCTTAGTAATTGGGACTATGGTATTTGGTGGAGTAATGGATGCAATTGGTGCTTTAAAAACTATTAGTAAAGCATTGTTAAAATGGGCAGATAATACTTTTAAATTATTTGCAAGTACCGTTGCCTCATGTCTAGCACTTAATGTTAGCGCATCAGACCAATATCTATCAATTGTTGTTTCTGGTAAAATGTTTGAGAAAGCTTTTGAAGACAAAGGTTTAGCGCCTGAAAATCTTAGTAGAACCCTTGAAGATTCCGCTACAGTGACCTCTGCTTTGATTCCTTGGAACTCTTGTGGGGCGTATCATTCATCTGTACTAGGTGTAAGTGTTGGCGAATATTTTATATATGCAATCTTTAATTGGATTAGTCCTTTTATGACATTATTATATGCTGCTCTTAGAATAAAAATAAGGACTTTAGGAATCAAAAATCAATAATATAAACTCATATTCGTATTTTTGTATAATTCTATTAATTTATGAGTAGCAATAAAAAAGCTGGTGTAAACAAATTTAAAGTTGTACTTGGCTATACGTTTCTATTCATTTCAATTGTTCTTCTTGTTTCTTTTATTTCATATATGTTTAATTGGAGAGCTGATCAGAGCAATATTAGCAGCTTATATGATAGGGATGTAGAAGTTGAAAATATTTTAGGAAAGATTGGTGCTTCTGTAAGTCATTTTTTTATTTTTAAGTTGTTTGGAATTGGAAGTTTTGTTATCCCCATGATTCTATTTATTTCATCATATTATCTTCTCTTCAATAAAAAAATAATCACATTAATTAAGAATATTAACTGGCTTCTTGTGCTCATGATTTGGACTATAATATTCTCAGGGTATGCAAGTGAATATTATCCAATACAAATTGGAATTGTTGGTTTTGAACTTAATTCATTTCTAGAGGCATACATAGGTAATACTGGAATCATTATAATTTTATCTTTTATTTTACTTACATCTTTTGCTTTGATTTGGAGCATAACTCCTAATTCTTTTTTATCTCTGGTAAGTAAAATAAAAATTCCAAAAAATGATAAACCAGAATTGATTGATGAGTTAAATGATAATTTGAATGTTGATTCTGAGATGGAACTCCCTAATAAAATTCATGAAGAAGATTTAGTTAAAACTGATTCAAGCGAATCTTTAACTGTTTCAGACGAAATATCTATGGAAGTTGAAGAAATAAATTTTGAAGAGAAAAGCACTGAGAAAATTAGTTTTGATAAAGTAAATTTAAAAAAGTTTGATCCAACTCTTGACTTAAGCAATTTTAAAAATCCAGGTATAGATTTACTTAAAGATTATGGTGATGATACGATTAAAATTGATCAAGATGAACTAGAAACCAATAAAAACAAAATTGTTGAGACCCTTAAAAATTACAATATTGGGATTAAACAAATTAAAGCGACAATTGGCCCAACCGTTACTCTATATGAGATTGTTCCTGATGCTGGTGTTAGAATTTCAAAAATCAAAAATTTAGAAGATGATATTGCATTATCTCTATCTGCTCTGGGGATAAGAATAATTGCTCCAATACCTGGGAAGGGAACAATTGGTATTGAAGTTCCAAATAAAAAGAAGTCAATTGTTTCAATGAAGTCTTTGTTATCATCAAAAAAATATATTGAATCTAATATGGAACTTCCCATAGCTATTGGAAAAACAATTAGTAATGAGACATTTATTGTTGATCTCACTAAAATGCCTCATCTTCTTATGGCAGGGGCTACCGGACAAGGTAAGTCGGTAGGTATTAATGCTATTTTAACTTCAATACTTTACAAGAAACATCCTGCTGAAGTAAAATTTGTTCTGGTTGACCCTAAGAAGATTGAACTCTCAATATATAATAAAATTGAAAGACACTATCTAGCTAAACTGCCTGAGTCAGAAGATGCCATAATTATTGAAAACGATAAAGTAATTAATACATTAAATTCGTTATGTAGAGAGATGGATAAAAGGTATGAGCTTCTTAAAGACGCTATGTCGAGGAATATAAAGGAGTATAATGCAAAATTTATATCAAGAAAGTTAAATCCAGAGAATGACCATACATTTCTTCCATATATAGTTTTAGTTATCGATGAGTTTGCTGATTTAATAATGACTGCAGGTAAAGAAGTGGAGACACCCCTAGCTAGACTAGCTCAGCTTTCAAGAGCAGTTGGTATTCATTTAATAATAGCTACTCAAAGACCATCTGTCAATGTTATTACAGGTTTGATAAAGGCTAATTTTCCGGCTAGGATTGCATTTAGAGTTACTTCAAAGATTGACTCAAGGACAATACTTGATACAGGAGGTGCTGAACAGTTAATTGGAAGAGGGGACTTATTATATTCTCAATCAAATGATTTAACGAGGATACAATGTGGTTTTATAGATACTCCTGAAGTTGAGAAACTATCTGATTTTATTGGCTCTCAGACTGGTTATGCATCTGCTTATATTCTTCCAGAATATTCAAAAGAGGAAGTAAATTCATCCTCTGAAATATCATTAGATGATAGAGATTCAATGTTTAATGAAGCAGCAAGAGTAATAGTATCCAATCAACAGGGTTCAGCATCATTACTGCAAAGAAAACTAAAACTTGGATATAATAGAGCTGGCAGATTAATTGATCAAATGGAAGATGCTGGAATAGTTGGACCCTTTGAGGGAAGTAAACCAAGACAGGTTTTAATTTCTGATCTAAATTCATTAGAATCTCTTTTGAGTGAGAAATAGAACTAACATATTTAAACCTCTAGTTTTTTTAATCTTTATGATTAGCCCTGTCTTCGGCCAGTCTGCTAAGGAGATCCTTGAGATAGCTTTAGAGAGATCATTAGCTTTGGATAATTCATATTACAAATTTGAAATTGAATCTGAAGTTGAAAGCCCTATACTACCGATGACAGGCGAATTGTTTACAAAAGGGGAAAAGTACTTTATAGACACAAAAGACATTGATCAAATTTATGATGGTCAAAATGTATTTACAATAGTTCATGAAAATCAGGAAATTATTGTTGGTAACTCAGATATCTCATTAATCAGTTTTACTCCAAATCAAATTTTTAATTTCTTTTTAGAGGATTATTTGCTTAA
>Ga0208130_1000492_pt1 | contig 20696 bp, 19 predicted proteins | sample ETNtaG_31_FD_185771 | JGI IMG/M metagenome (GOLD analysis project Ga0208130, IMG submission 185771) | Marine microbial and viral communities from oxygen minimum zone, Eastern Pacific Ocean - ETNP201310SV78 (SPAdes) (version 2) | ecosystem: Environmental > Aquatic > Marine > Oceanic ...
ATTGTAACAACAAGACCTTCTTTTAAAAAAACATCAGACTCTATTTGTGATTTATCAACTTCAATTTGATTATAGTCTTCATTATTCATAAAGTGGTAAGTCTCCCCATCCTTATATAGAAACTGATATTTTCTATTCTCAACCCTTACGTCATCAATTTTATGTCCTGCTGTGAAGGTATTATCAACTACTTTACCAGTAGAAACACTCTTCAATTTAGTTCTTACAAAAGCTGGTCCCTTACCAGGTTTTACATGTAAGAATTCAATGATTTTATAAATATCATTTGAATATCTTATGCACAAACCTTTTCTAATATCTGAAGTTGTTATCATAATTAATTTTGAACGTAACCTTTCATAATTCCTCTTTGTGAGTTTTTTATAAACAATAATATCTCGTCTCTTGCTGTTGTTGCCTCAACCTCAGCTTCAATTATATTTATAGCTTGAGTGTTGTTGAATTTTTTTTGATAAAGAATTCTATAAATATTTTGAATCTCTCTAATCTTTTCGGATTCAAAACCCCTTCTCCTTAAGCCCACTGAATTAATACCAACATATGAGAGTGGTTCTCTCGCAGCTTTTACAAATGGGGGAATATCTTTTCTAACTAATGATCCACCAGCAATAAAAGCATGTCGACCAATGTTGCAAAATTGATGAACAGCAACCATACCTGCAAGAATTACATAGTCCTGAACAGTTACATGTCCTGCTAGTGTTGAGTTATTTGAAAATATTGAGTTATCACCAACTTTACAGTCGTGTGCTATGTGACAATAAGCCATTATTAAACAATTTTTACCAATTTCAGTTTTTTTCCTCCAGTTTGTTCCTCTGTTAATGGTTACACATTCTCTAATAACAGTATTGTCTCCAATGACCGCGGTAGTTTCCTCACCTTTGAATTTTAAATCTTGAGGTATAGCTGAAATAACAGCACCTGGAAATATTGAGCAATTCTTTCCAATTCTGGCACCTTCCATAATTGTTACGTTTGAACCTATCCAGGTTCCTTCGCCAATAACAACATCTTTCGCGATAGTTGTAAAAGGCTCAATTACTACGGTTTTTGCAATTTTGGCTGCTGGATGAACATATGATAATGGTTGATTCATATTCTATTTTTTAATGATTTTTGCTTTCATTTCAGCTTCAGTTGTTAATTCTCCATCAACATAGGCCCTTGCTAGCATATGACTTATACCTCTTCTTATAGGCGACAAAAGCTCAAGCTCAAAAATCAAAGTATCGCCTGGCTCTACAGGTCTTTTAAATTTAGCATTTTCTATTCTACCAAAAAAGGTTAAATAATTTTCGGGGTCAGGAAAAGTACTTAAGACAAGTACTCCTCCAACCTGAGCCATGGCTTCAATTTGTAAAACACCTGGCATTACAGGTCTTCCTGGGAAATGACCTTTAAAATATGGTTCATCAGGTGAAACATACTTAAGTCCAGTAATTGAGTTTTCACTAATCTTCAATATTTTGTCAATAAATAGAAATGGAGGCCTATGAGGTAATATATTCATTATTTGCTCAGCATCCATAATTGCTTTTTTTTCGTATTCTTTCTTTTTCAATTCTAAATTTTCTTCTTTTTCAATTATATCACTAATTTTTTTTGCAAACTCTGTATTTATGAAATGTCCAGGTTTTTTTGCAATAACTTTTCCTCTGATTCTTTTACCTATTAATGCAAGATCACCTAAGACATCAAGAAGCTTATGTCTGGCTGCCTCATTTTGATAATGCAAAGTTAAGTTATCTAATATACCATTAGGTTTGACTGAAACTTTATCCTTGTTGAATGCTTTTTTTAATTTTTCCATTGTATCATCTGATATTTTCTTATCAACATATACAATTGCATTATTCAAATCACCTCCTTTAATTAAATTGTCTTCTAATAACATCTCTATCTCATGCAGAAAACTAAATGTTCTTGCATTTGAAAAGTTGTCTTTAAATTCAGAAAGTTTTGATAATGATGCATTTTGTGTTCCAAGAACCTTTGTATCATAGTCAACCATTGCTGTAATTTGATAGTTTTCTGAGGGAATAACTGTAATTTCACTACCAGATTTTTCATCTTTATGTGTTATTACGTTTTTAATTACGTACTCTTTTCTTAAACTATTTAATTGTTTTAGACCAGCTTTTTCCAGAGCATCAACAAAAAATTTTGATGAACCGTCCATAATTGGTGGCTCTTCCGCATTAATTTCAATTAAAACGTTATCAATCTCTAAACCAACAAGTGCTGCCAAAACATGTTCTATTGTCTTCAATTTAACACCTGATTTTTCTAGTGTTGTACCACGCTGAGTGTTGACAACATATTTTGAAAGTGCTTCAATTAATGGATGACCATCTAAATCAACTCTTTTAAAAACATATCCAGTATCTGGATCTGCAGGATTAAAGGTAAGTTTAACATCTTTTCCTGTGTGTATACCTACCCCTTCAAGTGATATTGATGAGTTAATTGTTGTTTGGTTATTGGTCATTATATTTTTTCATCAACTTATTTATAAAGTTCATGATTTTAGGAAAATTTTTAAAATGAACATATGATTTATTGTAATCTCTATAATTGATAGCTGGATAACCCATTATTACTGAATCATCTGAAATATTCTTTAAAACTCCAGATTTTGCCTGCATTTGAACTCGGTCACCTATTTTTAAGTGGCCTGCAATTCCAACCTGACCTCCAATTAAACAATCCTTACCTATTGTAGTAGAGCCTGCTACTCCAACTTGAGCAGCTAAACAAGTGTTATTACCAATTACAACATTGTGAGCAACCTGAACAAGATTATCAATTTTAACTCCAGATTTTATCAATGTAGAGCCCAAGGTAGCACGATCAATAGAACAATTAGATCCTATTTCCACATCATCCTCAATCACAACATTTCCATTATGAATAACTTTCAAATTATTACCCTTTGAGTCTTTGTTAAAACCAAACCCATCCGAACCTATAACAGTACCGGAATGAATGATACAATTATTCCCTATCAATGTATTTCTGTAAATTTTTACACCAGGATAAATAACACAATTATCGCCAATTACAACATTTTGAGAAATATGTACATGAGGATGGATTTTTACATTATTTCCAATTTTTGCGCCATCTTCGGCTATGGAAAACTTTCCAAAGTAAAGATTGTCACCATAATTGACATTTGAAGAAATTACAGATTGTGAATCAATACCGGTTTTAGTTATTTGCTGGTTATTAAAATGCTCAAGTAAAATTGAAAAGGCTAGATTAGGATCCTCAACCCTAATAAGGGTTGGTTTTACATCTTTCTTTAATTCAAGAGATTTATTAACGATTACTATAGAAGCATTTGATTTGTATAAAAAGTCGTTGTATTTGGAATTGCCTAAAAATGATAATGAGTTATTATCGCCATTTTCAATTTTGGATAATTTATTAATACTAGAATTTTTATCTCCCTCAACAACACCATCAATTAATTTTGCAACTTCAAATGCCTTTAATTCCATGACCGCAAAAATATGAAAATTAATTTATTAATCTCTGAGGAAAGTCTTTCCTTTGTAATTTAAATAAAAATACAAATAATGATTTTTTATTACAGCTTATCCGAGATTAATGAAGCTTGTAAATTTATTTTTGAAAATAGTAATGGTAAAATAATTTTATTTGAGGGAGATTTAGGATCAGGAAAAACTACATTAATAAAAAATCTATGTTATGAATTAGGCTCAATTGATAATGTTTCAAGTCCAACATTTCCAATCTTAAATATTTATGATAATAAAAAAAATAAGATTTATCATGCTGATTTATATAGAGTTGAAAACATAAAAGATTTGAACGAAATTGGCTTTTTTGATATTGTAAACACTAATGATTGGCTTTTTGTTGAATGGCCAAAAAAAATTATTGATTTGATTGACAAACCCTTCTCAATAGTTAATATTGATATAGAAGATGATAACATGAGAAAAATAGAATTAAAAACAAATGAGTTTTAATAAAAGGCTTACATATTATTTTTTTGGTCTATCAATTGGTTGTTTAATAACTTACTTTATAGTAAATCAAAAAAACACTGAGTTTAATTATCTCCCTAATAAAAGAGTTATAAGCGATTTTAAAAAGAAGATATGGGAATTTGATAATTCTTTTATTAATTATGACACAATCAATATTATCAATAGTTCTAAAATATTATTTTCAGAAAGTATTATAAACAAGGATTCCTGTAACACCTATAAACTGCAAAATAATCTTAATACAAAATCATACACATTCAAAGCAATCAATTGTGATGAAAAAGTATACTTTGTAGACTTAAGCCTTTCTCCTGAGTAATTCTTTTCTTAATAAACTCAATTCTCTACTTGATTGACCTTCAAAAGATGAATTCTCTTGAGCTCTTCTTATGAGGTATGGAACTAAATTTTCTACAGGTCCAAATGGTAATATTTTGGCAACATTATAACCATTTTTTGCTAAATTAAATGTAATATTATCGCTCATACCATAAAGCTGACCAAACCATATTTTATTTGTTGAGTTTTGAAGACCATTTTTTTTCATCAACTTCATGACTTTATAGTTTGAGTTCTCATTGTGAGTAGCAACAAAAAAATCTATTTTTTTTAAGTTGTCAAACATCAGTTCAACGGCATTATCAAAATTTTTATCAGTATCATTTTTTGTTGAACAAATTGGTGATTTATATTTTCCTTTTTTTGCCATTAATCTTTCCTTTTCCATATATGCACCTCTGACTAATTTAAATCCAAAATTAAATTCTGAGGCTGAATATTTATTTAATATTTTTTTTAAGTAATCAAGTCTGTCCCACCTGTAAAGCTGTATTGTATTATATACTATTACATCATTAATATTATAGTTTATCATCATCTCAAGCGAAAGATCATCAATTGCTTTTTGAACCTCATACTCCTCAGCATCAATTAATATTTTAATATTCATTTTCATTGCATGTTTACAAATTTTATGAAATCTTGCAACCACATTCAACCACTCATCATTTTCAGTTTTATTTAATTGATTTTGATTGCTAACCATTTTAAATAAATCATATCTACCAATGCTGGTAGGTTTAAAAACAGCAAAAGGAATGGCTTTATTTTTTGAAACTGAATCAATAATATCAATTTTCTTTTTACATGACTTGTCAAATGACAATTCATTTTTTTGCCCCTCAACTGAATAGTCCAATATTGAATGTACATTCATAGTATACATTTCATTAATTATTTCTTTACATTCAACTAAATCAACACCTCCACAGAAATGCTTATAAATTGTTCTTTTCAGAATCCACTTAATTGGTAAATTCAATTTTAACATCACTAATGTTAGATTAGTAAAAACTGTAACCAAGATCTTTCTAGTAATAATATTGAATAAAAAAATTGCATTATATAAATGAAAGTTTTTTTTCATTTTGAAAGCAATTTGAGTATCGTCAAAAATCTTATTATCCATCCAATAAATTAATATTCTAATATATGTTGTTTTTTTAAAATGTTGTTAATTTGTAATCTGATTTTTAATTAAGTGAATATTATTTCCACAGACACATATAAAATAAGATTTATGGATGAGGGATATGCACATCTAAATGAACTAGTTGCATCAAATAATTACACAAATTTTTATGTTCTTGTTGATGAAAACACAAAGAAATTATGTTTAACAAGGTTTAAAGAAAAAGCCTCATTTAAATTTGAAATAATTGAAATTAAGTCTGGTGAAATTCATAAAAATTTAGACTCATGTCTAGATGTTTGGAATCACTTAACAAATAAAAATGCAGACAGGAATAGTCTTCTTATAAATTTAGGTGGAGGAGTAATTACGGATATGGGTGGATTTATAGCAAGCACATATAAAAGAGGAATTGATTTTGTAAATATTCCTACTACTCTACTCTCAATGGTTGATGCATCTATTGGAAGTAAAACAGGAATTAATTTAAATTCAATAAAAAACCAAATTGGACTTTTTTCAGATCCACTTTCTGTTATAGTTGATACAGAGTATTTAAAAACTCTTTCCAAAAGAGAAATTAATAGTGGATATGCTGAAATATTCAAGCACTCAATTATATCTAATTCAAATTTTAAAAAATTAGTTGAAAATCCTAATCTTGCTTATGATGAAGATATTATTGCTAGTTCCATTGAATTAAAAAACAAAGTTGTTAAGAAAGATAAGTTTGAAAACGATGTCAGAAAACACTTAAATTTTGGCCATACAATTGGACATGCTGTTGAATCCCTTTTTATGAACAAAAAAAACAAACTATTACATGGTGAAGCTATAGCCATTGGGATGATATGTGAATCTTACATCTCTTGTAAAATAAATGGTTTAGAAATAGATAAAGCAAATGAAATAAAAAACCATTTAAATAAGTTCTTTAATAAAGTGAGCTTTTCTAAAAACGATATTGATGAAATATGTAATCTTATTAAATACGATAAGAAAAATCATTTAAATATTCCAAAATTTGTTTTACTTAAAAATCTAGGTTTAGTCGAAACTGATGTAAATGTTGATGTGAATTTAATAGCTGATTCTTTTGATTATTATACAGTTTAATTAGGCAGAATTCCTACTAGCATTAATACTTCCAAATAGTGACCTAGTAATCAATTTTTCACAAACTTTAATCTTATTTTTCGCTGGATTTTCTTCCAATCTTAACTTGTTAAGTTTTTGTAAAGCGAATTGCTGTATAGTAAACAATGGTAAAATTATTTCCTCTCTTTTGTTAATTGATGCCTTGTTAGCAGGCTCATTCTCCATCAATTTTTTAAATCCTGATAATTTTAAAATCATTTGTTTTGTAAGATTATATTCAGAATAAATAATATTCCATATCTCAGAGAAATCTTTATCATCTTTTAGATAATGAGTCAAATCAAAGAAAGATTTTTGAAGACTCATCATTGAGTTGGATAATAATGTTCTGAAAAAAGGCATTTCTTTATAAAGTTTTTCAACTTTATTAAATTCATTGTTTTCATGGAAAAAATTTATTGAGGAACCTAATCCAAAAAACCCTGGAACGTTTTGCTTAAGTTGACTCCATCCTCCAACAAAGGGTATAGCTCTTAATGTTTCAATCTCAAAAACATCTGAACTTGACTTTCTTTTAGATGGTCTACTTCCAATGTTTGTCTTTGCATAATATTTAATTGTGCTCATTTTTTCTAGATAACTTAGAAACATTGGATGGTTTTTAAAGTCATTATATGCCTTGAAACTATATTCTGAGAGCATATCCATTGTTTTTCTGTTATCATCGCTTAAATGGCTAAAAGAATCACTTAAATTCTGATTATTACAAGCCGAACTAATTAACTGTTCTAAATTATATTGACATGAATCAATGGTGCCAAAATTAGAACTAATTGTTTGTCCTTGGATTGTTAATTGAATATCTGTAGTATCTATAATGCCTGCCATAGAACTGTAAAACTGGTGTGTATTACCACCTCCCCTAGCAGGTGGACCTCCTCTACCATCAAAAAACTTAAGCTTGATTCCATATTTTGAAGAAATATCGATGAGCTGTTCTTTGGATTTTAAAATATTCCAGTTTGCTGTTAAATAACCACCGTCCTTTGTTCCATCAGAAAACCCTAACATAACTATCTGCTCATTATTTCGATTTTCTAAGTGATTTTTGTAAATGGAATTGTTATATACCTTTTCCATAATAGATACTGAATGTTTTAAATCTTCAATTGTTTCAAATAAAGGAACAATATCTACGCTTGGATTAATCCAGCCAGTAATTTCAAACATTTTATGCACTTCTAAAATATTTAATGCAGATTGATTGTGACTTATTATGTAGCGATGACATCCTTTTTCTCCATTTGATTTTTGAATTGATCGCATCGCATTAATAGAACCCAATGTGCTTAAAACCTGAGAATCAGTAAAATTCAACGTATTATTACTAAGTTTTTTATTTTTAATAAGCAAAATCTTTTCACTATCAGAAAGAGTTTTATAATTACGAGAAGTTTTTTTGTCAAATACTTGTAATAAAATTTTTTCAAAAACATCATTATGTATACTTGAATCTTGTCTTATATCTAAAGAAGCAAAATGATATCCGAAGATATTTATCTTGTCAATGAAGTCATTAATCTCATCCATGTAGAGGGATTCATGATTCTGAGTTACCTCTTCTTTTATGAAATTTAATTTTTCTTTAAGCTCATCTAAACTTATGCTAGTTTGATCTGTATTTTGATTGAAGCTTTTGTAAAGTCTATTTTCTATATCTATAATAACCTCCTCTACATTCTTAAAAGTTAGCCTTCTGCGAAGCTTGCTTACGTCTCTGTAATAATTTTTAATTATGTCGCTTCTTAACTTCAGGGCTGTTTTTATTGTTATTTCATTAGTAACATATGGATTTCCGTCTCTGTCACCTCCAGGCCAAAAGCCTAATGAAACTAAATCAAAATTTTTAAAATCAAAATCAGCGATATTAGATTTGATGTATTTCTGAATATTTGAAATTGAGTTATAAAAAACATTTTCAAGATACCAAGTTAAACTAACCGCTTCATCGAAGGGTGATGGTTTTTTCTTTTTAAAAAAAGGTGTTTTGCCAAGTTGAGATAGCAATTTTTTAATTTCTATTAAATTATTATCGTTGATAGCATTTGACAAATCTGTTATAATTCCAAGAACGGATCCTGGATAAAACTGTGTTGGATGAGCAGTCAAAACTGGCTTGATTTTAATATTTAGTAAAATTTTTATGAGTTCTTTAGAAAGATTAGATTTTTCACTTGTTTCTTTAAGATTTCTTAATGTTCCAATACCATCCATGTTATGGATGTCTTTAAAGGATGCATCTTCAATTGCATCAAATAGAACAACCTGACGTTCAATGTATTGGATAAATCTAAAAAGAATGGTATTTCTTTCCTCTTCATTTAATTTTTTACAATGTTTATCGAAAAAACTTGAAACAATTTTAAGTGGACTATGTTTTTTGCCATATCCGTCTTTACAAAAATCAGAGAAGATTGGAAGAAGTTTTCCAGTATCATAAATGGATTCAAAAGGAAGAGTTAAAAAAACATTATTATAAACTTCATACCTCGAAAGGACTTTATCTTCGAACCTTTCAAGTTTAGTTAACTTTTTCATTAATAAAACTATTTTATTTCATTAAAGATTTTGTGCATTAATCTTTTTTTGTCATTAATGCTTTCCTCAAGAGATATCATTGTTTCAGTCCGTGAAACACCCTCAATATCGTCGATCATGAAAATAATTTCTTTTGCATGATCAGTATCTTTACAACGAACTTTACAAAAAATGTTAAATCTTCCAGTAGTTATATGAGCAACAGTAGCGTAAGGAATGCTATCTAGTTTTTCTAATACATAATTAGTGAGGTGAGTTTTCTCTAGGAAAATTCCAATGTATGCAATGAAAGTATAACCCAGTTTTTTATAATCCAAAGCAAGAGAAGCACCTTTAATTATACCAAATTCCTCCATTTTTTTTACACGTACATGAACAGTACCTGCAGATATGAGTAATTTTTTGGCAATATCAGTGAATGGAATTCTAGAATTATCAATTAATAAATCTAAAATTTTGTGGTCAACATCATCTAATTTAAACTTCATGGATTATATATTGAATAAAATTTAACAAAACAGCAAATATATTGAATTATTTTCAACAAAAATTCAATATGTGAAATAATAATTCATTGTAATTTCTAAAAACGTTATGAATACCATAATTTTTTTAAATCATAAACGACTCAGAATGTATACAAATGTTAACTGTTTTTTTAAGAAAAAGAGATAAAAAGTTAAATATTATTTATAAACTACTGTTTTACAGCGTATTATACTATTTTATCTAAAGTAATTTATTATAAATATCATTAATATTTCTTTTAGAATAGACTGTTTATTTCTTCTAAAATTGTATATATTTACAATTGTAAACATGGAAGGTATTAATAACAGAATACAAAAACTGCTTATAGAAAAGGGGATTTCTGCTTCTGAATTTTCAAAAAAAATAAATGTTCAAAGATCAAGTATATCGCACATAATTAACGGTCGAAATAAACCAAGTTTAGAAATTGTTACAAAAATATGTAAGGTATACCCTGACGTAAAACTTGATTGGCTAATATTTGGCGAAAATTATGATAGTGATTCCCCTACTCCAATAGATTCTAAAAATATTCAAAAAAATTACTCCTCAGATGTTGAAAAAATTATACTACTTTTAAAAGATGGTACTTTCAAAGCATTTGAAAACTAATATTTTAATTTTTTTCTTATTTACAAGCTGCTCTATCCCCGAGAGGAATTGTCAAGAATTTAAAGCAGGTGATTACGAATTTAAAACTATGATTGATGGCAAGGAGTATGTCTCAAACTTCAAAAGATCTGACAGTATTGAAGTTGAATTTTTTCAAGGCACAACAGATACTTCCTCTGTAAGGTGGGTTTCGGATTGTGAATTTATCCTTAAAAATATAAACCCAAAAAAAAGCAAAACCTCTATTTCAATGAAAATACTGAGCACAAAAGAAAATAGCTATGTTTTTGAATACTCTATTGTAGGGGATAACAGTAATATTAGGAGAGGTGAAGCGTTTAAGCTTAATTAGAAATCCAATTCAATCTGGTTGTTTTCAGTTGAGTCATCATTAGCGCCCGACTCATTATCAACAACAACATCTTCATCTTCATCAATCACTTCAATTTCATTTAATTCAACAATCTCGGGCTCATATGGGATTGGATCCAAAAGATTTATCTCTTTGACTTCTTTATTTGTAAGTTGGTTTCCTAAGGCTTTTACACCTTTGACAGAGATAAAATCAAATAAATTTACATTATACTTATCAATAAGTTTCTTAGTTTTTGTAACAACCTCAATTACAGGTTTCCAATCAGTTGATACAATCTCAACAGTATCATTTTTAGGATCATTTATAAAGCTTTGATTTCCTTTTAACAGTCCTAGGACAAATCGTTTAACAAAATATTTTTTCTTTTTTTTATTAAAATATGCTATTGATATTGGTTTAGCTCTGTCTGCTTTTTCCAGAATAATCATATCCTCAGGAAAATGCATGTTTAAATCTGGTGGAACAATTTTTAAATTTCCAGACTGCTGAACAATTAGCAAGTCATCATCAGGCTTAAACTCTCCTAAGAGATCACCTCTATCATCTACGTTTAGTCTTTGTACTGTGTCATCAAACCATATTTTTCTTGGTTTTAAAGTTGACAACCCTTTTTCCTTAAAAACAACTTTATTGACAGCATGTTTAGTTACAATATTACCTTTAACTGAACGACCTTTGATTGTTAGGTCTGCAAAATCCAAATCCCATTTCAGTTTTTTTAAGGATGTATTTTGTCTTAATTGGATTGTTACAACTTCTCCCTCACCATTTGGATTTGCAGAAAAATGCAATACTTTAGATTTAGGATGCTGAGATGTAAGGTTATACAATTTGTCTCGAGTTACACCAGTTACATTAAACCTTTTTATATAGGAAATACCTGTTTTACCATCTTTGTAAATCATATTGTATATGGTTCTGGAATCTTTCTTTTTAAATACTGATGCAAATAAAATATTTTTTGCTATAAATTTTTTACTCTCTACCCTAGATACTATCATATCACCTTTTTGTGTAAACACAATTACATCATCAATATCTGAGCATTCCTCTACAAACTCATCTTTTCTCAAAGATGTACCTATAAAACCTTCATCTCTATTAACATATAACTTTGAATTTTTTACTACAACTTTTTTAACATCTACATCGTCGAATATCCGAATTTCAGTTTTTCTTTCTTTTCCCTTTGCATAAGTCGTTTTTAGGTTTTTAAAATATTGAATAGCAAAATCATTAAGGTTTTCAAGGTTTTGTTTAACTAAAGAAATATCCTCCTCAATCTGTTTAATTTTTTTATCAGCTTTTTCTATATCAAATTTTGATATTCTTTTAATTTTGATCTCTGTTAGTTTGACAATATCATCCTCACTAACTTCATTTTTTAAAAGATTTAAATGGGGTTTGAGCCCATCTTTAATTGAATTTAAAACTCCCTCCCATGTGTCTTGTTCCTCAATACGTCTATAAATTCTATTTTCAATGAAAATTTTCTCTAAGGTTGAATAATGCCAAAGAAGGTTTAGTTCTTTTAATTTTACCTCGAGTTCATCTTTTAGCAAGTCTTTTGTATTTTCTGTAGATTTTTTTAAAATTTCTGAAACACCAATAAAGACAGGCTTATTATTTTCAATTATACAACTCAAAGGAGAAATAGATACTTCACAATTGGTGAATGCAAATAGCCCATCAATTGTTTTATCAGGCGAAACACCATTAGGTAAATGAACAAGAATTTCAACATCAGAGGAAGTATTATCCTCAATCTTTTTAATTTTTATTTTTCCTTTATCATTTGCTTTTAGAATTGATTCAATGAGCGATGTGCTGGTTGTTGTATAAGGAATTTGAGAAATCATCAAAGTATTTTTATTTACCTGATTAATTTTAGCTCTCACCTTAATTTTACCCCCTCTTAGACCATCGTTATAAGCTGTGACATCAATAACACCCTCTGTTGGAAAATCTGGATATAAATCAAATCTTCTACCTTTTAAACATTTAATTGAAGCATCTATTAACTCAACGAAATTGTGCGGGAGGATTTTAGTTGACAAACCGACTGCAATTCCTTCAGCCCCCTGCGCAAGAAGCAAGGGAAATTTAACTGGCAAGTTAATTGGCTCCTTCCTTCTTCCATCATAAGATGATTGCCACTTTGTTATTTTAGGACTATATACTACCTCTAAGGCAAATTTAGATAACCTTGCCTCAATGTATCGTGATGCTGCTGCTGAATCACCTGTTAAAATATTTCCCCAATTTCCTTGTGTTTCAATTAGTAAATCCTTTTGACCAATCTGAACAATAGCATCAGAGATACTTGCATCACCGTGGGGATGGTATTGCATGGTGTGTCCAACAATGTTGGCAACTTTATTAAATCTTCCATCATCTAAATCCTTCATTGAATGTAAAATCCTTCTCTGTACAGGCTTAAAACCATCTTCAATGGCTGGGACAGCTCTTTCCAATATTACATAAGATGCATAATCAATAAACCAATCTTTATACATCCCAGAGATTGGAATCAAAGATTCTTCTGACTCTAATTCATTGTTGTCATCTAGATTATCATTCATAACTATAATTTATCTATATCCATCTTCAAATTATCAATAATAAAATTTTGCCTTTCAGGTGTATTTTTCCCCATATAAAATGACAACATTTCAGAAATGCTTGTTTCTTTATTAATTATCACAGGATCCAATCTTATACTTTCTCCAATGAAATTTTTAAATTCATTAGGCGATATTTCTCCTAGGCCTTTAAATCTTGTTATCTCTGGTTTAGGAGATAGTTTTTCAATAGCTAAATCCTTTTCAATCTCATCATAACAGTAGATTGTCTCCTTCTTATTTCTAACTCTGAATAGTGGTGTTTGAAGTATAAATAAATGCCCTTCCTTTATTAATTCTGGAAAAAACTGTAGAAAAAAAGTTATTAAGAGCAATCTTATATGCATTCCATCAACATCGGCATCAGTAGCGATGACAACCTTATTGTATCTTAACTTATCAATTCCTTCTTCAATATTTAATGCAGCTTGAAGAAGGTTAAACTCTTCATTTTCATATACGATTTTCTTTGTCATTGAATAAGAATTGAGGGGTTTCCCTCTTAAACTGAAAACTGCTTGGGTGTTTACATTTCTTGATTTTGTTATTGATCCACTAGCTGAATCTCCCTCTGTTATGAATAAGGTTGACTCTAATCTTTGATCTTTGTTCATGTCACCAAGATGCACTCTACAATCACGAAGCTTTTTATTATGTAAATTTGATTTTTTAGCTCTTTCTCTTGCTAACTTTCTTATTCCTGAAAGCTCTTTTCTTTCCTTTTCAGCTTGAATAATTTTCTTTTGAATTTCCTCTTTAATATTTTGATTTTGATGTAAAAAATTATCAAGTTTTCTACCAATAAAATCGTTTATATAAGTTCTTACTGTTGGCAAACCATCTCCCATCTCTGTTGAACCTAATTTTGTTTTTGTTTGAGATTCAAACACAGGTTCCATCACTTTGATACTAATTGCACATAGAATAGATTTCCTAATATCTGAGGAATCATATGGTTTTTTAAAATGATCTCTAATTGTTTTAACAATTGACTCTTTTAATGCAGATAGATGTGTGCCGCCTTGTGTAGTATGCTGTCCATTCACGAATGAATAATATTCCTCACTATACTGTTTTTTATTATGAGTTAGGGCTATTTCAATATCTTTTCCTTTTAGATGTATAACTGGATATAAGAAATCTTCAGGGTTATTATTGTCTTCTAACAAATCTTTTAAACCATCATCAGATTTTAATTTTTCGCCATTAAAAATAATCGTTAAACCAGGGTTTAAATAAACATAATATTTAAGCATCTTTATGACATACTCACTTCTATATTTAAAATTTTTAAAGATTTTAGAGTCAGGCTTAAATACAACCTTTGTACCTTTTCTTTTGGATGATTCAATTATTGGCTCATCATTACTAATTTCACCATACTCAAAAGAAACTTTTTTTAACTTACCCTCTCTAATTGATTGAACTTCAAAAAGTGAAGACAAAGCATTAACAGCTTTTGTTCCTACACCATTTAATCCAACTGATTTTTTAAATGCTCTTGTGTCGTATTTACCTCCAGTATTCATTTTAGAAACTACGTCTGTTACCTTTCCTAAAGGAATGCCTCTACCATAGTCTCTTACATTAACAATATTTTCTTTGATTGTTATCTCAATGGTTTTTCCAGCTCCCATTACAAACTCATCAATTGAGTTGTCCAACACCTCTTTCAAAAGAATATATATGCCATCATCATATGCCGAACCATCACCAAGCTTACCAATATACATTCCAGGCCGCATCCTGATATGTTCTTTCCAATCTAGTGATCTTATATTTTCTTCTGTGTAAGATGAAATCTGAGGCATAAATTTTTGAATGTTCTAAGATATGACACTAGTCATACATATAAAATCATGTTATAAGAAAATAATTAACAATTAAAACTCTAAATATGTTGAAATCTTATTTTAGGTGTTAAATTTAAAATTGATTACATCACCATCTACAACGATATATTCTTTTCCTTCTGTTTTAAGTTTACCAGCTTCCTTGACTTTTAGCTCACTTCCTAAATCAATATAGTCTATAAATTTTATTACTTCAGCTTTTATAAAACCTTTCTCAAAATCAGAATGAATAATTCCTGCTACTGTTGGAGCTTTAGAACCCTTTTTGAAGGTCCAAGCCCTAACCTCCTTTTTACCAGCTGTGTAAAAAGTAGAAAGATTTAACAAGTTGTGAGTTTCTCTTATAAGTTTACTTGATCCAGGTTCATCAAGACCTAGATCATCTAAAAAAAGTTTCCTGTCCTCAAAACTTTCAAGATCATTAATTTCTTCCTCTGTCTTTATGGCCATCACAATGACATTTGATCCAGTTTCTTTTAATTTATCTACAACATTTTTTAAGTCCTCACCCGGATTTTTCAAATTATTCTCATCTATGTTACATACAAACAGAACAGGCTTCAACGAAAGTAAAGACATTGATTTTACAAACTCAAGATCATCACTTTTAAAATCCTCCATTCTTATATGATTTTCGTTATTTAATTTGCTAAGAATTTCATCCAACACTTTAAGTTCACTAATAGATGCTTTATCACCTGTTTTCGCCGCTCTAGAAATTTTATCCTTTCTTTTATTCAAGGTTTCTATATCTTTTAATTTTAATTCAAACTCAATTATTTCTTTATCTCTCAAAGGATCAACTGTACCCTCAACATGAGTTATGTTGTTATCTTCATAACACCTTAGAACATGAATAATGGCATTTGTTTCTCTTATATTTGAAAGGAATTGATTTCCTAAACCCTCACCCTTGCTAGCACCTTTAACTAGACCAGCTATGTCTACTATTTCAACTGAATTCGGTACTATTTTATCAGGATTAATTAATTCAACTAGTTTATTAAGTCTTTCGTCAGGAATATTTACTAAACCAATGTTTGGCTCAATTGTACAAAATGGAAAATTAGCACTTTGAGCCTTCACGTTACTTAAACAGTTAAACAGTGTTGATTTACCAACATTTGGAAGACCTACAATTCCTGCTTTCATGATTTAACACTAAACCAACTTGAAGTCTCATTTGATGACTGTTTATCATTATCGCCGTGCATAAAGCTTTGTTTAGTTAAGAGAAATTCTTCTGACTCTACATTATCTTCATCAGGAACACAACAATCAACAGGACATACAGCAGCACATTGCGGTTCATCATGAAACCCTTTGCATTCTGTGCACTTATCAGTTACAATAAAATAATACTCATCAGAAACAGCTTCTTGTTCAGTATCTGCATTTACATTTTGTCCACTAAGAAGTTTAATATCTCCCTTTAGAGATGTTCCCTCAGAAAATTTCCAATCAAATGCGGCCTCATATATTGCTGTATTGGGGCATTCAGGCTCACATGCGCCACAATTTATACAATCATCAGTAATTTTTATTGCCATATCGCGGTACAAAATTAACCAATATCTTTACATTTTAAAATAATACAGATTTGCAAAAAAATGATAGGATAAAGGTGTTGTGTCAATTAGGGTCTTTTTTTGATTCATATTGCAACAATCATGCTGAAATTAAAAACAATAAGTTTTCTAAAAAATTTGATTTAGTAATAAATGATGCAATATCATCCAACCCATATTTTGAAAAACAAAACATCCATTACAACTTAAAATATTGGGCTAAAATTTTAAAAGAAAATGTTTTAGAAGTTTTCTCATCTAAAATTTTTGAGAATAAAAAAATAAAATCAATTGGTATCATAATGGCTGGTAACATACCACTAGTTGGATTTCATGATTTTCTATGCGTTTTTTTGAGCGGAAACAAATCAGACATTAAACTATCAAAAAAAGACAGCCACCTATTTACATTTGTTTATAGTTTTTTAAATGAACACAACAATGATGTTAAAAAATACATAGAGATCAATGATAGTATTTTGCAAGATTATGATGCAGTAATAGCTACAGGAAATGATCTTTCGGCAAATCAATTTAAAAAGTATTTTGATAAAGTACCAAACATAATTAGAAACTCTAGATTTTCCGTTGGTTTATTAAATGGTGATGAATCGGACAAAGATCTTAAAAAACTTTCCTTTGATATATTCATGTACTATGGCTTAGGTTGTAGAAGTGTATCAAAACTATACTTACCCAAAGGATACGATATTAACTTAATTATTAATTCTCTAGTTGATTGGAAAGAAGTAATTAATAACAATACATATTATAACAACTACACTTATAATAAAACGATTTATCTTATGAAAGGAGAACGCTTTTTTGATACTGGATTCTGCATTATTAAAGAATCCAATCTCATAGGATCTCCAATTGCAACCATATATTACGAATACTATAAAAACAAAGAGGAATTGCAAAAAAAATTAATTGCAAATCAAAATAAAATACAATGCATAGTTTCAAATAAAATTGTTGAAAACTCTATAGAATTCGGGTCAACACAAAGCCCATCCATAGATGATTATGCAGATAAAATTAACACCATTGATTTTTTGTTGAAACTTAGTTAAAAATCTAAAGATAAATACAACTTGTTTTTCGTTACTTTGCATACTTTAAAGCATGAAAAAACATAATTTTAGTGCTGGTCCAAGTATACTTTCAAACGAAGTGTTTAGTAAAGCTTCAGAGTCTGTTTTGAACTTAAATAATATTGGCCTCTCTCTCATTGAAATTTCACACAGAAGTAAAGATTTCGTAGCTATAATGGAAGAAGCTAGAGAACTTAGTATCGATCTGCTAGGTCTAAAAGCTGAAGATTACACCTCGTTATTTTTACAAGGTGGTGCCAGTACTCAATTTTTAATGATAGCATATAATTTTTTGAGCAATGATGCAGGATACATTAATACAGGCTCTTGGTCTGTAAAAGCTATGAAAGAAGCCAAGCTTTTTGGTGAAGTTCATGAATTAGCCTCATCAGCAGATAAAAACTTCAACTACATACCCAAAGAATTTAACAATCATAATTCACTTGACTATTTACACATAACATCAAATAATACCATTTTTGGAACGCAATATCATCACATTCCAGAAACTAATTCGAATTTATTTGCTGATATGAGCTCTGATATTTTCTCTAGAAATATTGATTACTCGAAATTTTCTTTGATATATGCAGGTGCCCAAAAAAATATTGGTGCTGCTGGCACAACATTGGTTGTAATAAAAAAGAGTTTATTAGATAAAATATGTAGAGAAGTTCCCTCAATGCTGAACTATAAGGTTCATGTAGACAAAGACAGTATGTTTAATACTCCTCCAGTATTCGCAGTTTACACATGTTTGTTAAGTCTTAAATGGCTAGCGAAAAATGGTGGAATTGATGAAATTGAGAAAAAAAACATTCTAAAATCCAAGCTATTATATGATGAAATTGACAGAAACTCACAATTTGAAGGTTTTGCAAATATTGATGATCGAAGTATTATGAATGTTACTTTCAATCTAGTTGATGAATCAAAAAAGGAAGTATTTGACAAATTATCACAAGAATCAAACATCTCAGGAATTAATGGTCACAGATCCGTTGGTGGATACAGAGCCTCAATCTACAATGCTATGCCTAATGAATCTGTTCAAACCCTTGTGGATGTGATGAAAAAATTTGAAAATATTATATGAAAATAAAAGTACTAGCAAATGATGGCATTTCTCAAGCAGGCATTGACCAGCTTGAGGATAATAACTATGAAGTTATAACTGACAATGTTGAGCAAGCAAAACTGATAGATTATATCAATGAAAATAATATTTCATGTCTATTGGTGCGTAGTGCAACAAAAGTTAGAAAAGACATCATTGATTCATGTAGTGAATTAAAATTAATCGGAAGAGGTGGTGTTGGAATGGACAACATTGATGTTGATTATGCTAAAGAAAAAGGTCTTCATGTAATTAATACACCAGCAGCTTCATCTCACTCAGTTGCTGAGCTTGTTTTTTCTCATTTATTCTCCTGCGTTAGATTTCTTCACGATTCGAACAGAAATATGCCATTAGATGGTGATTCTAATTTTAAAACTTTAAAAAAGAATTATGCAAAAGGGAAAGAGTTAAAGGGAAAAACCCTTGGCATTATAGGATTTGGCAGAATAGGACAAGAAACAGCTAAAATTGCTATAGGAATTGGTATGAATGTAATGTTTTGTGACAAATTTGTTGATGAAACAACAATTGAGTTGGATTTAGCTTTTGATAAAAAAATCAATTTCAATTTAAAATCATCTGAAATGTCTGACCTTCTAAAGGAATCGGATTACATCTCGTTACATGTACCAGCTCAAAAAAATTATGTTATCGGAAAAAAGGAATTTGATTTAATGAAAACAGGTTGTGGTTTGATTAATGCGGCAAGAGGTGGAGTTATTGATGAGGCAAGTTTAATAGAATCATTAGACAGTGGAAAGCTTGCTTTTGCTGGAATTGATACTTTTGAAAATGAACCTACCCCATCAATAAAACTACTTATGCATCCCAAAATATCGCTAACTCCACACATTGGTGCTGCAACAACTGAGGCTCAAGATAGAATTGGAATAGAATTAGCTAATCAAATTATATCACTTGTAAAATAAATATGATAAAATATTTAAAGGACAAATGGAATTTAAAATCCAATTTTCAATTAGTGATCATATTAATTGTTTTCGCTATAACTGGATCAGGTTCTCTATACATCTCAAAACCCTTAATGGAATTCCTTTCCATCTCATCTGAAAATATGGATATTTATCTATATTGGATTCTTAGATTTATTATTGTAACTGTTGTCTACCAGTTTGTTCTTCTTATTGTTGCTTTTGTATTTGGACAATTTAATTGGTTTTGGAATTTCGAAAAGAAAATTCTTAAAAAAATGGGCTTGATTAAATAGCTTGCTATTTATTTTCGTTTCTGAACTTTTCAACTTTTGGCCTGACCACCATATTACAGTAGCCGTTTAGTGGGTTTTTTTCAAAATAATTATGATGATATTCTTCAGCATCATAAAAATGAGATTTTTTTTCAAGAGATGTAACAATTTTTGAACTGAAACTATTTGATTCATTTAGTTTATTAATATAATCCTCAAAAAATTTTAATTCATTTTCGTTTTCATAGAAAATAGCTGATCTATATTGTGTTCCAATATCATTACCTTGACGATTTAAGGTTGTAGGGTCATGTGTTTTAAAAAAAATTTCTAATAACTCATCCAATGATATTTCATTTTTATCATATGTAATTTTTACAGCCTCTGCATGTCCAGTTGTTCCTGTACAAACTTCTTCATAGGTTGGGTTTTCATTACTACCACCTATGTAGCCTGGTATCACATCCACTACTCCATTTACATATTTATATATAGCTTCAG
>Ga0208130_1000501_pt1 | contig 20488 bp, 18 predicted proteins | sample ETNtaG_31_FD_185771 | JGI IMG/M metagenome (GOLD analysis project Ga0208130, IMG submission 185771) | Marine microbial and viral communities from oxygen minimum zone, Eastern Pacific Ocean - ETNP201310SV78 (SPAdes) (version 2) | ecosystem: Environmental > Aquatic > Marine > Oceanic ...
ATTGTAATCTTGCTTGGAACATTAGGTCCAATTCAAACTGGCGTTAATTCTACTTTATCAAACTATCTCTCGCACCCATCTCAGGCTGCCTTTATAAGTTTTTTAGGTGGTGTAATAATATTTTCAATAATTTTAATCTTTTTAAAACCTTCTATTCCAAATCTAGTTGATCTAAAAAAAGCTCCTTTATGGTCATTTTCAGGTGGGTTGATGGGAGCATGTATTGTTTTTGGAGCTATACTGATTGCTCCAAAAATTGGTGCTGCGACATATGTAAGTACATTTATTACTGGTACTATAATTATGTCTCTTATTTTAGATCATTTTGGTTTGATGGCCTTTCAGGTAAAGCCAATAGATTTATGGAAATTATTTGGAGTTTCATTAGTAATTACTGGAATGATGATAGTTAATTTTAAATAAATTTTTAGGTTTTTCTTAAAAAAAGATAGATTCTTTTCCATCTATAAAAAGCTAAAATCAATGCTGTTACGAGGCCTGTAAATGCACCTGTAAAATGTCTTCTTATAAAGTAATACTTTATAAAGCTTAGTGGGAATTCAAAAATTAATCTTGAGAATAGAAATAATTTATTTTTCTTTTTTAGAGATTCAATTTGCATTTTTATATAGCTATCTTCCTTTTCAATTAGATGTGAAAAAGATCTTACTGATTTATGTAGAACAGGACTTTTTAGCTTAATTATTTTTTTTGAATTTGTTTGCACAGAGTCATGCACTTCTGAAGATGAAAATCTTCCAAAGTCAATATTATACAATCTTATGCACAAGTGGTGTGCAGAAAATAATCTTGGTTTGTTCCAATTCGGATATATCGGAATAACTTTCATTGAGTAAAAATTTGATTCTAGTTTTCTTGAAAATAAATTTCTTATCTCAACTTTAAGTTCATTTGACAAATATTCATCTGCATCAAGATTTAGCAACCATTTATTTTTTGCCTTCTCTTCACCAAAACGCTTTTGTGGGCCAAATCCATGCCACTCATTAAAATAAAGTTTACACCCAAGTTTCTTAACTAAATCTTGTGTACCATCCGTTGATCCTGAATCAATAACAATAATTTCATCGACAAGACCTTCAACAGACTTAATTGTTTTAGTTATTCTATCTGCTTCATTTTTCGCAATTATAAAACAGCTAATTGGAAGTTTATTATTCATTTTTTTACCTAAATATATTTGATAATAGCATAGAATTTGTGATGGATTATTATTTTATTATGTCTTAATATTTTCACAACTATGGGGATTCTTATGAGACTATTTATTTTATTTTTTTATTTATTTTTTTCAACTTTCTCAAATGCAGAAGTAACAGAAAATAAACAAGATTATGTTATAGATGAGAATGCTAAAGTTAGAGAATCCACCGATGAGTTAATTATTAGGGAAATAACCATCGATCCAGAAACACACCCTGGCAATGCCTTATATCAAGAAAATTGTGCAATTTGTCATGATGGCTCAATTGAAAAAGCACCTGCAGCAAATTGGCTTGAAATGCTTATTCCTCAAGCTTTATTAAGGACAATTAATGATGGTATAATGGCTGAGCAATCCTCACATTTATCAGAGGAAGAAAAAATACAAATTGTTGAATATATTGTAAGAAAAGATAGAAAAGATTTTCCAAAAAAAGCAGAACTTAATTTTTGCGAAACTAAAAGGATGAAGTTTGATTTGAAAGAGGCCCCTGCTCCTTATGGTTGGGGTTATAATACTTCTAGGTTTGTTCCAAAAAATTCTGGAAAAATTGACTCAAAAAATGTCAGAAAATTAAAATTAAAATGGGCCTTTGGTTTTCCTTATTCTCAAAGAGCTCGATCTCAACCACTTTTTGCCATGGGATCAATTTTTGTAGGAAGTCAGTCTGGTGATATATATGCCTTAGATGTAGAAACAGGTTGTGTAAAATGGAATTTTTCTGCATCCGCTGAAGTGCGAACTGGTATCATTATGGATGAATGGAAAAATGGTACAAAACCAGAGAAACGTCCATATATTTATTTTGGAGATATACTTGCGAACGAATATGCTCTTGACGCTCAAACTGGTGAATTAATATGGAAAATAAAATCCGATGATCATCCCAATGCAACTAGGACAGCTACCTCAGCTAAATTTGAAAATATTTTATTTGTTCCAGTGTCAGGTTTAGAAGTTATTCCTGCTTTTAATGATAATTATGAATGTTGCACCTTTAGGGGAGGGCTCTTAGCTGTTGAGGCAACTACTGGCAAAATATTGTGGAAACAGTATTCAATTCCTGTCCCAGCAAAATATTCTGGTAAAACATCAGTTGGTACAAGAATGTTTGGACCATCTGGAGCACCAATATGGACGTCACCTAATATAGATAAGAAAAGAAGGTACGTTTATATTGGAACAGGGGAGAATTATTCAACACCTGCTGATGACTCCTCTGATGCAATTATTGCTTATAATATTGATACAGGTGAAGAAGTTTGGAGAAGGCAAACCCTTGCTGGAGATGCTTGGAATCTTGCATGTATGGGTAAAGGCCTACCAAACTGTCCAGAAGAAAATGGCCCAGATATGGATTATTCAGCAAGTTCAATTTTAATTGATTTAGGTGATAAAGATATACTAGTTGCTGGCCAAAAATCTGGCTCTGTATATGGAATAGATCCTGATACGGGTGATATTATTTGGTCAAAAGCCGTCTCAGGTGGAGGTACTCAGGGGGGTATTCATTTTGGAATGGCCTCAGAAGGAAAAATCTTATATGTCCCCTTAAATGACATGAAAGACACTAATGACGGAAAAGTATGGCTAAATAGAAAGCCTGGTATGCATTCATTAGATACAGAAACAGGTGAAATTCTATGGTCAACAATTACAGATAAAGAATGTAAAGAAATAGATACAAATTGTGATCCAGGAATTTCTGCTGCAGTTACAGCAATCCCTGGCGCAGTTATCGCTGGTCACCTTGATGGCATGATCAGGATTTACGATAAAGAAGATGGAGATATTTTGTGGAGTTTTAACTCTTTAGGAGATTATGAGAGTGTTTCTGGAACTCCAGCTTCGGGAGGCAGTTTCAGTGGATCAGGTCCCTCTGTCAGAAATGGCTATATGGCTATAAATTCAGGATACGGCATATATAACCATATGCCTGGCAATGCATTATTATTATTTTCAGTTGAATAGATTTAATTAAGAAGCAACATTCCCATGCTTTTGAAAGGCTTTTTCAATTTCATTTTCTATTTCCTCAGTTAAATCAACTTCAATTGAAGTCACGGCAAGTTTTAACTGTTCCATGCTTGTCGCACCAATAATATTTGATGTAACAAAAGGCCTTGTTGTTACAAATTGATTAGCTAGTTGTGATGGATCAATGCTATATTTTTTCGCAATTGTAAGATAATCCTCTATTGCCTCCTCAGCATATGGACCCTCGTATCTTTGTAACCTGTTAAAAAGCTCTTTCCTGGATCCCTTTGGAAGTTTTCCATTTTGATATTTTCCAGTTAAGTAACCTTGGGCGAGAGGAGAATATGCTAATAATCCAACATCCTCTCTGTGAGCTATTTCTGAACCACCTATTTCAAAGGTTCTGTTTAAAAGGTTATATGCATTTTGAATAGATTGAACTCTAGGAGTAGATGAAATATTTGAGTGATGAAGAAATTTCATTGTTCCCCAAGGTGTTTCATTTGACAATCCTATGTATCTAATTTTACCCATTTTGACTAAATCATTTAATGAGTCCAAAATTTCATCAATTTCATTTGAGGGTTGGTCAATATGCTCATAATTAATGCTTCCACCAAACAAATTCATTGGTCTATCAGGCCAATGAAGCTGATAGAGATCTATGTAATCAATTCCCAGCCTAGATAGACTCTTATCAATTGCTTCAAGAATTTGATCTTTTGATTGTTCAGTTGGTTGTTCTTTATCTCTTAACCAGTTCAATGGTGATCTACCTGAAACTTTTGTAGCAAGAATAACTTTGTCTCTTGATTTTCTCTCTTTAAACCAGGATCCAATAATTTTTTCAGTTGAACCTTGAGTTTCTTTTCTTGGAGGAACAGCATACATTTCAGCTGTATCAAAAAAATTTATCCCCATATCCAATGCATAGTCCATCTGTTCATGGCCATCTTTTTCAGTATTTTGTTCTCCCCAAGTCATTGTGCCTAAACAAATTTCACTAACATTTATATCTGTTTTCCCTAGTTTTCTTTTTTTCATTTTACCCTCAACCTAAATTATAAATATCATTTAATTTTAAAAGCATCACCAGTCAAATAAATACTGATTTGATTTTAGCCATTCTTTACTTTCTCTATAATTTGGAAGTTTTTTGCTTACCTCTTTCCAGTAGTCTCTAGAATGATTAAAGTGAATTAAATGACATAATTCATGAATTATAACATAATTTATTATTTTCTCTGGTGCCATTATTAGTTTCCAATTATAAGAAATATCTCCATTAGATGAACAACTTCCCCATCTATTTTTGTATGACCTAACTTTAATTTTTTCTACTTTTAGATTCATTTTTTTAGACTCAATAAGAGTTTTTTCTTTTAGAATTTTTTCTGAAAAACTCCTGTAGAAAAGTTCAAGTTCCTTTTTAATTTTATCTCTATTATTTTTAGTATTATTTTTTAAGTCTAAGCAAATATAATCATTTTTTATATATGTTTTTTTTGCATCACTTATATTAATTTTAAGTATTAGGTCTTTGCCAAGAAATTTAAAAATTTCTCCATTGATAAATTTTTTCTTCGGTAGTTGTTTAATTTTTTTTTGAAGAAGAATTTTATTTTTAATCCATTTCTCTTTTTTTAGAATAAATGCATCTATTTCATTTTGTTTTAAATTAAATGGTGCTTTTACCTCTACATTTCCACCTTTAATCAATATTGAGATTGTTTTTTTTCTTTTAGTTCTGGTGATCAAGATGTTCATAAGGATTTAATTAATTTGGTGATCCCGACAAGATTCGAACTTGTGACCCCCAGATTAGGAATCTGGTGCTCTATCCTGCTGAGCTACGGGACCACAAATTCAAACTATAAATTAAGAATATAAAATCAAGTATTTTTAATAAATTTATAAACCTTAAAGTGGCGCCCAAGCCAATAAACTAGTGTCATTTAAATTAGTATTTGGAGCTAATTTAACATCAGCAGACTCTTCAGCCATAGTTTTATAATCTAACCAAGACACAACTGCCTCAACAGGAGTTCCTGGGCCAGAGTCAAAAATCAATGGGCCATAAATATTTGCAGTATAAATTAAGTCCTCATCAGTAACTCTTTGAGTGGCTTCATGTCTAGCGCCAGCTGGCTCATAAAACCAAATGCCTGGTCCATATCCTTCGGGTGGTCCAGATCTAACTCCCAATGCACCATTCAATACTAGAAAATCACTTGCTCCAATATGAGTATGAGGTAGGGCAACACCATTATGTTTTACTATCATTGAAACAAAACCTGTTTCTTCACTAACCCTTAATAATTTTAAACCAACATCGGGCATTGAAGGCATTACAAGCCATGGAACTTCTCTTGTATCAACAAAATGTGGATGAGTAACATTTGATGAAATAACTGATCCTGATTCAGAGCTCACTAAAGCCTTCGCATTTGAAGAAGCAATTGTTAGTGGTTCTGATGGTCCATCATAAGCTTCCTCAGGTCCTCGCTCCCAACACTCTGCGCTAGAGTTAGGTACAAGAGGAATTTTATTACTTTTGGCTAATTGAAGTATATCAATACTTGTTAAAATTGATTTTACTGTGTCCTTTTCATCAAGAAATGCAACACCACTATAAAAGTTTGCTAATACTTCACAGTCTTCAATAGCTTTTATTGAATTTACCTTAGAGTTGGCAGGAATAAACCCCCATGTTCCTGGGGCAAGAATACTTTCCTCGCCATCTTGTTCATAGCTAAGTTGCCCTGATAAGACTAATAGGTCCATTCCCCCTAAATATATTGAAGTAGGAAAGCTTGAATTAGCTTCTAATTTAAAAATTAGAGAAAACATACCGCTTTCAGAGCTAGCCCTAACTGGTTTTATAGATAAACCATCAACATTTCTTAATGGTATCCAAGGTAATTTATTCGTATCTAAAGATCCCTCTGCCCCATTGGGGTTGTATTCAGGATTAAAAACTTCTTTTGTATTACTCATATTACTCCCTCCATTTCTTATTTTGAATGAAAAACAATAACTTAGTCAAGTACTAGTTGTTGCAGATTGTTTACTTTGAGGATAATTTATCCACCCATTTATGATAATGTTGCTGTATTGGCTCATTTCTACCAAATAAAAATTCTTTATTAGCTTTTGAATTAATAGAATCTTGTATTTTGAAATTCATCGGATAGTCTTCATCTACAATGGCTTTTTCGGCTAATTCAGAGAAATCTTTTGCGTCTTTTATTTGCTGTTTTGTTTTAGGTTCATTAAGGCACAAGATATATTGAGTTGTAGTAGTGCCTTGTAAATCAGTAGTGGGAAAAACTATACTCACTAAACAATGTTGATTTTGAATTGCTGAAACTGATCCATTTGGAAAAACTGAGTGAATTAACCTTATATGATTTTCAGGTTCCCAGTCTTCCTCATCAATTTTAGCAAGTTCGTTTATATTTTTTAAACCAAAGGCAAATCTTTGATGAGGCCCATATGTATCATGAGCAATAAGATTGACAATTGTATTTTTGCCTACAGTTTCAGGATGAACCATATGATGATGATAACCATCTAAATAGCCATCCCAGCAAATTTTCCACCTTGGACCTTCTAAAGTTTTGCTACTAAAAATATGCCAATTTTTTAAATCTATATCATCTAATTCTGAGTCAAATCCATTCATCCATTCGGATAGGTTATATTCAATATCTGGATTTAAACACGTCCATATAAATCCAGATTTTTCTTCGCAAAATAACTCAGTTAATTTTATCTTTGTTGTATCAATATCACCAAACGTATCTGATTTAAAAATATTAATTAAATTACCTTTATTGTTATACATCCAGCCGTGATAGGTGCAGTTGAACTTTGATTTTTTTCCACTTCCCTCTGGGCAAACAGGGGCTCCCCTATGTTTACATATATTTATAAATACCCTAGCAACTCCATTTTCGTCCCTTGTTATAAGCAGGGGGGTGTCAATTGCTTTAGTAGCTTTATAAGAATTATTTTCTTTAAGCTCAACACTCAAGGCTATGGGTACAGGATGGTCATAGAAAATTTTACTAACTTCTGAGCTAATAATTTCATTATCGGTATAATCATTAACTGATTTAACCATAATTTCATCAGCTTGATCCGTAGAGCCATTTAAATTATGATTTAGTAATCTTTTGGCTAGATCTACTAATTTTTTTCTTTGATGACCCAATAAGATTCCCCTCTTAAAAACTATTCTTGATCTTCAGTACTCAGCTCTTCATTTCTACCATTTGAATTATTTAGTATAGTTTCCATCTTTTCAATAGCTTTTTGTTCATCAGTTTTTTCAATAACAGCCACTTCTCTAGATAATCTCTCTCTTGCAGCTTCATATAACTGCCTCTCAGAGTAGGATTGTTCAGGCTGACTATCGCTTCTAAATAAATCTCTTACTACTTCAGTAAGAAGCTTTATATCGCCTGAATTAATTTTAGCTTCATACTCTTGAGCCCTTCTACTCCACATCGTTCTTCTTATTTTTGCTTTTCCAGTTAATATTTCAAAAATATCTTTTAGCTGATTTTTTGTAGAAACTTTTCTAACGCCAATTTCTTTTGTTTTCTCTATTGGGACTCTTAATGTCATCTTTTCCTTTTCAAACTCTATCACATACATTGTAAGCATTTGTCCTGCTATCTCTTTTTTTTCTATTTCTAAAATTTGACCAATACCATGAGATGGATAGACAACATATTGTTCTGGAAGGAATTCCTCTTTCTTAGCCACAGTTCTTTTTTCTAAAGATTTTTTAGAGGAATCCTTTTTTTTAATTACTTTTTTTTGTGCAACTTTTTTAGGAGTAACTTTTTTTGTAGCAACCTTCTTCGGTGCAGTTTTCTTTTTAGCAGCTTTCTTTGGTGCAGCTTTCTTAGGTGCAGCTTTCTTAGGTGCAGCTTTCTTTGTAGCAACTTTTTTTGTAGCAACCTTCTTCGGTGCAGCTTTCTTAGGTGCAGCTTTCTTAGGTGCAGCTTTCTTAACCATAGCTTTTTTTACAATTTTCTTTTTTTTTGTATTGGCTGTAGCTTTTGACTTATTTTTTTGTGTCTTTTTTTTTACACTCATCAAAGGTATCCTATGTACATTGAAGTTAGAGCAAAGCCTTTAGCAGAATAATCAAGCTTTTACAAGATTTTATAGGTTAATCGCCTTCCCCGGGCTCTTCACTAAAGTATTTTTCAAATTTATTTTCTTCACCATTAAAATCTTCAGCATCTTCGGGACTATCTCTCATTATAGTTATATTAGGCCATTTATCAGCATATTCGGTATTTATTTTTAACCATTTTTCCATACCGTCCTTTGTATCAGGATGAATAGCTTCAGCTGGGCATTCAGGTTCGCATACTCCGCAATCAATGCATTCTTCAGGGTGTATTACAAGCATGTTTTCACCTTCATAGAAGCAGTCGACTGGACAGACATCAACACAATCCATAAATTTACACTTAATACATTCCTCTGAGACAACATAAGTCATTAAATATCCTTGTTATTCATAACCTTTTTTTTGATTGCCCCTGCATCTTTATCTGAAATGTAAAGCAATCCAGATAGTCTTCTAATTAGGTTTGACTCAAAAGGATCTATTAATCCATCAGCACAAATTATTTCACACATCATGCTAAAAACAATTTTTTTACTGTCTAAGTCATAATGATCGTTAATTATTTTAGACCATTCAAATAGATCTGCGGAGCTTTCCTCCTTTTCACTTGCTGAGGTAATAAGCATATCTGCCTTTTCTTCATCATAATTAAATTGTTGAATAATTAATCTTTTAATTGCTTCAATTTCTTGTTCGTCTTTTTTACCGTCAATATTTGCAGCCCGGAGTAATAAAACTACTACGGCCTCTTCAATAACAGAACTATTGAGCGCATCCTGATTTTCGTTATTTGAGGATTTTTCACCAAAAAACTTTTTTATAAATCTTTTCATTAACAATTTTTCCTACATTATTTTAATTTCTTTATATAATTTCATTGCTTCTTTAGCATTAAGTCTATTTTTTGCAAAATTTTCTACTGATAGTATAAAAACATTATCAAGTTTGGTCAGCGTTATAATGTCTCCAATTTTAATTTTAACTGATGGCTTTGATGTGCGTATTTTATTAATTTTAACATATCCATCAAGGATAATTTTTTGAGCTTTAGCCCTCGATTTGATCAAGCGTGACCTAAAAAGCCAATTATCTATTCTTTGTTCATCAATAATTTGATTTTTTTCATTTTTATAAAATTTATTCAAATTTTAGTCTTTCTTTTAACTTTTTGAGATCATTGTTTTCAGCAAAAAAATTTGAGGCGGTTTTTCTTTCTGATTTCTTTTTAAATTTTTTAGATTTTTTCTTAATGCTTGCTCCATAATTATATTTCTTTTTATACCAAATTTCAGGATCCTCAGAAATAATTCCATTGTCACCAGGCTTGCATATTTTTTTATTATTTTTAATGAAACCAAGATCTTTTATAATTAGTTTCATATTCTCTCTGGAACATCCTAATAAAGATATCATTTCATCACTAACCAAAAAGCTTTTGTCTTTTGAATCCTTATCAATTTCATTATAGATGATTTTATCAAGTCTCTCAATAATATCCGCCCTTATAACCATTTTGCCAATAACCAAATAACCAAGCACTTTATATATCTCGTGTGATATATTTTGATTTAAGGCGCATGAAGTAATACCAGGTTTTGGTAAATTTTCTCTTATGAGCTTAATATCATTTTGATTATAGTTTTTTTCGGAAAAATTAATCCACAAAGATATTAATAACTCAGTGGCTTTTGGTTTGACAGTTGCAGGGAAAAATATTGAGAACTTTCCTATTTTTACTCCCATTTTTCTTAATTCTTGTCTCGATTTCTGGTCTAAAATTTTTATTTCATTTTCAATCTTATTCCTTCTTATAAGACCAAGTTCCTCTAGCAATCTAAAGGCAATCCCTTTTGCGCCTGGTGACAAATTATCAGTATTTTCTAGTGACAGGATTTCTTTTAAATTAAATTTAATATAATCTTGTATCCACTCAAGAAATTTGTTTTCGAGCTTTTTTTTAATATTTGAGTCTAAATACTCATCACAAATAATATTAATCTTTGGATTAAGGGGATTGTTTCCTGGTTTTAATCCAGCAATTTTTTCATCATTATAATAAATAAAAAGATCTGAATTTAGAGTAAATGTATCAAACTCTGATGATAAAATTTTAAGAGATTTCTTTTTCATTTCTAATTCTACAGATTTAGATATCGCCGGTCTGATTTGTTTAAGATATTGTTCAGAATAGGATTTCTCAATAATTAATTTGAAACCATTGATTTTTCCGAAATACTCGCCTTCAACTGTAATATCTCCATTTTCATTAATTCCAGATAATATATCCTTTTTATCTTTGTACTTAATTCTTAATTTACTTGAAGTTTTTTCAACAAATCTTTCAGTGAGCGAATTATGAAGCGCGTCAGATAGTTTATCCTCAATTTCACGTGTTTTTTTCTGCCATAAAACTGGATTATCTAACCATTTTTCTTTCTGAGAGACATATGTCCATGTTCTTATTCCAGAAAGTCTCATCATTAGAGAATTGATATCGCCATAATACTTATCAAAAGATTTAATATGCGAATTAAGCCATTCATCAGATAATTTATCGTTTAAGCATAATTCTTTAAAAATTAAAGAAATAATCTTCGAATGTTCACCTTCACTTATATTCCTAAAGTCAGGGATTTGAGATGTTTCCCATAATGTTTGAATACTTTTTTTACTATTTGCGTTTTCTAAGATTTCCTTATCTTGGCTTAACCTGATTAAAGCTCTTAAGTCATCGGCTTGCCTAGAAATTCCAAGCTCAATTTTATTTGGAATGGCTTTAAGACTTTCTATCAATTTATTGACAGAGGAAAAATTAAGATTTTTATTTCTCCATTTTGCAGAATTAAGAGGTATAAATCTATGATCTTCTATTCTTGCAATAACTTCATGATCAATTTCATTTGCTTGACCTGTAACCCCAAATGTTCCATCCCTCTGATATCTTCCTGCTCTACCTGCTATCTGAGCTAATTCATGTGGATATAATTTTCTGAAATTCTCTCCGTCATATTTTTCAGTTTCAGCAAAAGCAATATGGTTTAGGTCTAGATTTAAACCCATTCCAATTGCATCAGTAGCAACAATGTAATCGACATCACCATTTTGATACATTTTTACTTGAGCATTCCTTGCCTGTGGACTCAATGAACCCATAACAACAGCTACTCCACCTTTTTGTCTTTTAATAATTTCTGCTATTGCATATACAGATTGAATTGAGAAAGCTACAACCGCAGACCTTTTCGGTAGATGGCTAATCTTTTTATAACCAGTATAGGTTAATTTTGAGAATCTTTCTCTGTCATAAAATTTTACATCATTAATTAATTTTTTAATTACCTTCTTTGAAATACTTGAACCCATAAAAAGTGTTTCACTCATTCCACGAGCATTTAAAATCCTATCTGTAAATATATGACCTCTCTCAGGGTCATCTATCAATTGTATTTCATCAACAGCTAAGAATTCTACGGGTATATTCATTGGCATAGATTCTACTGTGCACACCCAATATTTTGGATTATCAGGTATAATTCTCTCTTCACCTGTAATCATAGCTACTCTTGAGGGGCCAACTTTTAAAACCATTTTATCATACACTTCTCTTGTAAGAAGTCTTAATGGCAAACCAATCATTCCAGATTTATGCGCGGCAAGTCTCTCGATTGCATAATAAGTTTTACCAGTATTTGTTGGTCCTAAAGCAGCAATTACAGTCATAAATTCTTTTACAAAGTTTTTTTGAATATTTGAATTAAATAAAAAAAATAAATTATACTACATATAGTATTCGTATTAATTGACAATATAGATCACTTTAAGAACATATCATGACCGAATCACTTACATGGCTAATTTCATGTTATGTTCTATACTATATATATGTAAAAAATATGCTAAATACACAATGCATAAAGAATAGATTTTATGACTAAATAATGTAAAATATTGAATATTTTATGAATATGGAGGATTTAAAATGGATTTCTCAATTCCAAAAGAAATTTCTGAATATCTTAATACTCTGGATGATTTTATTGAGAAAAAAATAAAACCACTAGAAAACGAAGATGATAATATTCGTTTCTTTGACCATAGAAGAGAACATTCAAGAACCAATTGGGATAATGGAGGCCTTCCTACCGAAGAGTGGGAGTCGCTTTTAGGTAAAATGAGAAAACTTGCAGATGAAGCAGGTCATTTAAGATTTGGATTACCTGAAGAATATGGTGGGAAAAATGGCTCAAATTTAGCAATGGCAATTATTCGAGAACATTTAGCGGCTAAAGGTTTGGGTTTGCACAATGACCTGCAAAATGAGAACTCTATAGTTGGAAACTTTCCTCAGGTTTTAATGTTTAGAGATTTCGGAACTAAAGAGCAAAAAGAGGAATTTATTAATGGAATGCTGAGTGGATCCCACAGGATTTCTTTTGGTTTAACTGAACCTGATCATGGATCAGATGCTACTTGGATGGAAACAAATGCTGTTCCTGAGACCAGAGACGGAGTTGATGGGTGGCTTATAAATGGTCAAAAAACATGGAATACCGGTATTCACAAGGCTAACTATGATATGATTTTTGCAAGAACAAGCGGTGACAATGGTTCTGCGCTTGGTATAACATGTTTTTTAGTTCCTTCATCTGCACCTGGCTTTGAGGTTGAGGAATTTATGTGGACATTTAATATGCCTACTGATCATGCCTTAATAAGTCTTAAGGATGTTTGGGTGCCAAATACTTCTGTATTAGGAAAACTTGATAGAGGATTAGATCTTGCTCAACATTTTGTTCATGAGAATAGAATTAGACAAGCTGCTTCTGGAGTTGGTGCTGCACAGTATTGCATCAATATGAGTGTTGAATATGCTAAAGAGAGAAAACCCTTTGGGAAGGCTCTATCAACAAATCAAGCAATTCAATTCCCATTAACTGAACTTCATACAGAATGTGAAATGATTAGAAATCTGGTTTATAAAACTGCTTGGCAAATGGATCAAATGACAAAACCTGAGGTAGCTATCCACTTATCTGATAAAGTCTCTATGTGTAATTATCGATCTAATAGGCTTGTTTGCCAAGCATCTGATCAAGCAATTCAAGTACATGGCGGTATTGGTTATTCCCGTCACAAACCTTTCGAGCATATTTATAGGCACCATAGGCGCTATAGAATAACAGAGGGATCAGAAGAAATTCAGATTCGTAAAGTTGCTGGATATCTTTTCGATTTCTTAAAAAGATAAATATAAGGAATTAATCATAATGAGATTGTTACAATCATTAACCCTACTAGTTATTATTATTATATTTTTTAATAGCGAGACTAAATCAGAACTATCAATTGATACAGATTTAAAAATTTTAATAGCCCAATCTGAGGAAGGAAACCCTGATGCAAAATTCTATTTAGGTAGCCTGTACTACATTGGTAGGGAGTTAAAACAGGATTATGCAAAAGCTATTGATTTATTTAAAGAAGCATCAGAAAGGGGAAATATAGCTGCAACATTTAATTTAGGAATTATTTATGCAAAAGGTCGTGGGGTTGAAATTGATGAAAAAAAAGCCTTTGAATATTATAAAAAAGCAGCTTTTGGAGGACTTCCTCAGGCCCAATATAATTATGCGCTTTGGTTGAGGGAGGGAAGAGTAGAAGATCCAAAACCAATAGAGGCAATGGAATGGTTTAAAGTATCCTCAAACAAGAATTTTGATAGATCCTTAATTGAGCTAGCAAAGGGCTATGAAAATGGGACTGCTGGCAGAAGAGATTATAGAGAAGCAGTAAAGCTTTATAGAAGAGCAAGAGCGAATGAGGATAATAGAGATAATTCCCCATATTTTAATTCAACTTTTTATCTTGGTAAACTTTATCTTAGGGGTTTAGGTGTTGCTAAGGATGAAAAAAAAGGATTAAGGTTTATTAAGGAAGCCGCTAATGGAAATGTAGACGAGGCTATAATTGAAATGGCCAAAATTCATGAACAGGGTAGGTATGTAAAAAAAGATCTTAAGGTTGCATTAGGTTATTATTCTAAATTACAGAATAATGATTTGATTAATGTAAAAGATGATATTGATAGAATAAAAGAGGCTTTGAATTATTGATAACAAAACTATCTTGACGTAATCATTTAGTCGATATAAACCTCACTTAAAGTTAATTAACAATTGGTATTAAAAAATGTCTAGACAATGTGAATTAAGCGGTAAAGGCGTAATGACTGGTAACAACGTTAGTCATGCAAAGAATAGGACAAGAAGAAGATTTTTACCTAATTTATGCAACGTCAGTCTTGCAAGTGATAAACTAAATCAAACAATCCGTTTTAAAGTAAGTGCTCACGCATTAAGATCCGTAGAGCATGTTGGTGGTCTAGATAATTATTTAATTAAAGCTAAAAATTCAGATCTTTCTCTCAAAGCTAGAAAAATCAAGAAGAAAATCTTAAGCGCTTAATTATTTACTTTTATTTTCTTTCTTACATTAGAAGTCTTGAATTCTTCATCGAATAGCCCTGCTAGCTGTTCTGTTATAGCACCACCTAATTGTTCAGCATCAACAATTGTTACCGCTCTTCTATAATATCTGTTTACATCATGACCAATACCAATTGCAGTCAATTCTATTGAGGGATCTACTTCTATTTTTTGAATAACCTGTTTTAAATGTCTTTCTAGATAGTTTCCAGCATTTACCGATAATGTTGAGTCATCGACAGGTGCTCCATCTGATATAACCATCAAGATTTTTCTTTGTTCAGGTCTTGTTATTAACCTACTGTAAGCCCATTCAAGTGCTTCACCATCAATATTTTCTTTCAGCAACCCCTCTCTAAGCATTAATCCTAAATTACGTTTTGATCGTCTCCAAGGTTCATCGGCTGTTTTATAAATGATATGACGTAGGTCATTTAATCTACCAGGAGCAGGCTGTTTACCACTTTCAATCCATTCTTCTCTTGATTTCCCACCTTTCCAGGCTTTGGTAGTGAAACCAAGAACTTCAGTTTTAACTGAGCATCTTTCAAGTGTCCTAGCTAGGATATCTGCGCACATTGCAGCAATAGTAATTGGTCTCCCTCTCATAGAGCCAGAATTATCAATTAGCAGGGAAACAATTGTATCTCGAAATTCAATATCTTTTTCCATTTTGAAAGATAATGGTGATGTTGGATCTATAATTACCCTTGTTAACTTCGATACATCTAAAAGTCCTTCTTCTAAATCAAATTCCCAAGAACGATTTTGTTGTGCTAATAATTTTCTTTGTAATTTATTTGCAAGTCTTGTTACTGCACCTTGAAGATGATTTAGTTGTTGATCTAGATATTCCCTTAATTTATCTAATTCGTCAATTTCGCATAAATCAATAGCTTTTATTTGTTCATCATTTTTTTCTGTAAATATTTTATATGGTAACTCTCTTCTAGCTTCATTATCGTTTCCCCTACCTCTAGCAGCCTGAGCCATAGTGTCATCGTCATTATCAGACTCTTCTCCCATTTCTGACATATCAGCATCCATGGATTCATCTTCCTCTGGAATGCCATCATCAATATCCATATCGTCAGATTGAGATTCATCCTCAGAAGAGGAGCTATCCTCTGTCTCCATTGTTTCCTCTTGAGCATTTTGCTCTTGATCTTCTTCCTGGTCATCGTCATCTGGATCTTCGCCTAATTCATCCCCTAGCTCTAAGTCACCAATAAGCTTTCTTGTAATTTTTGCGTATTCAGATTGATTGTTAAATGATTTAACAAGTTGATCAATTGAAGTATTTGCCCTTTCTTCGATCCAGTCTTTCCAAGGTTCAATATATTCCTGCGCCTCGTCTATTTTATTACCAGTTAATCTTTCCATAACTATGTATGATAATGCTTCAATCATTTTTGTTTCTGGATTATCATTATTAACAGATAGCATTTTCCTTTTTATTTTATTAATTTCCATTTGATGTAAATTTTTTGAAACCCCAGACATAGAGTTAGCACCAATGGCATCACATCTTACTTTTTCGAGAATATTATATATTCCTCTCGCATTTTGCCCTTGTGGCTCATATTTTTTATCGACTATTTCTTTGTGGTGTCTCAAGTAAAGAGCGAGTGAATCTGCTTCACCTCTGAGAGAGTTAATCTGATCATTATCCATATTTTTATTTGGCATGGGTAATCTAGCTTTTAAACCACTAAGATTACCCTTATCAGCGCCAAAACTGACTGTTAGCTCATCTTGCTTAGAAATTGAACGCATGGCCATTGTCAAAGCACGTTTAAATTCATCTATATCAGAATATTTATTTGTCACTTTTGCCTTCAGGGTTTGAAATTGGAGATTCTAATAATTCTTCCCCAAAACATCTCTGATAAAATTCAGCGATTGTTTGTCTTTCTAGCTCATCACATTTATTAAGGAATGTTAATTTAAAGCTGAGACCAACATCACTTAAAATTTCAGTATTTTGCGCCCATGTTAAAACGGTCCTCGGACTCATTACTGTTGATATGTCACCATTAATAAAGCTATTTCTGGTTAAATCTGCAACCCTAATCATTTTTGAAATAGTCTCTTTACCGTCTTTATTATTGAAGCTTTTTGCTTTTGCTGAAACTATATTTAGTTCATCTTCATGTGGAAGATAATTTAAGGCGCTAACTATAGACCATCTATCCATTTGTCCTTGATTAATTTGTTGTGTCCCGTGATACAAACCAGAGGTATCCCCAAGTCCAACCGTGTTGGTTGTTGCAAATAATCTAAAAAACTTATGGGGCGTAATAATTTTATTTTGATCTAAAAGAGTAAGTTTACCAGAGATTTCTAAAACTCTTTGAATAACAAACATTACATCAGGCCTACCTGCATCATACTCATCAAAAACAAGAGCAACTGGATTTTGAATTGCCCACGGTAATAGACCTTCTCTAAATTCAGTAACTTGCTGCCCATCTTTAAGAGTAATCATATCCTTACCGATTAGGTCTATTCTACTAACATGACTATCAAGATTAATTCTTATGCAAGGCCAATTTAATCTAGCTGCAATTTGTTCAATATGGGTTGATTTACCTGTTCCGTGATAGCCTTGAACCATCACCCTTCTGTCATGAGCAAACCCAGCTAAGATAGCAATAGTTGTTTCATGATTGAATAAATAATCTTCATCTACTTCGGGTACATATTCATTTTTTTTTGAATAAGCCGGAACTTTTAGATCTGTATTAAGGCCAAAAACTTTTTTAACAGATATTTCTGTATCTGGACTTCCTATATCCAAGGTTGATTGTGTGTCAGTACTCATAAATTATTCCTTTAAATTTTTATTCTTAAGTTGTGTAGCAAATTAAAATTAAATTTAACAGTGCCCTTGTGATTTTAGATATTTATAAGCACTTATAACTTCTTTTAAAAGGTCTTCTTGTGAATTATCTCCGCCATTTGTATCTGGATGAAGCTTTTTAACGACTTCTTTAAATTTTTTTCTGATCTCAGTTTTAGAGGAATTAGGAGTATATTCTAGAATTTCAAAGGCTTCATTTGATTTTTTATATTTTTTTCTAACATTTCTTTTTTGTTTTTTTCTCTCCTCTTCATCAAAAAAATTAAAAGGATCATTAAAAGCACTACCATCTTTTCTTGCAAAATTAGAGAAATAATTGGCTTGAGGGTTTGTCCCTGACTTCCATGTTGGCCTATGCCCGATAATTGATGAGATTTGATAATCTATTATCTCCTCTTCACTCATTCCTTCAAAAAAATTGTAATTTTTATTAAAATCTTTTATGTGATCAAGGCAGTAGTAATATTCATGCGATGTTTTAGTTTTTGCAAGAAACTCTCCATTCTTTAAGCAGCCACCATATTCGCATTTTCTTTTAAAGGCTTTTTCCTTAGGCTTTATTCTTAAATTATTAAAATATTTTGAATTTAATTTCATTTAGAATTTTTTCCTGTAATTAAGTCAGTTAAATTTAGTTTTGTTATGTAACCTGATATAGTAAAAAAATTAAAATGGAAATTAAAGCAAATATTATAAAAAAACTTTCTGATACATTTCTGCCAACAGAACTAAAGGTAGAGGACCAATCTCACTTGCATGCAAACCACAATGAGGATGCTAAAAAAGGAGGGACTCATTTTAAAATATTTATTCGTTCCGAAAAATTTATTAATATTAAATCGATAGACAGACATAGAATGGCTATGGAAGCTCTAAGTGATGAGTTTAAAAATGGACTTCATGCAGTTTCGTTTGATTTAAAGGCCACAGATGATTAAAAGTTTTTATTATTTATTTTTGGGGGATAAATGTTTTTTTTAAAGGGTAGGTTTTATAAATTTTTCTTATTAACGACTTCTTTATGTCTATCGCAATTTTCATTTGCACAGCAAGAAGTAGTTGAAGAGATTGTCGTTACGGGATCATATATAAAAACAAGTTCTAAAAATGATACTTCTCCTGTTGATATTATTCTTCGTGATGAAATTGATGGTATTGGTGCTTTTTTAGCATCAGATATAACAAAAAATCTGTCTATTAACTCAGGATCAGAAAATAATACTGATGCCTTTACCTCTGGAAGTACTCAAGGAACATCAAATATTAATTTAAGGGGGCTTGGTTTATCGTCAACATTGGTTTTAATTGATGGAAGAAGACAAACTGTTACAGGTGCAACAGCTAATGATGGAAGCGTTTTCGTTAACACATCAACAATACCATTAATTGCTATCCAAAGAGTTGAGGTTCTCAAAGAAGGTGCTGCATCAATTTACGGTTCAGATGCAGTTGCTGGGGTTGTGAACTATATTTTTAGAAGAGATTTCGAGGGTTTTGAGTTAGATATTTCTGACAAGAGAACAGAAACTGGTAATCAAAAAGATCAATCAATAAGTTTTATTTTAGGTAATCAGAGTAATTCTTTACAATGGGTTTTAGCGGCAAGTGTTCTTAATCGAACAGCTATGCAAGGGATTGTTAAACCAGAATTATCACAATTAGCTGTCAGCGGCCTCGGTAATAGTTTTCTTTTATTTGGTCCATCAGAAGTTGATCAAGGACCTTATGCAGGAACCTATAGTCCTTATGAAAATGTTCCAGATGCAAACTGTATTGAAAATAATGGTATTCTTATTCCACAATCCAGTGGCTCCAGGTGTGGGTTTCTTTATGGTCCAAGATTTAATCTAGTAAATGACGAAGATCATGAAAATTTATATTTTTCTCTAAAAAGAGAATTTAACAGTATCACGTTAGATGCAGACTTAATGTATGCATCAACAAATGTTAATGATAATCCACAGTCACCTTCATACCCTGCTTTATCATATCTCAGCCCAAGCAATTTAATAATGCCTGGGGTAGCAGGAAATCCTTTTGGTGTTCCTGTGATGTGGTTAGGAAGACCATTAGGTTCGTCATACCCATCACCATTGGCTCCTAGAGAGATAGAAACCTTAAGATTATCAATAGGTATTAGCGGTCAATTCAACAATGGGTTTGATTGGGATCTTCATTATACTTCAAGCGAAGATGATGGTTATATATCTCAGCCAGATACAAGTACAAAAAGATTTACCTCTGCAATAAAAGGTGAGGGTGGAATCAATAAAAACCAAACTTGGAATTTATTTGACTCTTCAAAAAATAGTCAGTCTTTAATTGATTGGATTTCCACAAAACAAGAAACTTGGACAAATAATAAACTAGAAGTAATAGATTTTGTTTTATCTGGAGAAATAACTTCCAATTCTTTGGGTATTATTGGACTAGCTGCAGGTCTCCAACTTAGACAAGAAGAGTTCTCAGTATCAAGAGATGAGGACTCAAGAATAGAATTTGATGATCAAGGGAATATTTCTAAGCCAGCTGATTTATTATTTTTAGGCGGTGGTATTGAGGCGCAAGCTAAAAGGGATGCTTATGCAGCATTTGCAGAACTTTCGATTTCTCCAACTGATAATCTCGATATTAAAATGGCTGCAAGATATGAAGAACTTGAAAACGATAGTACTTTTGATCCTAAGCTATCACTATTATACAAATTAACGGATTATTTATCTTTTAGAGGGTCTATAAGTTCATCTTTTAGAGAGCCTTCTTTATCTCAACTGTATTCTGGCCAA
>Ga0208130_1000502_pt1 | contig 20481 bp, 16 predicted proteins | sample ETNtaG_31_FD_185771 | JGI IMG/M metagenome (GOLD analysis project Ga0208130, IMG submission 185771) | Marine microbial and viral communities from oxygen minimum zone, Eastern Pacific Ocean - ETNP201310SV78 (SPAdes) (version 2) | ecosystem: Environmental > Aquatic > Marine > Oceanic ...
AGGAGATGTTGACATGGTGGAAAGGAGTACTGATGGTTATTGGTTAGGGCCTTACTATCAGAAAATTGTAATTAGTTATAGTGTTATATTACAATTAGTCCCTCGTTCTAGGAATTTAGATATAGCTGTAGTGGATACTATGTTAGATGCTAGAGGCGTAATATCTTCATTTGATGAAATTATTAGTAAAATGTCATCTGATGAAGATTGGTGGAAAGATTAGTAATAAACTAGTTCATTCTTCTTCGGATTGTATAATTTTTTGTTCTGAGGGAGATGGGTAACCGGTCGCCATTATTATGAAAATTAGAAAAAGAATGAAAAATTTAATTATTGGATTTTTTAAGTTAATTTTTGATTGAGTATCTGACTCTCTACGTGATACTTCGTCATCATCATCTTCGTCATCATCATCTTCGTCATCATCATCTTCGTCGTCGTCATCTTCGTCGTCGTCATCTTCGTCGTCATCATCTTCGTCGTCATCTTCGTCATCATCATCTTCGTCGTCATCTTCGTCATCATCATCTTCATCGTCATCTTCGTCGTCGTCATCTTCGTCGTCGTCATCTTCGTCGTCATCATCTTCGTCGTCATCTTCGTCGTCATCAACCTCATTCACAGTACCTGAATTCGAATCATCCGGATTGGTATCGGAATTATTAGATGAGATATCGTTATTATCACCGGATTCATTATTCGTAAGGTTGTCATTTTCAGGTCCATTTTCATTGGAATTATTAGGGTTGGAAGCGTCATTATTGGACTCATTATTTACAGGATTTCCATCATTCGAATCTGTATTGTTAGAATTAGGCGGATTGGAAGATTCATTGTTAGGATCGTTGTTTACAGGATTTTGGTTATCACTATCTGTTTCATTTCCTTGTCCGTTATTCTGAGTCCCATCGTCGTCATCTTCATCCTCGTCATCTTCGTCATCATCATCTTCGTCGTCGTCATCTTCGTCGTCATCATCTTCGTCGTCATCTTCGTCGTCATCTTCGTCATCATCATCTTCGTCATCATCATCTTTGTCGTCGTCATCTTCGTCGTCATCTGACCAATATTCTTCTGAAGGATTGTAATCAAAAGTGTCTGATTGTGAATTTGAAATGGGTGAAACACTCCAAATTAGTATCATCATTAATACGGCGAAACACGGAATAATCATACCGATATTAACTTGAAGAATTGATTTCATTTCTTCACCTATTCCAGTAGTAACAGACTTAGTTGCATTAATGCCGCACCAAATAGCATTCCAACTATCATGTATTGTTTTCTATTTTGAGCTAAAGCCTGAGGGATTAATTCTCTAAAGCTCACTATTGCCATTATTCCTCCAACAAAAGCCAATGATAATCCAACCATTGTTGGAGTTAAGAAAGACCCTAGGACTAAAAGTGCAAATAATGCTCCGAGAGGTTCTGTTAATCCTGTTGCTAAAGCAATCAAAACCGCTTTCAATTTACTTCCTCCACCTGCTTTAATTGGTGCAGCTACAGCAATTCCTTCAGGTATATTATGAAGACCAATTGCAATCATCAAAACTAATCCATATTGTGCCGATTCAAGTACGGCAACACCTATGGCTAATCCTTCTGGGAAATTATGAATTCCTAGTGCAATTGCAGTAAAAATTCCTGAAAGATATAGTTTTCTTTCTTCACTAACCTCCTCCTCCTCATCTTTCCTAATAATTGAATTAATTATTAGAATTAATATAGCGCCCAAAATAAATGACATAGTGATTTGAATAAATCCGAATTCCATAGCCTGACCAAGCCAAAGGTCAAAAATAGAAATTAAGAGCATTACTCCAGCTGCCATCCCTAACATAAAAGCCATCAATTCTTTGGTTATTTCATTGATGAATGCAACGATTAATCCTCCGATTCCAGTTGCCAATCCCGCCATCAGAGCAATTGTAAATGGGAATACCCATGATTCAGATTCACCCTCTAAGCCCTGTATTTCAACTATGGGTTTGTCCTCTATTTTACCGCCTCCTTCTTTAAACACCAAATGTAATATAATTTCAGTAGTCAACCCTAAACCTTGTTTATTGACTATATCGCTAGTATCAGTTGATCTGTGATACTGCGAATACTCCCAACCATAAAATCCAAGAGTATTAATGCCGATATTGTTGAATGAACGATGATCACTATTCCCTAAATTTACATCTTGATTTACATATGCGGAATAGTTTCTCCATCCCTCTTCAAGTACCTTATTTTTTATTTTATTAACAGAATTACCAATTTTTTGATCAGATGAATCAATACCCAAAGTCGATAATCCTACTAAGGGGTCAAGATTCGTGGAATCAATATTAATGTAAAGGTCGAGGTCATTAATTTCATTTATATTTGAATCAATATATGCTTGACTTCCAAGAACTCCCAATTCTTCTCCACCCCATGTCGCAAATTTTACTGTTGCATCTAATTTTATCTCGCTTAATTGAGATGCGATTTCAATCAATTGAGCCACACCTAATGCATTATCAACTGCTCCTGGACTATTATAAACAGAGTCATGATGAGCACCAATCATTATCTCTTTATCCCCTGTTCCTTGCAGTTCTCCGGTAACTATCTTTACAGTTCTTGTACCGACATTATACCCTTCCCAAAATCCATCAAGTGATGCAAACAGAGTTGAATCTTCAGATGCGCGATCAATGAAATCATGAAACATTACTGCAACACTTTCTGATACATATATATAGGGAATCAACATATCTGAATATTGACCATTATAGGCTTCAGGGAAAGGAACAGTCTTCCCATCTTCTTGAACAGTTACCGTCCTGAATGGTGGTGTCTCGACTCCTTCTGTGTAAATCATGACCATAGCAGCATTTTGGTCTATGGAATCTTTGTATATTTCAGCTAAACTCCTTTGATTATCATAGTTAATTAATAATGCTAAATCTGTCAAATCTCCAGTATCTTGAAAAATATTTTCTGAACCATTACCCATATCTGTTAACATATTATCATGCTTATGTGCAGAGCCCGAATATCCTAAAAAAGTAAATTTTTCACCATGGTATAAATCACCAGTAGAATCAATCTCAACACGTGCAGTTCCTGCAGTACTGTCCGGAAGTCCGGGGATATTTTGAACACCTTGTTCTAGTTGAGCATGCATTAAAATTTGATGTTCATCGGGGTCAGCATCAACAAACCAAGCACCAGTGATTTGGAGCTCTTCGATTTTTATATTTTCGAGACCTACTTCCGCGAATCTATTGCTGATATATTCAGCAGTCAAATTTTCCTCATCAGAACCAGTCACTCTAGGGCCCATGGAAGAAATTTCTTCTATATCATTCATTATCGAGTTCTCGTCTACTGAAAAAGATATTTCGTGATTTTCCAGTAGTATGCTTGCTGTAAAACTTGAGATCAAAACTATTGCTGAAACAATTCCAACTAATGTCAGACTATGCTCACCCACAAGTCCCATATTGTGGTGACGATAAGGAGGGTTTGTAAAAGTTTAGGGTGACCTAAAAATATCAAATACTTGATTCCTTTCGCCTAACCATAGAAGAGGGGGGGCAAGAATGGTTGCGACTTTTTATTCGAAAAAAAATGTAGTATTTTATTTATTATTTGTACTTATTTTATCTATCTTCGCACCAATCAGTTCGACCGCAGCTGATGACGAAGAACAGATATTCAATATATCTGGAGAAGTTTTCTCCTCTGAAGGAGAAACTGCAGGTAATACGTATGTCAAGTTAATACCTAGAGCCTCAATTCAAACTGGTGAAACTGGGAGTTATGAAATTAATGATGTATATCCGGGAGAGTATACGATAAGAGCCTATTTCATGAACAATGGCCATACGGTAGTTTATCGAAAAATAATGGTTAGTGATAATATTGATCTAGACTGGGTAGAAGGGAGTAACTGGGCGACTGTAGAGGTTTTGGATAGTAATTATGAATTGATTGAAGACTCATCAGATACGTCAATAACACTTGTTGAAAATGGTCAAATAGAATTTTTAGATAATGGAAGAGTAGAATTTGGTCCGTTCAACGTCGATAATTATTACACTCTACGTGCATACTATGGAGATTTAGATCAATCTGAACATTATCTTCACTTTAAGATGGAGAGAGGAAGTAATCCCGGAGATTTTTATCCAGATGTAAACGACTTTGAATTAGTTCATGGTAAAAATAGTAGATACGGATTTGTAACTAATCCTCTTGGTACGCCATTGGAAGGAATTCTAGTAAGTGATGGCCAACAAAGTTTCGTGACCAACTCGGACGGTTTTTATTTACTTCAGAATTTAGATATCGGAAATTCATACAATATCACATTTAATCAATTTGGAAAACAAATTTCTGAACCTTTGGAAGAAACCATTAGTTCAGGGCCTGGGTGGCTTAATCAAACAATCGATATTGACTTGAATTTACCCGGGAATGTAAGTTTTGTTACCCCTGTTCAAACACTTCCGATGATTTCAATGGAATTAGAATGGCTCGGATCTGAATATACCGACTATTACTCAGTATACTCTGGAGTCGTGGCTGAAGAGAATCTAATTTATAGAGGTCTTTCAAAAAGTTTTATTTTTGAACCTTCAGAACCGGGAATGATTGATTTCAATGTAGTTGCAAATAATTCAAATGGTTCAACTGAGAATCTTAATTCACTTAGGATTATTTTCCTTCCTCCACAGTCTAGTGAAAATATATGGAATGTAGGGATGAATTGGGAATATAGGGTTGAATATACTCCCAGTGGGACTATTCGAGATGTAAAAATGACAATGATAGGTACAGAGATTATTTCTGACTCATTTGGCTTTGAAAGAGACTCATTTTTATTGAGATTGACCGGTGATTATCAATTGCCAGATGAAAAGTCATACAGATGGGTAGATCCTAATACTCTACTAAACATCCACACATACTGGTCAGATGACCCTACTTCATCATCTTATTTTACAGAAGGGACATTGGGATGGAATTTTACTGATGAAAGTGGCCATGAAGGTGACTTGTTGGCAGGTGAAGAAACTTTATCCATGCATTTTAATCGAACAAATGTTATTGGCGTCCCCGGTCATCCAGATGGGTACGCTGACACATTTAACACAGTTTACATACAAGATGATGTTGTTATTACTACCCCTGCCGGAGTATTCAATACTAGGTACATTAGAATTATTGATAATACTGATAATGTTATTTCTTGGGAGTTATGGTACAATGATTCTGTAAAAAACTGGGTGAAAATTATTGATCGGTTATCAGGTTCTCATTCTGATAAAGTTGAATATGAACTAACTTCCTACGATGCTCCAACAACCCCGCAATTTATCACTCAGGAAGAAGTAATTAATACAAAAAATTATCAAATTAGTTGGGCTGATTATCCAGGAGTCAATGAGTATCAACTTTTACAAAATAATGAAATTATTTTTGAAGGTAATGAGACTTCATTTTTAATTGAAAATAATGATGATGGAATCTATTCCTATCTTCTTAGAGGAATGATGGAAGGATATTTTATTGAAGGAGAGAAATTGGAAATTGAAGTTAATTATATTCCACCAAAACCGATTTTAGCACTTGATACGCAATTAATCAATGAGGGAGATTCTATTACCATTTCTTGGTCTCATATTGAGGGTGCAGAATGGTACGAAATCATCATTCAAGATGAGGAAGGGAATATTCAACAAATGTATAACGGTTCTGATAATCAAGTCACTTTGGACGGTCTAAGTATTGGTCAGAACCGAATTAGAGCAAATGGTATGATTAATGGTAAGGTTTCCGATTATTCAAGTTCAGTATTTGTAACTGTATTGGAAAATGAAGAATCATCATTCCCAATAGGTACTCTAATTTTTGGATTTATGTTGATAGCTTTGTTTACTTCTAATTATATTCTTCGAGAAAATAAAAATCGGAGAGGGGAATGAATCAGGTGATATAATGGAAGTCTCTAAATTAGCAGTTTTTCAGGTAATTCTTGTTTTAGTATGTTCATTGGGCGTTTATCAGACATCAATACAAGAATCTGAGTCATCAGCAGGAACTGGAGATATAGTAGTCATTGATTCTAATGATATTGAGCACCACTTTGATGAGTCACCATCTAGAGTTGCCTTAACTAACACTTACGCTGCTAGCGTAATGAGGATGCTTGATGTTGATATGGGAAAAGTTGTTGGAATATCGGGTGATTTCAGTGATGAATTATTATGGCCTGAATTTGTTAATACGCCCTTAGTTCAGCAATCTGCACACTCAGAGATAGACTTCGAATCATTACTTGATTCTCGACCAGAAGTTTACATTGTTTTCGCAACCAACGGAATGGTTGATACCAATGCAATTAGAGAAAAACTTGAACCTGTAGGGATTAAAGTTGTAGCTCTAGATTTTTACAAATATGATTCCTTGAGAGATGAAATAAATGTCATTGCAACTTTATTTGAAAAGCAGCAACAAGCATTAGATTTATTCGCAGAATTTGACATGATTGAGAATATGGTTTCTGAACGTATTATGAATATGAATGAATCGATAAGACCTCAAATTGTCATGGAACACCACGCATCACTTACTCGAGATCCGGTCGTTTTGACTGGAACATCGCAGTGGACTGATATGATTGAGAAGGCAGGTGGGAGAAATGTATTTGCAGACTTACCTGGGCATACAACCCATGTCGATATGGAAGCAATAATGGATGAAAATCCCGATATTATAATGTTCGATGGAATTACTTTTGAAATAGGATTCAATAATTATGATGATGATGATAAATGTGACACTCACATGCAATTTATCGCTGATAGACCAGGTTTTGATAGTATTACTGCAATTCAAGACGATAGGATGATGATTATGTCAGGTGAATTTGCAGGACCTATGATGATTCATGGTTTGCCAACTTTGGCAAAATTACTACATCCTGATTTATTTTCGGATGTTAACGCTGAGAAATATCTAGATGAGTACTTCAGTAATTATCACAATGTCGAAAGAATTGGTAAGTTCGTTTGTACATCTTTTGGTGGATGATATTATGGATCCACTTTCTGTACAGCATATCGAGAAAGGAAAAAATCAACTATTAATGGTTGTTTTCCTATCGTTTTCGACCATTTTACTCGCGATCTATGCCTTGGGACAAGGATCATCATCAAACCTTGATATGTGGACAACTGCGAGTATCGTATTCGGAATTGAAAACCCCAGTGAATTACAATATGATATTATTTGGAAATTAAGATTTCCTAGGATTTTGATGGCAATAATTGGTGGAGTTGCCTTGGCAACAGCAGGAGCATTAATGCAAGGTTGTTTAGCAAATCCTCTAGTTTCCCCATTAACATTAGGTGTTGCTTCAGGGGCAGCACTTGGTGCTGCAATAGCAATAGTTCTTGGAATCACGATTGTAAATATACCCAATTTAGGAATTGTCGTCAACGCATTCTTATTTTCATTGATTGTGGTATACATCATTATCCAACTTGGAAATTTCCGCTCAATCTCAGCTGAATCTTATATCTTGGTTGGAATTGCAATCACATTCATTACTGGAGCCATCGTTTCAACGATGCAATATTTTGCTACTGATGCACAATTATCTCAACTAACTCATTGGTCTTTTGGTAGCCTTTCTAGACCTGAATTGATTGATGTTCTATGGATTGGGGTTGTTGTTGTTGGATTAATGCCTCAAGCACTAAGATGGTCTTGGGATTTGAATGCGTTGACCTTGGGAGGAGATGATTTTGCAATTTCAACAGGAGTCAATCCAGCTGTAATAAGAAGAAATATTCTAGTTCTTTCTGCATTGATGACTTCAGTAGTTATTGCTTTTACTGGATTAATTGGATTTGTCGGCTTGGCTGCACCTCACATGGCTCGCCAAATAGTCGGTAATGATTTTCGTAAATTAATTCCTTGCTCGGCGGTATTTGGTTCATTTCTTATGCTATTCGCAGATACCCTTGGACGAACACTTTTCGCACCAATTGTGATTCCTGTGGGTATCATGCTCTCTGTAATTGGAGGTCCTTTTTTCATGTATCTTTTGCTTAAAGATAGTCGGGTGAGTCAATGAATCAACTTTTAGATGCATCAGGAGTTTCTTTCAGCTGGGGGGAGAATGATGTTCTTAAAGAACTAAATTTACAGATAAAAGAAAATGAATTAGTATCTATATTAGGTGTTAATGGTGCCGGAAAATCAACTTTATTGAAGTGTCTAAATAGAATTCTTAAACCTAAATCAGGTGAAATTCGAGTCTTTTCTGAGAATATTCATGATCTTAATCTGATAGAGTTATCTAAATTTATGTCATATGTACCACAATCAGTTCGTTCCAGCTTTTCCATGGATGTCTTTGATGTGATTTTGTTAGGTCGTAGACCTCACATTAACTGGAGCATTAGTAATGAAGACCGTGACAAAGTCAGTAATACAATTAGATTTTTGAATCTAGAAGATTTTGCATTTAGAAGATTTAATCAATTATCAGGTGGTGAAAGACAACGTGTAATCATCGCTAAGGCAATTGCTCAAGATCCTAATTTATTCCTTTTAGATGAACCAACAAGTGATTTGGATTTGAAGAATCAAATTGAGATTATGAAAAGATTAAGAGAACTAGTCTCAAATCCTGAATCTCCGAAATCAGCTTTAATTGCTATCCATGATATCAATATTGCCGCTCGATTTTCAGATAGAATATTACTCCTACATGAAGGAGAGATTGTAGCCTCAGGGAAACCACGTGAGGTGCTTACACAAGAAAATATCGCTATGGTGTTTGGAGTTACATCAACCATTGAATTTAGGGAATATGATTCATACATCAGAGTGATGATTGAGGATGAAATAAAAGAAGAAATTGAGGTTTAAATATGAGTGAAAATGAGATATTGATAATTTTTGGAACTGAAACAGGGAATGCCGAAGAATTGTCAGATACAGCTTCTAGGTTGGCATCTGATTATGATTTGATAGGGAAGGTAATGGATATGGAAGATGTAACGACCGATATTCTTGCCAATAGTAAAAAATTGATGGTTATTTGTAGTACCTGGGGGGATGGTGAGCAACCTGATAATGCCGAGGACCTATATGAGTCCACAAATAATTTGAATGATGGAGATCTGGATGGATTAAATTTCTCTGTGTTAGCTCTTGGTGATACTGCTTTCGATCTTTTCTGTGAATCAGGAAAAGAATGGGACAATGTTTTAGAGGAAAAAGGTGGCCAGAGAATAATTGATAGGATTGATTGTGATACCGACTATGATGACTATGCTGAAGATTGGATTAGAGAAGCATTCGATAAATTTAAAAAAATGATTTGAGGGATTTTTATGGCTGAAAAAAATAATAAAATTTCTAGACATCAACTTCCAAAAGGGTCAAAATCTGAGAGACAGGAGTTATTGTATGATCCAGATGTTGCCACATCCTCGCATGCTGAACAGTCAAGGTCTTTAGCTGAAAAAATTGGTACGGCTACCTTATGTACAATTTCTTCTGAGGGTGAAGGATATCCATATGGCTCATTTGTCACTTTTGCTCTGGACAAAGGGAATCCAGTGTTTCTAATTAGTGGATTAGCAGAGCATACTAAGAATCTCAATAAAAATTCCAAGGCATCTCTACTGATTGCAGAAGGTGGAGACGGTAATCCACTAGCTCTGGGTAGGGTAACACTAATCGGAGATTGTAAGAAGGTAGCTGACAGTGAAAAGAGTCGACTAAAAGAATTATTCATCTCTAGACATCCTGATGCAAAATTCTATGCTGATTTTGGTGATTTCCACTATTTCCGATTAGAGGTATCATCAGTTAGATATATCGGAGGTTTCGGAAGAATGTCATGGGTTGAAGGAAATGATTGGGCAGATGCTGAACCGGATCCTCTTCTTCCTTATTCAAATGATATTATCGAACATATGAATGAAGATCATGAGGATGCCATGATAATTATATGCCAGAAGATGAGTAGAGCAGTTGATACTACTGCTGTAACTATGACCGGTATCGATAGATATGGATTTGAGATGTCTGCCTTGACAGAAGATGGGCCTAGACCTATTAGAATTGCATTTTCCAAAGAAGTAATGAACAGTGACGAAGCTAGGATAGAAATTGTAAAACTAGTTAAATCAGCGAGAAGTATAACTTAATGTGAATTCAGTTCGAATCAAATATTAGTATTACTGGACATTATGAATTTTGAACCGGTATTAAAGAAGACTTAGAAAATGCGCGATTAACAAGTTGTGCAAGTCCTTCTATCCAATCTGGATTATCATTTAAACAACTAACCACGGTTAAATTTTTACCACCATTTTCAATAAAATGCTCTTTGACCTCTATTTCTAACTCTTCGAGGGTTTCTAATCCATCAGCTAGGAAGGCTGGAGATACAATTACTACATCCGAACCTGATTTAGCTAATTCTTCGACAACAGAAATTGTAGAAGGTTTTAGCCATTTTGCAGGTCCCAATCTACTTTGATATGAAATAGACCAATTTTCTTCAGGTATCCCTAGTTTTTCGACAACCGCTTTTACAGTCATATTACAGTGATGTCCATAACACATTGAGTTAGCATCTTTTACGATAGAACAACAGTCATCTATAACCTGACAATGTGAACCTGTTTTATCAATTCTTTTTACATGAGAAACAGGCAAGCCATGGAATGAAAATAGAAGATGAATATTATCTTTAACATAGGGTTTAATCGAATTAACTAATGGATCAATAAAAGCCGGATCATCCTCAAAATGCCCGAGTTCAGAAATATTTGGATACCATTCCATTTTACTCAAATTCAAAAATGCTTCTTTAGTAGAAGACTCAGTTGTTGCTTGGGCGTGATGAGGGAATAGAGGGGCTAGAAGTAATTCTTCGACACCTTTTGATTTCAATTTCTCTAGAGCCGATTTAATGCTTGGATTTCCATATCTCATTCCAACTTCACATTCAATATCTCCCAGCTCTAACTGCAATTTTTCAGCCATTCTATTTGTGTATACTCTTAGAGGAGAATCTCCATCCATCCAAATACTTTCATATCTAGGGGCTATTTTTTGTGGTCTTACATTCAAAATTATACCTTTCACTAATATGTATCTAAGAACAGTTGGAATGTCAATTACATCGGGATCCATCAAGAATTCTCCTAGATATTTCTTAACTGAAGGTATTGTGGCTTCATCAGGCGTTCCAATATTCATTAGGAGTACGCCTCTCTTTGCCATATACATGTGAACTCATTAAATGATTTAATGTCATGTTTTATCAAATATCTATTGATGAATAATTTTTCGTCCAAAAAAATTAAAATATTTCTGAAATTCTTTCTGCTTCTGCAATAACATGAGTTATTGAAACACCAGAAAATCCCCACCCTACACGAGTGAAGTCAACTTTTTGTTTATTGATAGATGACATGTATCCTGGAGGATAAGATGGGATATATTTTTCACCTAAAAATTCAAAAATCACCGGCTCTTCATGAGAAATTAAATTTTTTACACATCTCTCTATAGTCTGTAAATCTCCATTCCAACGATTATTTGGCACCATCAGTCGAAACATTCGATGGCCTTTTGGAGCCCTATTTGATGAATGGATGTCACTTTCATTAAGTATTCCACTAATTGGAATATCTGGTTCAGGAATTAAAGTTCCATATCCGATTTCTTGTGATTCAACATGTTCATTTTTGTACCCAATAGCGAAGATTGAAATTTTATTTTTTTCTCTCTCATTATGTAAGGGAGCAGCCCAAATTATCGAAGATAATTTATGATTATATTTCTCCTCGATCTCCTCGGGAGATTTTAGTTCTGAATTTAGGATTACTGAAATATTATCTAACTGATTAATTCTGTCTATTAGTGCATTAGTCAGTGTCTCCATACCACCCTCGAGAGAAGCAACTGAACCCGATTTAGGCGTAAATATTGGATATGACTGCAGTATTTGTTTCTTTATATTTCTCCACTTTCTAGGTGGTTCATTACCAAACTTTGTCAAACTAGGAAATAAGAAATCAGCATCAACATTTTCCGCAGTATCGTTAACTATTCCTAATGTCATTGCATTAGCAAAATCTTGTATTGGAAATAATTCAGCCACGGAACAACCTCCTTTTCGAACCTTTGTAAATGTACGATACATTATCATTTTAATTCCTATTCTAATCATTAAGATTTTATTGATTTCTCTCATTTTACCTTTGGTATAAATCCATCTTTTAGTTGCATTTGGATTTGAGCTTTTGAATTTTTCTGCTAAACCAATATCATCTATTAATCTCCATACAGAGGGATGTGGACGTGAAGCATTTACTGCTAAGTCACAAATCCAATCATCTTTTGTCCATGTTTCAATTTCTCCCCCCAATTTTGATCTTTTTTCTAAAATTGTTATTTTGACATCAGGCCTATTAGTTCCGATTCGATAAGCAATTGTCAGTCCTGAAAGACCTCCTCCAACAATAATTATTTCTTTTGAAGATGAGAGATCTGGATGAATTAAGATTGGCCTTCTTAGTTCATCTCCATAGCGAATCCAATCCTCCAATGAAAATAAAGTCGTATCCATTTAATCAATCCATTCTATCGGTTTTCTTAATACAGTTAGAAGTTTATCTTCCTCAGAACCCTGTTCTACCTCATGACAGTATTCCCACCTTGAGGTCAGGGGAAGTGACATCAAAATACTTTCAATTCTACCGTTAGTCCTCAGACCAAAACTTGTACCTCTGTCGTAAACTAGATTGAATTCAACATAACGGCCTCTCCTAATCTGTTGCCATCTTTTTTGAGATTCAGAATAAGGCAAATTTTTCCTTTTTTGTAAAATTGGAATATAGCAATTCAGAAAAGACTTCGCACAGTCTTCAACATAAGAAAAGCATTCTTGTTTAGTTCCTGAATGAAGATCATCGAAGAAAATACCACCAATACCTCTTCTTTCCTCTCTATGAGGGATAAAAAAATAATCATCACACCACTTCTTGAATTTATGGTAATCTGCTACTTTATGCCTATCACAAACTCTTTTTAGAGAATTATGAAAGTGTTTACAATCTTCTTCGAATAGATAGCAAGGAGTTAAGTCTGCTCCACCTCCAAACCACCAACTTCCTTCTTTTTCACCGTCTCCCCTTTCAAAATATCGATAGTTCGCATGAACAGTAGGAGCCATAGGATTGATTGGGTGTAGTACTAAACTAATTCCTGTAGCAAAAAAATCTAGGTCTTCTCCCTCGAGTTTTTGGCCACCTCCCATCGCTTTTGCAGCCTCTGGACTTAGTGTTCCATAAACTACACTTACATTTACTCCTGCCTTTTCGAATGTACTTCCACCTGAAAAAACACGACTACGTCCACCACCTCCTTCGTTCCTTTCCCAGATATCTTCTCGACAATCTATTTCGTCAATTTCGCCTATCATATCACAGATTTCATCCTGTATCATGTAGACCATATCAACCATTTTTTGTCTCATATTACTTCACTCAGATATTTCTCTCAGAACAGCTTCAACGCATTCAATTTTCGCGGATGGTGCAAAGCCATGCCCTAGATTAAAAATATGACCTGGTTTTTCTCCAGCTTCCTTTAGGACAGATTTAGCAGCTTTCCTCGCGGTTTCTACAGAGCCATGAAGAAGTGATGGATCAAGATTCCCTTGGAATGCTATTTTATCCCCATATTTTTCTCTATTTGACTTGAGATTATCTCTCCAGTCCAATGAAACAGCATTCAAATTTAGTTTTCTGATATGATGATGAAGATGACCAGAACCTTTCGCATAATGAATCAATGGAATATCTTTACCCACTTTTTCCCTGAATACTTCTATAGCACGTTCAGTAGCAGGCATAGCAAATTTTTCATAATTATTAGGTGAAAGCAATCCTGCCCATGTATCGAATAATTGAACTGCATCAGCACCTCCAAATAGTACTTGATCTGCCAATAAATCACCCACGATTTCTCCCATATTCATTAGAGTTCTCAGCGAATCCTCTGGATTAGAGAAAATTTTGGCGCGAGTTTCTTGAAAATCTTTATCTCCGGTTCCTCCAGCAAGAAGGTACATACAAATCGTCCACGGTGCTCCAGCAAAACCAAGTTTGGCAATTTCCCCATCTGTAATTTCTCCAACAGATTTCAAACCATTTGCCGCCCATGGAGCATCTTTCCGAGCATCAAATTTTTTCCATTCATCGATATCTGAAAAATTGAAATTATCTATACGTATTCCTCCTCCATAATTTACTTCATAACCTAAACTCGGTAATGGTGTAAGAATATCACTAAAGATGATAGCCGCATCTATAGTTTTGTAACGTTTGATAGGTTGTAATGTAATTTCAGTACATAATTCGGTATCCATGCATCGTTCCCAAAATGAATGCTTTGCGGCAATTTCTCTATACTCTGGTAAATGTCTACCAGCTTGCCTCATAAACCATACAGGAGTTCTATCTACAGGCTCCAAATTGAGAGAGTTCATTATTCGATCTCTTCCATTCATAATTAAATCTCCAATTCCGTTAATACCTGATCGAGTGCATTAGCCATCGATATAATATGGTAATCTTTGTGAGCAGTTGCAATAAATCCAATTTCATATGCTGAAGGAGCTAGCATAAAGCCACGCTCCAACAATCCTTGATGAACATCTGCATATATTTTCCCTGCATCACTAGGAATTTGGTCCGCTCGACTGGGAGGTTCATTAGATCCTGGAGAGAACCAAAATAGACTCCCTAAGCGCACTAATCTCATAGGATATCCATGCTTCTTCAAGATAGGTTCGATATGAAATTCTAGTAATGAACCCAGACATTCTAGTTTATCATAAGCGTCTTTATCTAATAGTTGTAATGTCTTACAACCCGCTGCCATGGCAAGTGGATTTCCTGATAATGTACCTGCTTGATAGACCGGTCCTAAAGGAGATAATTTTTCCATTATTTCTTTCCTTGCTCCATATGCACCCACCGGTAAACCACCACCAATGACTTTACCCAAAGCCGTGATGTCAGGCTCTACTCCACACATCTCTCCATAACTACCTTCCTTAAACCTAAATCCACTAATCACTTCATCGAAAATCAATAAGGATCCATGTTTATCACATAGTTCTCTTAATTTCCTTAAAAACGACTTTGATTGTATTAATAGACCATTATTTGCAGGTAATGGTTCTATGACAACTGCTGCGATCTCATCGCCATGTTCGCTGAATAAAAAATCTACAGCCCCTTCATCATTTAATGGAGAAATTAGTGTGGTTGCAACCGTTTCTTTGGGAATTCCAGGGCTACTTGCTATTCCGAACGTTGCTAGACCACTACCTGAGCTAACCATCAATGAGTCAACATGTCCATGATAACACCCGTCAAATTTGACTAGATAATCTCTTTTCGTATAACCCCTTGCTAGACGAACAGCACTCATTACTGCCTCTGTACCTGAAGAAACAAAACGCACCATATCCATGTGAGTGAATCTTTTTTTGACTAGTTTCGCTAATTCAATCTCTCCCAAATGTGGTGCTCCAAATGAAGTACCATTGAGCATTTTTTCATGCACACTTTCAAGGATTTCTGGATGCGCATGTCCGTGTATTAGAGGACCCCATGACTGAACAAAGTCAACCATCTCATTCCCATCAGCATCGGTAACAATTGCTCCGGAAGCTTTCTTGAAATAAATTGGATTCCCATGAACTGATTTGAATGCTCTGACTGGTGAATTAACCCCGCCAACCAAATGAGTCATTGCTTCTTCATGAAGCCTGTCGGATTCAGAACGTTGCATTTAATCCCTCACTTCATCCATTCTTCCTGCATAAATTCTCTCGCATGATAGGTAACGATTACATCGGCACCTGCTCTTCTAAAGGCTTGTAAGATTTCAATTATTATATTCCCCCTCTCATCTTTATTGTTATTTGAATTCATTACCATAGCGTATTCTCCACTTACATTGTATACAGCTATTGGACGTGTGACTTCATCAGAAATTTTCCGAAGAACATCGAGATATGGTAGTCCAGGTTTTATCATTAAGATATCTGCTCCTTCATCTTGATCAATCTTTGCTTCCATAATTGCCTCAGCATAACCTGAGCGGAAATCCATCTGATGACTTCTTCTATCGCCAAATTTCGGCGATGATTCAGCAGCTTCTCGAAATGGTCCATAAAAGGAGGATGCATATTTTACAGAATATGATAAAATTCCTGTAGAATGGAATCCTAACTCCTCAAATTTTCCTCTCATGGCTTTGACACGACCATCCATCATATCAGAAGTTGCAACATAATCAGCTCCTGCCTCAGCATGAGATATCCCAATCCTTAGTAGCTCATCTACAGTAAGATCATTATTAATTTCATTTTCTATTATTATCCCACAGTGTCCATGATCGGTACCTGTACATAGGCATACATCAGTGATTATTACTATCTCATTACCGAATCTTTCTTTCAGTTGCTTAACGGCTACATGTAGAGGGGTCTCCGAGTTTGATGCATAGGATGCATTCCCATCTCTGTGTTTATCATCCATTACTAGGAATAACATATGAGAAGTTAGGCCTATTTGCATATCTTTTTGTATTGTTTCAATCAAAATATCTACAGATTGCCTGTTTATTCCAGGCATTCCTGAGATCGGTGTATCTATATTATCTCCAGATACTACAAAATGAGGCTGTACAAGTGATGACTTTATCGAATTTCCAAATATAAGATCTCTTCTTGCAGAAGTCCATCTATTTATTCTAGGGCGCATTTTTAGTCCTCAGTTTCTTTTTTCCACCAGTCTACTATTTTATTGTAAGTCGGCCCATCTAACACACTTATTTCAGATTTCTTAAATCCATCTAACACTTCAATTGTTGTTTTCGTTAGATTCCCCATGCACAAAATATTATCTGGTATGGGAAGATTATTAGAAATCCAAGATTTTGCAGATGAAGGTGATGATATCAATAATACATCGTCTTGATTTACATCAACATTTTCAACTTTCAGTGAGGTATTTACGTAAGCGTCCCAGTAACTAACAGTGTAGTTTTTTTCCTTAAGATCATTGACGAATTTCTTTGTTGACAGACTGGACATTGGTACATATAGAGGAATATCGGTATGAATATTTTCTAAAATATATTTGAATAATTCATCTTTATCCCTAGAATCTGAACAAATCGATGCAGGATTTCCTGATCTAAAACATGCTCTAGCTGTTCCTTCTCCAATCGCTAACCACATCATTCGTTGTATATTGGGTATTTGCTTAATCATTTCATTTGCAGCCTTTGCAGCAAATGGAGACGTTAGAATCATAATTGGCCATTTATTTTTGTTTAATGAATCATCAATATTTATTTCAGGCCAGTTTCCAGGTATCATTTCTAATTTAATCACAGGAATATTTTTCACAGGAATTCCTACATTCTTCAATGATGATTGCAGTCTATCGGAATTCAAGGTAGAAATAATTTTTCGTTCTGTAAATTCTAAATCATTATCGATGATAGTTTCAGTAAAATTTAATTTTTCTATATCTGATTCATTATGTATCTTTTGTAAAGTAAATTCGTTACCAGTGGAGTATAATTCTCTCCAATTATCAGGAGCAATTAATCCATAGATATTACCTTGAATAGATTCCATGCCAACTGGGAACTGACAACCACCTCCCAGATCAAATAGTAATTTTTTCTCTAATTCCACATCTGACTCGGTTTGAGAATCATTCAATAGAATCCTTAAGTTTCCTAATTCATCATACCTATCACTTAGGCAATGCACACTAATTGCCCCTTGCCCCGGAGCGGTCGGCCAATCTTCCGATGAAATCCTGTATGACTCTAATTCTAATGCCATATCGGTCAAGCAATTTATACTCTCCAGACGTTTTAATCCTGCCTCAGCTAGAATTAAAGCATCAACATTATTACTGATTAATTTCTCTATTCTAGTTTCAACTTTACCTCTCACAGCAATCGGTAATATGTCATTTCTTTGACTCAAGAAGAATGCCTGCCTCCTTACTGAAGAGGTACCTAATTTTGCACCTTGAGGGACTTTTTCGAAAATTTCACTTAGACTTGTCGATTTATTATTTGCAAGAAGTTTTTTCAGGGAATAATCATTATTTTTTTTATTGAATAAAATTATATCAGATGTACTACCTCTACTTAGATAGGCTAAATTTACGATTTCTTCCATATCATCAACAGGTACGTCTTTACTTGAGTGAACTGCAATATCAATCTCTCTTTTTACCAATTTTTCGTCTATTTTACTTGTAAATTGCCCTAATCGACTTGAAAGGTCACCACCTACCGATCTGTCTCCGTCTGAGGTTATCTTCACAATCTCAGTTTCGTACCCATTTCCCTCAATAATTTGTTGGACATTAGTTGCTTGCCACATGGCTAGATTTGAGGTTCTTGTCCCGATCTTTATTTTCAATGTGCAACCTCCAGGAGAGAATTAGAACCATTAATTCTAATCATTTCTCTTGTAACATCGGCAGCAATATGAGATAAAATTGAGCTCCTGATGTCCCTCCTAGTTTTCACCACTTCTTCATACAAATCTTCTTGGTTAAATTCACCCTCTTGACTACAAATCCAAGTAGCGATTTCTCTGGAAAAAGGACCCATTTGAGATACTTCTAAATCATCACAATCAAGGTTTTCCCATGTAGTAGATAGTTCATCCATTCGTGAATAGATAAAAGCTCTAAATTCTGCCTGTGTCTTATCTCTAAGTGATCTGGTAAATCGCTCTTCAATGCCTTGTATAATCATTTCACCGGAGTTGATGGTTTCATCGTAATTCCAATCAAGTTCAAGTTTGTGTGCTGCTCGAATCCAATGTTTTACATCCAACAATTCTTGATTTGCATGTATTCCTGAAGGGTCTATAGAGGGGGGCCATGAAAAGTCAAGTATTTTCGTTTTATCAGTTACAGGTATTTTCCTTCTAGAATTAAATGTTGGATTTATATTTCTGATTGTTGAAATTATGATATGGGTTTTATCCTCAACTCCCCATTCATCAAAGGTTTTGAATCGGACTCTAGTTGAGATTTCTGGAGCTCTTTTCGCAGCTTCGGAACCTGTTCTAGTAATAACTAAAATATTTTCTTGCTTGAGTTCGAAGAGTGCCTTTACTGCTTTAATACCCATATCTCCGTAACCGATTACAGTAATTGCTACATCAGGCTCTTCAGCAATAGTTTCCATGATGGCGTTAGTTGCTAGACTAAACATTGACTCAGGAGTTTTTGTGAAACCTAATTCCTTTCTTACAACTCTGTTAGCAGCCACCACATGGTCGAAAAATACTGCATTCATATCGCCAATTAGATTGTTTTTACGATGCCAGGAAAGTGCACCTCGGAATTGTGCCATTACCTGTAATTCACCTAATATGAAAGAATCAAGCCCACTACAAACATTAACTAGATGTCTCCAGACATCTATTCCTCTGTATTTCTGGAATGGAACATAATCAAGATTTGTAACTTGTAAAACTTTGTCAATTATTTCTTCACAACTAACTCCAAACCCAACATATAAGACTCTGTTACAAGTAGAAAATTCAAATATATCTCCATTAATTTCGTTCGAGATTGACCTAACAAATTTTAATCTTTCGTCAGAACTCATACCCTCGGTCGTTAGATCTTTCATATGTTGAATTGTTGACTTGGTTAGTTTGATTGTAACAAGAGAAAGATCCTCAATTTCAACTATTTTAGAAGGTTTAGAGCCATGCGAATTTCCTTGATTCAGAAATCGCCTGAAGTCAAAAGTTCCACTCGACGACTGACTCGGCCCACTAGTCATGAATGACTCCTCATTTCGATGGATGATGACCATCTTAAAAACATTGATTTTTAGTGTTTTCAAGATTCGTAACATGGAAAATTATTTTTTGTTCATTTACCGTATCTAAACGCATTTTTTTATGATGAATCACAGGAGTTTTAAATCCTAATATTTGGTCTTAAATTTATCAGTTTGATTCAACAAACTTAGATTAAAAATAACGGACTATTATAAATGGAATGAATCTAGACATTTCGTGCGTAATCCTTTCTTGATACTAACTAGTTCGAGTGTTGAACAACCAAAGAAAACATTCGCTGTTGTTATGCTAGTAATGTTTCTCCTATCTGCAGGCGTAATACACCTTCAGTTTGATAACAGTGAGGATGGTTTCTTCCCAGATGACCCTAGTGTTGATTTACTCAATGAAGTTGAGTCTGAATATCGTGCAAATATCGACTTTATCCGAATTATTGACGAAATTGAGGAAGAAGATCTTCTCAAATCTGAGACGTGGGAACAATTGGCCTTAATCGAAGCGATGCTGGTGAATGATAGCAATTTT
>Ga0208130_1000504_pt1 | contig 20462 bp, 30 predicted proteins | sample ETNtaG_31_FD_185771 | JGI IMG/M metagenome (GOLD analysis project Ga0208130, IMG submission 185771) | Marine microbial and viral communities from oxygen minimum zone, Eastern Pacific Ocean - ETNP201310SV78 (SPAdes) (version 2) | ecosystem: Environmental > Aquatic > Marine > Oceanic ...
CAGAGGTACGTGTTGATTCAGGTAGGATGTTAAAGAGAATTCAGCCTGCTCCTCAAGGAAGAGCACATAGAATTAGAAAAAGGTCAAATCATGTCACTTTAGTAGTTGACAGTAGAGTAAAAAATAATTAATAATTATGGGTCAAAAAACAAATCCAATAGGAAATAGGTTAGGACTTATCAGAGGATGGGAGTCTAACTGGTATGGTGGTGATAATTTTGGTGAAAAATTATCTGAAGATGCTAAGATTAGAAAATATCTTAAGGTAAGATTATCAAAAGCTAGTGTTTCCAGAATTGCAATAGAAAGAACTTTAAAGCTAGTTACTGTAACAATACACACAGCAAGACCAGGAATTATTATTGGAAAAGCAGGCCAAGAGGTTGAAACATTAAAGAATGAAATTCAAAAAATAACCAACAAAGATGTACAGATAAATATTTTTGAAGTTAAGAGACCAGAACTTGAAGCTACATTAGTAGCTGATAGTATTTCAAGACAGGTAGAAGGGCGTATTTCATACAAAAGAGCTGTTAAAATGGCTATTGCATCAACAATGAGAATGGGTGCAGAGGGAATTAAAGTTCAGGTTTCAGGAAGGCTAAATGGAGCTGAAATGGCTAGATCTGAAATGTATAAAGACGGCAGAACTCCTCTTCATACTTTTAGAGCAGATATTGATTATTCACTTTCAGAGGCCTTAACGCAATACGGTTTAATTGGTATTAAGGTATGGATATGTAGAGGTGAAGTATACGGAAAAAGAGATTTAATGCTTCATTTTAAAAATCCAAAGAAAAAAAACGTAGGAAATAAAGCTAAAAATAGAAGAAAATAATTTAATAAATAATTTATAATGTTACAGCCAAAGAAAACAAAATATAGAAGAATGCAAAAGGGCAGAATGAAAGGTAATGCTCAAAGAGGTCATAGATTGTCATTTGGTTCATATGGAATTAAAGCATTAGAAGAATGTTGGATGACAGCACGTCAGATTGAAGCTGCTCGTATTGCAGTAACAAGATATATGAAAAGACAAGGTCAAGTTTGGATTAGAATATTTCCGGATAAACCTATAACTAAAAAACCAGCTGAGGTTAGAATGGGTAAGGGAAAAGGTGCACCGGAATACTGGGCTGCAACTGTAACTCCAGGAAGGATTTTATTTGAAGTTGATGGTGTGGATAGTGAAATTGCCAAAGAAGCTTTAAGATTAGCTTCACAAAAATTGCCAATCAAAACTAAATTTATAACCAGAAGAGATTTGCAACAATAGAAATATATGAAACAAAAAGAACAAATATTAAAAGATATTCCAGATCAAGAGTTACAAGAAAAACTCGAGCAAGAAAGAGAAAAATTGATTAAAATGAAGATGAGTCATTCAGTTTCACCATTAGAAAACCCAATGACTATAAAGTATACTAGAAGATCTATAGCAAGAATATTAACTGAAATTTCTAGTAGAAAATTAAAAAAATAAATATGGATAGAAATTTAAGAAAAGAAAGAATAGGTACAGTTGCAAGTAATAAAATGGATAAGTCAATTGTAGTATCAATTGAAAGACGTGTTAAACACCCGTTGTACGGAAAATTTGTAAAAAAAACGTCAAGGTTTGTTGCTCATGATGAGAAAAATTCTTGTAATGAAGGAGATACTGTTCGTATTATGGAGACAAGACCGATAAGTAAAAGTAAGAATTGGAGATTAGTAGAAATAATTGAAAGAGCTAAATAATGATACAACAAGAATCAAGATTAAAAGTAGCAGATAATAGTGGAGCTAAAGAAATACTTTGTATTAGAGTCTTAGGAGGAACAAAAAAGCGTTATGCCTCTGTAGGTGATAAGATAGTGGCAACTGTAAAGGAAGCATTACCATCAGGTAACATTAAAAAAGGTCAAGTTGTAAGAGCTGTAGTTGTTAGAACAAAAAAAGAAGTTAGAAGAACAGATGGTTCTTACATAAGATTTGGCGATAATGCATGTGTTATAATTGATGAAAATGGACAAATGAAAGGTACACGTGTTTTTGGTCCTGTAGCAAGAGAGTTAAGAGATAATGATTTTATGAAAGTTGTGTCATTGGCACCAGAAGTATTATAATATATTATGATGAGTAAAATTAAGATTAAAAAGAATGATACAGTTTTAGTAAAAACTGGAAATTCTAAAGGAAGCAAAGGAAAAGTTATAAGAGTTTATCCTAAGTTAAATAGAGCTTTAGTTGAAGGTGTTAATATGATATCAAAGCACACTAAACCGAATGCTGAAAATCCGCAAGGTGGAATTATAAAAAAGGAGGCTACTATACACATATCTAATTTAATGTTAGTTGATCCTAAGACTGGTGAGCCAACAAAAATTGGAAGGAAAAAAGATGATAAAACCGGAAAAATTGTAAGATTTTCAAAAAAATCAGGAGAATTAATTTAGTTATGAAATATATACCAAGATTAAAGAAAAAGTATAAAGAAGATATAGTTAATAATTTAAAAGTTAACTATAAATCTATCATGCAAGTTCCAAAGCTAGTAAAGATTTGTTTAAATCAAGGTGTTGGAAGTGCAGCCACAGATAAGAAGCTAATTGAGGCAGCTCAAAATGAGATGACGTTAATTACTGGTCAAAAAGCTATGCTTGCTAAATCAAAAAAAGATATTTCAAATTTTAAATTACGTAAAGGAATGCCAATTGGAGTGATGGTAACATTAAGAGGCGAAAGAATGTATGAGTTTTTAGACAGATTAATTACTTCTGCTATTCCTAGAATTAGAGATTTTAACGGAGTTCCTACAAAGGGATTTGATGGTAGAGGTAATTATACATTAGGAATTAAGGAGCAAATTGCATTTCCTGAAATTAGTATTGATAAAGTAAATAAGGTAACTGGTATGGATATTACGTTTGTTACAGATACTAATTCTGACAAAGAAGCTTTACAACTTCTAAAAGAATTAGGAATACCATTTAAAAAAGAAAAAAAATAATAATCATGGCAAAAGAATCAATGAAAGCTCGTGAAGTGAAAAGAGCAAAATGTGTCGAAAAATATGCGAAAAAAAGAGCAGAATTAAAAGCTGCTGGTGACTATGAAGGTTTACAAAAACTTCCCAAGAATGCCTCACCAATCAGAATGCATAATAGATGTAAAATAACTGGTCGACCAAGAGGATATATGAGACAATTTGGTGTTTCAAGAGTAATGTTTAGAGAAATGGCAAATTTTGGATTGATTCCAGGTGTTAAAAAAGCAAGTTGGTAAAAAAATTAAGAATTTTAAAGAAAAGATATGTTTACAGATCCAATATCAGATTATTTAACAAGAATTAGAAATGCTCAAATGGCTGGTTTAAAAGTTGTTGATATTCCTTCATCAAAAATTAAGCAAGCATTAACTAATATATTACATGAAAAAGGGTATATACGTAATTTTAAATTTGAGGAAACTAAAGATAATCAAGGCAATATTAAGATTGCACTTAAATATAATATTAATACTAATATGCCAGCTATTAAGAAGTTAATACGAATTAGTAAACCAGGACTTCGTAAATATGCTGATGCTAAAAACTTACCAAGAGTTATAAATGGTCTTGGAATAGCTATAATTTCTACATCTAAAGGAGTAGTTACTGATAAAGAAGCTAGATCTTTAAATGTTGGTGGTGAAGTTTTATGTCATATTTATTAAATTTTAAAAATTATGTCAAGAATAGGAAATAGTCCAATAGAAATAAACGAAAGTGTTAATGTGTCAATAAACGAAAATGTTGTTTCGGCAAAAGGTAATTTTGGAGAAATGTCGTGTACTTTCGATCCTGTAATTTTAGTGGAAATTAAAGATAATGTTATTTCGCTTTCTAGAAATTCTGAAGATAAAGATGTTAGATCTAAGCATGGTCTCTATAGATCTTTAATAAACAATATGTTGATTGGCGTTGATAAAGGTCATAATAAGAAATTAGAATTAAGAGGAGTTGGGTATAGAGCTAGTGTCCAGGGAGACATGTTAGATATTTCTGTTGGATATTCTCACAATATTATTTTTCAAATACCACCTAGTTTAAAGGTTACAGCTGAAACAGAAAAAGGTAAGGCTCCAATTATTTCTATTTCTGGATGTGATAAGCAGGTGGTTGGTGCATATGCTGCAAGAATAAGGTCTGAAAGAAAACCAGAGCCATATAAAGGAAAAGGTATAAGATATGTTGATGAATATGTTAGAAAGAAAGCTGGTAAAACAGCTGCTGCATAATTAAAATTAAGAAAATGAATTCTAAAAAACAAGCAAGAAAAAAAGTAAGATTATCAATAAGAAGTAAAGTTTTTGGTACATCAGAAATTCCAAGATTAGCAGTGTATAGATCAAATAAACAAATATATGCTCAAATAATTGATGACACTGTTGGGAAGACTTTGACAGCTGCGTCATCAAACCAAAAAAAACTTATTAATACTAAAGGAACAAAAATTGACCAAGCTACTGCTGTAGGAAAATTAATTGCTGAAAATGCTAAATCAGTAGGTATTGAATCTGTTGTTTTTGATAGAGGAGGTTTTTTATATCATGGTAGAGTAAAAGCATTAGCTGAATCAGCAAGAGAAACAGGTCTTAAATTTTAAATATTAAATATGTTAAAAATAGCACAAAATAAAAGAGTAAGAGTGTCTGCAGACATTGAGCTTAAAGATAGGTTAGTTGGTGTTCAAAGAGTAGTAAAAGTAACTAAAGGAGGAAGAGCATTTGGTTTTTCAGCAATTGTAGTAGTTGGAGATGAAAAAAGTATAGTAGGAATTGGTTTAGGAAAATCTAAAGATGTATCAACTGCAATACAAAAGGCAATTGAATCTGCTAAAAAGAATTTAGTTAAAGTTCCTGTTTTTAAAGGTACAATACCACACGAGCAATCCTCAAAATATAGCGGTTCGCAAGTTTTAATAAAACCAGCCTCAAATGGTACCGGTGTAAAGGCAGGAGGTGCAATGCGTGCAGTTTTAGAAAGTGCTGGTGTTAAAGACGTACTTGCTAAATCTAAAGGCTCCTCAAATCCGCATAATTTAGTTAAAGCTACACTTAAGGCATTATTAGAATTAAGAGACCCTTTAACTATCGCTACACAAAGAGGGGTGTCTTTGGAGAAGGTGTTTAATGGATAAAATATTATAATGGAAAAGATTAAAATATCACAAGTTAAAAGTAAAATAGGAAGGCCCAAAGATCAAAAAAAGACATTAGTGGCTTTAGGCTTTAAAAAGATTAATAGTGTTGTTGAACATAACGCAACACCACAAATAATGGGTATGATAAATAAAGTAAAACATCTTGTTAAGATATTGAAATAATTTTAAAATGGAATTACATAATTTAAAACCAGCCAAAGGAGCTGTTAAAAATGCTAAAAGAATAGGTAGAGGAGAAGGTTCTAAAAGAGGGGGCACATCTACAAGGGGTCATAAAGGAGCAAAATCAAGATCTGGATATTCTAAAAAAATTGGTTTTGAAGGAGGACAACAACCTCTTCAAAGAAGAGTTCCAAAATTTGGTTTTACAAACCCAAATAGAGTTGAATACAATACTGTAAACTTAGATGTATTACAATCTCTTTATGATGCTAAGAAAATTAAAAATAAAGTTGTTATAGCTGATTTAGTTAAAAATGGTCTTGTACAAAAAAAAGATTTAGTTAAGGTTTTAGGAAGAGGTGAATTAAAATCAAAATTAGAAATTACAGCTAATGCATTTTCAAGTACAGCTAAAGATATAATTGAAAAATTAGGTGGAAAAGCAATTTTAATTAATAAAAAATGAAAAAATTAGTTTCTACAATTAGAAATATTTGGAATATTGAGGATTTAAGAAATAGAATCTTAGTTACACTTGGTATTTTAGCAATATATAGATTTGGATCTTTTGTTGTTATTCCTGGAATTGATGCCAGTGCATTAACATTATTTAACGAAAGTCGAGGTAACTCCGATGGTTTATTAGGTCTTTTGAATATGTTTACTGGTGGAGCATTTAATCAAGCATCTATTTTTGCATTAGGAATAATGCCATATATTTCTGCATCTATTGTTGTCCAGTTACTGGGTATGGCAATTCCTTATTTTCAAAAATTACAAAAAGAGGGAGAAAGTGGAAGAAGAAAAATAAATAATATAACAAGATGGTTAACTATTTTAATTACTGGTGGTCAAGCACCTGGATATTTAGCTTACACTAGATCTACTTTCCCACAAGAAGTATTTATTATACCATCTGGTATGCCTGAATGGTTTTGGGGTTTTTCTGCAGTAATAATTTTAGTAACTGGTACAATGTTTGTAATGTGGTTAGGTGAAAAAATAACTGATAGAGGAATTGGTAATGGTATTTCATTGCTGATTATGATAGGAATTATTGCTAGCTTACCTCAATCACTAATGCAGGAATTTGTATCTGCATTAAGTAGTACTGGAGGAGGTTTAGTTATGTTTATGGTTGAAATGCTTGCTTTGCTCATAGTTATAACAGTTTCAATTTTATTGGTACAAGGTACCAGAAGAATACCAGTTCAGTATGCAAAGAGAGTAATTGGTAACAAACAATATGGAGGAGTTAGACAATTCATTCCATTAAAGGTTAATGCCTCTGGAGTAATGCCAATAATTTTTGCGCAAGCAATCATGTTTGTTCCTATTACTTTAGTTGGCTTCTCAGAATCTGAAGGTGCACAAGGAATTGCAGCTGCTTTGAGTGATTTTGGAGGTTTATGGTATAATATATTATTTTTTATAATGATTGTTTTATTCACATATTTTTATACCGCTATAACAGTTAATCCAAATCAAATGGCAGATGATATGAAAAAAAATGGAGGATTTATTCCAGGTGTAAAACCAGGTCGTGCAACAGCAGATTATTTAGATACTATAATGTCAAGAATTACTTTTCCAGGATCTTTATTTTTAGGTTTTGTAGCAATTCTTCCTGCTTTTGCAATGGCAGCTGGAGTTAATATTCAATTTGCACAATTTTATGGTGGTACATCGTTACTGATTTTGGTAGCTGTTATTTTAGATACGTTACAGCAAATTGAAAGTCATTTGTTAATGCGTCATTATGATGGTTTAATGAAAACAGGAAGAATTAAAGGAAAATCTTCCGGAAATAATATGATGTAATTATTTTAATTATGACTAATTATAAAACAGAAGAAGAAATAGATTTAATTAGAGAAAGCTCATTACTTGTTGCTAATACACATGCTTATATTGCATCATTTATAAAGCCTGGTGTAACTGGAGTATATTTGGACAAAATTGCAGAAGAATATATAAGAGATAATAGAGGCGTTCCTGCATTTAAAGGTTATCAAAGCTTTCCAAATTCTTTATGTATATCACCAAATGAAAAAATAGTTCATGGTATTCCTAATCATAAAAGTTTTGAAGAAGGCGATATAGTTTCAATTGACTGTGGAGTACTTATGAATAATTATTATGGAGATTCAGCATATACTTACTCAGTTGGAGAAATTACTAAAGAAAAAAGAGATTTAATAGATGCTACTAAACATTCATTATATTTAGGTATTGAAAAAGCAATAGATGGAAATAGAATAGGTGATATAGGTTATGCAATACAAAATTATGTTGAAAATCTAGGATATGGTGTAGTAAGAGAATTAGTTGGTCATGGTGTTGGGAAAAATCTACATGAATCTCCAGAAGTACCTAATTATGGAGTTAAAGGAGAAGGTATCCTATTAAAAGAAGGAATGGTAATTGCAATTGAGCCTATGGTTAATGTAGGAAGTCAAAATATAACTCAACATAATGATGGTTGGACAATAACAACTCTTGATAATAAACCATCTGCTCATTTTGAGCATACAATAGTCGTAAGAAAAAATAAAGCAGAAATATTATCAAGTTTTATAGAAATAGAAAAAATAACAAATGGCAAAGCAAGCTAATATTGAATTAGATGGAACTATTAGACAAGCATTGTCAAATGCTATGTTTAGGGTTGAATTAGAAAATGGTCATGAAGTTGTGGCTCATATTTCTGGAAAGATGAGAAAGTTTTATATAAAATTACTTCCAGGTGATAAGGTCAAGCTAGAAATGTCTCCTTATGATTTATCTAAAGGAAGAATAACATACAGATACTAAAATTAAATAAAATGAAAGTAAAAGCATCAGTAAAAAAAAGAAGCGAAGATTGTAAAATTGTTAAAAGAAAAGGAAGGGTATATGTAATTAATAAAAAAAACCCTAGATATAAACAAAGACAAGGTTAATTATGGCAAGAATTAAAGGTATAGACTTACCAAAAAATAAAAGAGGAGTTATAGCACTCACTTATATATATGGAATAGGATCATCATTTTCAAAAGATATTTTAAAAAAAGCTAATATTTCTGAAGATATTAAAGTTAAAGATTGGTCTGATGATCAAACATCTGCTATTAGAAGTTTAATCAACGACAAATATACTGTTGAAGGTGAATTAAGAGCAGAAACAAAAATGAATATAAAAAGATTAATGGATATTGGTTGTTACAGAGGTATTCGTCATCGAACAGGTCTTCCTCTTAGAGGTCAAAAAACAAAAAATAATTCAAGAACAAGAAAAGGCAAGAGAAAAACTGTCGCTAATAAAAAGAAATAATTTATGGCAAAATCAAGAAAAAAGAATCAAGTTAAAGTAGATCCTGAAGGTCAAGCTCATATCCAGGCTACTTTTAATAATATTATTATATCATTAACAAATAAAAGTGGACAAGTTATATCTTGGTCATCTGCAGGAAAAATGGGTTTTAGAGGTTCAAAAAAAAATACACCTTATGCAGCGCAAATGGCTGCAGAAGACTGCGCTAATGTAGCAATGGAAAAGGGTTTAAAAAGAGTTGTTGTTTATGTTAAAGGACCAGGTCAAGGAAGAGAATCAGCAATTAGAACAATTCATAACACTGGAATTTTGGTTACTGAGATTATTGATGTTACTCCATTACCACACAATGGATGTAGGCCTCCAAAAAAGAGAAGAGTATAAAAATTAATATAATTAAAAATAAAATTAAATATGGCTAGATATACAGGACCTAAATCAAGAATTGCAAGAAAATTTGGTGAGCCAATTTTTGGTCCAGATAAAGCTTTTACCAAAAAGAATTACCCACCTGGTCAGCACGGAAATCAGAAAAGAAGAGGTAAACAATCTGAATATGGTATTCAGTTAATGGAAAAGCAAAAGGCAAAATTTACTTACGGTATTTTAGAAAAACAATTTTCTAATTTATTTAAAGAAGCCTTGAGAAGAAAAGGTGTCACAGGTGAAAACTTATTGCAAATGTGTGAAATGAGGCTTGATAATGTTGTTTATCGTTTAGGAATGGCCCCAACAAGAAGAGCTGCACGACAGCTAGTTACACATAAACATATAAATGTTAATGGTAAAAATTGTAATATACCTTCTTATGCTCTAAGTGTTGGTGATGAGATTTCTGTTCGTGAAAAATCAACATCATTATTGGTTATTCAAAACTCGCTTACTAATGAAGATCATGTTAAGATGGATTGGTTAGAGTTTAATAGTCAAAATAAAGTAGGAAAGTTACTTTCTGCACCTGAAAGAATTCAGATTCCTGAAAATATCAAAGAACAGTTAATAGTAGAATTATATTCTAAATAATAATAATAAAAAAATAAATAAAATGGCAATATTAAATTTTCAAAAGCCTGACGAGGTAGTTATGATTAATGAAGAAAATAATAGTGGTAGTTTTGAATTCAGACCTTTAGAGCCTGGATATGGATTAACTATTGGTAATGCATTAAGAAGAGTTTTGTTATCTTCCTTAGAAGGATATGCTATTACATCTATAAAGATTTCTGGTGTTGATCATGAGTTTTCAACTATTAAAGGCGTTGTACAAGATGTTACAGAAATAATTTTAAATTTAAAGCAAGTAAGATTTAAACAGCAGATTGATTCAGTTGAAGATGAGAAAGCAAATTTGAAAGTTAAAGGTCAAAATGTTACAGCAAAAGATATTGCAAGTAGCTTATCAAATTTTCAAGTGCTAAATCCTGATCAACTTATTTGTGAATTAGATAAAAATGCTTCTTTTGAAATGGAATTGACAATTTCAAAAGGCCGTGGTTATGTATCGGCTGAATATAATCAAACCGAAGAGATGTCAATAGGTACTATTGCTATAGATTCGGTATTTACTCCAATTAAAAATGTGAACTATAATATAGAAGATTATAGAGTTGGACAAAAAACAGATTTTGAAAAATTAAATGTAAATATAACAACAGACGGATCAATTGAGCCAAAAGAAGCATTAACTGATGCTGCAAAAATCTTAATTCAACATTTTATGTTGTTTTCTGATGAAAAAATCAATTTAGAAGAGGAGATTGTAGAAGAGTTTGATGAGGATACTTTACACATGAGACAACTATTGAAAACAGAGTTGACTGAATTTGGTCTTTCTGTAAGAGCCTTAAATTGTCTTAAAACTGCTGAAGTGTATACATTAGGAGAATTGGTTGCATTTAAAAAATCAGATATGTTAAAATTTAGAAATTTTGGAAAAAAGTCATTATCAGAGTTAGAAGAGTTAATCTTAGAAAAAGGACTGACTTTCGGATTTGATGTTGATAAATATAATTTAGATAACGAATAATAACAATGAGACACGGAAAAAAATTTAATCATTTAGGTAGAAAATCTGCTCATAGAAAATCAATGCTATCTAATATGGCATGTTCTTTAATTAAGTATAAAAGTATTAAAACTACATTAGCTAAAGCAAAAGCGTTGAGGGTATTTATAGAGCCAATATTAACCAAATCTAAGAATGATACTACTCACTCTAGAAGAGTTGCGTTCTCTTATTTGAAACAAAAAGAGGCGATTACTGAACTTTTTGGAGAAATTTCGGTAAAAATTAAAGATAGACCAGGAGGATATCTACGTATTTTAAAAATTGGAAATAGATTAGGAGATAACGCTCAAATGGCTTATGTAGAATTGGTTGATTTCAATGAAGAATATACTAGTGATAAATCAACTAGAAAAAAATCAAGAAGAAAAAGAAAAAAATCTACCTCAGATATTATAGCTGCAGAAAATATTACAACAGAAAATAAAGATTTAAATGTTGATAAAGCAGTTGCTGAAGAAAAATCAGTTGCTGAAGAAAAACCAGTTGCTGAAGAAAAATCAGTTGCTGAAGAAAAACCAGTTGCTGAAGAAAAACCAGTTGCTGAAGAAAAATCAGTTTCTGAAGAAAAACCAGTTGCTGAAGAAAAATCAGTCGCTGAAGAAAAGACAGTTGCTGAAGAAAAGCCAGTTGCTGAAGAAAAAACAGTTGCTGAAGAAACATTGAAAACTGACAAGGATGCTCCATCTGAAGATGATAAAAAAGAAAATGAGTAGTGTATATTATAAATAATATAAAAGGGTAAAACATTTAAGTTTTACCTTTTTTTTAAATTTTTAATTTATGAAAGACTTTAAAAAACCTGGTATTCTGCTATTAGATGATGGTACAATATATCACGGTCATTCAATTGGATTTGAAGGTAAAGCTACCGGAGAGTTATGTTTTAACACAGGTATGACAGGTTATCAAGAAGTTTTTACAGATCCATCTTATTATGGTCAATTAATGATTACTACTAATGCCCATATTGGTAATTATGGTGTTCATGAAAACGAAATTGAGTCAGATAATATGAAAATTGCTGGATTGATTTGTAAAAATTTTAATCTAAATTTTTCTAGATCTGCAGCTAGTGAAAGTCTTGAAGAGTATTTTATACGACAGGAAAAAGTAGTGCTATCTGATGTTGATACAAGATCTGTTGTTCGTCATATCAGAGATAAAGGAGCAATGAACGCTATTATTTCTAGCTCTGAAATGAGTATTGATGTATTAAAAGAAGAATTAGGTAATGTTCCATCAATGGAAGGTTTAGAACTTTCTTCATTTGTAACCACTAAAACATCCTATTACTGTGGAAATGAAAATGCAAAATATAAAATTGCAGTTTTAGATTTAGGTGTCAAAAAAAATATATTAAGATGTTTAGTAGATAGAGATTGTTATCTAAAAGTTTTTCCTATGAACACATCATATGATAAAATGTGTGAGTGGAATCCTGATGGTTTCTTTTTATCAAATGGACCAGGTGATCCATCTTCTTTACATTCTGTAATTCAAGAAACTAAAAAAATTATAAATGATGGAAGAGCTGTATTTGGTATATGTTTAGGACATCAAATAATTGCTTTATCAGAAAATATTTCAACATATAAAATGCATAATGGACATCGTGGAATTAATCATCCAGTAATTAATTTATCGACTAAAAAGGCTGAAGTTACATCACAAAATCACGGCTTTTCTATTTCTAAAGAAGATATTGATAATAATTCTAATATTGAAATAACACATTTAAATTTAAATGACTCGACTGTTGAAGGAATTATGTTAAATAATAAAAATTGTTTTTCAGTTCAATTTCACCCAGAATCATCTCCGGGTCCTCATGATTCACAATATCTATTTGATCAATTTATTAATAATATCAAAAAATAAAGTGTCAAAGATAAAAAATATTCACGCTAGACAGATAATTGATTCAAGAGGTAATCCTACTGTTGAGGCAATAGTTACTACTTCATTAGGAACTATAACTTCAGCTTCTGTTCCTTCAGGAGCATCAACAGGAAAGTATGAAGCTGTAGAGTTAAGAGATAACAATAAAAATTTTTTTTTAGGAAGGAGTGTTTTAAATGCTGTAGATAAGATTAAAACTATATTAAATAATGAATTGGTTGGTCTATCAGTTTTTGATCAAAAACTGATAGATCAAAAAATGATAGATCTTGATGCAACAAATAATAAATCAAACTTAGGTGCCAATTCCATCTTAGCTGTTTCACTAGCTGTTGCTAAATCTGCAGCTCATGATTCTGGCAAGTATTTGTTTAATTATCTATCAAGTGATAATGCAAATGAACTACCAATCCCAATGATGAATATTTTAAATGGTGGTTCACATGCTGATAATAGTATAGATTTTCAAGAGTTTATGATTATGCCAATTGGTGCTAACTCTTTTTCTCAAGCATTGCAAATGGGTACAGAGGTATTTCATAATTTAAAAAATGAGTTAAAAATCAATGGATACTCGACAAATGTCGGTGATGAAGGAGGTTTCGCCCCAAATTTAAAATCGAATGAAGAGGCTATTGAAATTGTTTTAAAATCTATAGAATCTGCAGGATATGTTCCAGGAATTGACATTTATATTGCTATTGATGCGGCTGCATCTGAGTTCTATAATGCGGAAGAAAAAAAATATCATTTCCATCAATCTAGTGGTGAAAAGTTAACATCATCAGAGTTAGTAAGTTACTGGAAGAATTGGACTAAGAAGTATCCCATACTATCTATAGAAGATGGATTAGATGAAGATGATTGGAAAGGTTGGAGTGAATTAACTTCTGAAATAGGAGATAATGTTCAATTAGTTGGCGATGATTTATTTGTTACAAATTCTGAAAGACTTAAAAAAGGAATTGATAATAATGTTGCAAATTCTATACTTGTAAAATATAATCAAATTGGCACTTTATCTGAAACAATCGATGCTATTAATTTAGCGAAGAAAAACTCCTACACAACAATTATGAGTCATAGGTCAGGTGAAACTGAAGATGTATCAATTTCTGATTTATCAGTTGCTCTCAAAACAGGGCAAATCAAAACTGGGTCAATTTCTAGAACAGACAGGGTAGCAAAATATAATCAATTATTAAGAATTGAAGAAATACTTGGAAACGGTGCTGTTTACAATGGAAAAGGTTTTAAATTTCTTTAAATAAGTGTTATATTAGCAGAAAAAATGAATAAAATAGCAGAATTACATTATAATAATAAAATTTTTAAACTACCTGTAATTGAAGGTTCTGAAAATGAATCTGCTATTGATATAAGTAAGTTAAGAACTGAAGCTAATCTAATTACTTTAGATCAAGGTTTCAAAAATACTGGTTCAACAAAAAGTTCTATAACTTTTTTAAATGGTGAAAAAGGAGTGCTTAGATACAGAGGTTACTCTATTGAAGATCTAGCTGAAAAATCTTCATTTTTAGAAGTTTCTTTTTTACTTATTTATGGTGAATTGCCTACGCTAGAACAACTAGAAAATTTTACTGAAGATATTTCTAAGCACACATTAGTTCATGAGGATTTCAAATCAATATTAGATGGTTTCCCATCTAAATCTCATCCAATGGGTGTATTAGCTGCTTTGGTTTCCTCTTTGACCGCATTTTATCCTAAATCATTAGATCCAAACAGATCTTCTCAAGAAGTAAATGGTACAATTATAAGAGCTATTGCAAAGTTACCTACTTTAGCAGCATGGAGTTTCAAAAATAGAATGAGGCAACCTGTAGTATATCCTAATAACAATTTTGGATATTGCGAAAACTTTATTAGGATGATGTTCTCTCTACCAACTTTTGATTATGAAGTTAATCCTGTTGTTGCTAAAGCATTAGATAAATTATTAATTTTACATGCTGATCACGAACAAAATTGTTCTGCTTCTACTGTTCGAATTGTTGGTTCTTCACATGCTAGTTTATATGCTTCAGTTTCTGCAGGAATAGCTGCGTTATGGGGACCACTACATGGAGGAGCAAATCAAGCTGTAATTGAAATGTTAGAATCAATAAAAGTTTCAGGTGGTGATGTAGATAAGTTTATTGAAAGAGCAAAAGATAAAAGTGATCCATTTAGATTGATGGGATTTGGTCACAGAGTATATAAGAATTTTGACCCAAGAGCTAAGATTATTAAAAAAGCTGCAGATGATGTCTTAAATCAGTTAGGAATAGAAGACCCTGTACTTGATATAGCTATGAAACTTGAGAGCGCTGCTTTAAAAGATGATTACTTTAAAGAAAGAGGATTGTACCCTAATGTAGATTTTTATTCTGGTATTATATACAGAGCTCTTGGTATTCCTACTGATATGTTTACTGTTATGTTTGCATTAGGTCGTCTACCTGGATGGATAGCTCAATGGAAAGAAATGAGAGAGAATCATGAGCCAATTGGAAGACCAAGACAAATATATACTGGACATAATCTTAGACAATACACTCCAATTTCAAAACGATAGTTAACACTTGATGTATGAACTACACTTCATTAGAAGATTGTATTGAAGATTTAAAAAAAAATGGTCATTTAAAAATAATTACAAAAGAAGTTGATCCTCATTTAGAAATAGCTTCCATTCATCTCGAAGAATATAAAAAATCAGGATCAGCATTATTGTTTACAAATGTCAAAGGAAGTAAATTTCCTGCTGTTTCAAATCTTTTTGGAACACAAGAAAGATCAGAGTTTATATTTCGTAAATCAATCAACAGGGTTAAGCATTTAATTGACTTAAAAATTAGTCCTATAAATGCATTTAAAAATCCTATAAAAAGTTTGGGAAATGCTTTTTACGCATTAAATTCACTTCCAAAAAAAAATTCATTTCCTGATAATTTTAAAGAAATTAACTTGTCCGATGTACCTCAAATTAAATCTTGGCCTGAAGATGGAGGTGCTTTTATAACATTGCCTCAAGTTTATTCAGAAGATATAAATAAACCTGGAATAATGAACTCAAACCTAGGTATGTATAGAATACAGATTAGTGGAAACAAATATGTTAAAGATAAAGAAGTTGGTGTTCACTATCAAATTCATAGAGGAATTGGAATTCATCAAAAGAACGCTTTGAAAAAAAACCAACCATTAAAAGTTTCAATTTTTGTTGGAGGTCCACCTGCACATACATTTTCAGCTGTTATGCCTCTTCCTGAAAATATGTCTGAATTAAATTTTGCTGGAATTCTTGCTGGTAGAAGATTTAGATATTCTATAAAGGACGATTATGTTATATCTTCTGATGCTGATTTCGTAATTTGTGGTGAAATGAGTAGTGGTTTAAAACCGGAAGGTCCTTTTGGTGATCATCTTGGTTATTATAGCTTAAAACATGATTTTCCTTTTTTAAAAATTCATAAGGTATATGCTAAAAATAGTTCTATTTGGCCTTTTACAGTAGTAGGTCGACCACCTCAAGAGGACTCTCAATTTGGAAAATTAATCCATATTATGACAGGTAATGCTGTTGAAAATGAAATACCAGGTCTTAAATCTGTAAATGCTGTTGATGAGGCAGGAGTTCACCCGTTATTATTAGCAATAGGAAGCGAAAGATACACTCCATATAATCCAACAAAAAAACCAAAAGAACTTTTAACAATAGCACATCATATTCTTGGTACAGGACAACTATCCTTAGCTAAATATCTTTTTATTATTGATGAAGAAAATGCTCCTGATATTAATAATGTGCAAGCTTTTTTTATTCATTTTTTAGAGAGAGTTGATTGGAATAGAGATTTACATTTCTTAACAAAAACAACAATTGATACATTAGATTATAGTAGTAAAAAATTAAATGAAGGATCAAAATTAATTGCCGCCGCAGCAGGTCAAAAAAAAGTTGAATTAGCAAATGAAGTTCCAAATATTAAATTATCTAATGATTTTAATAATGTTGAATTGGTATTTAATGGTGTTTTAGCAATTGATGGTATTGGAAGTGTAAATGATCTAAAAACTGAACTGGAAAATAATATTTTGAATCAAATTAGATTGATAGTTTATGTAGATGATGCAAAATATACCTCAAAAGATTTAAGTAATTGGCTTTGGATTTGTTTTACAAGGTCAAATCCTTCTCATGATATTATAGGTTTGCACGAAAAAATTGAACACAAGCATTATTCTTGTTCAATACCTATAATTGATGCTAGAACTAAATCGCATCATGCTCCTGTTTTAAAGAGGTAGATTTTTATGAAAATGTATAATAATAATTAGCAAAAAAGTTCCAAAAAGAGGTTATCAAAATTGCAATTAATTTCGAAGTATAAAAATTTTTACCAAATCTTTCATGAACTAAATATAAAAACAAGTTATTAATAGTTAATCCAATAATTGCAATAATGAAGAAGTTAGTGTACTCTTTTAATATATCAGATGAATTACTGAAAAATGTCCAGATTCTATTTAAATAATAGTTACTGCTTACAGCAATAATAAATCCTAAAGAGTTAGATATATATTTGTGTATTTTTAGTTTTTCTTTGGAAATCCATGTGATTATAAAATCTATTATTAAACCAGAAAATCCAACAGCACAAAATTTTAAAAATTTAGTTACTAGCATAATATATTGGGATTTTTTTATTTATATTATAAACTCGTAAACTATTAGATGCTAGTGTTAAGTTTAATGTCACTTTATTTTTGTAATGTTGATTTATTGGTATTTTATATTTAATTTTCTCATTTTTTAATATTTCATTTTTTTCAGAAATTTCAAAAAAGTAATGTTTAAATTCACTGTCGTTAATTTTAATATGTAATTTTAATTTTTGTTTACTATCCTTATAAAACAATCTGGTTTTATTTGTTTTGTTTTCTAAAGTAAAATTTAAATATGTTATAGAATTTATATTTGTTAACATAACATCTTGTATTTCTAATCCTGTATATGAATAATAATTATCTATAAAACTTCCTCTATGTTTAACGTTGTTTTTCGACTTCCATTCTATATCCTTTCCATAGCTTAAGGCAAAAACTTTTTTTCCGTCTAAAATAGAATCAGTTTTGTAAAAATCTAATTGACTAAATCTACTATAATAACTTGGAGATGCTTCTTTCCATTGATTTTTAGCAAATGAATATACTGCATGATCGTGATATTTATTTGTAAATAATATTGGGAAACCTTTACTTACCGAGTCTAATTCATTTGCCCAACTTTGCATATCTAAAAAATTAGATTTAAAACTTAGTTCTCTTTCAAAATTATTTCCTAATAATATTATTCTACTAATTAAAATTAAAAATATAGTCGGATATATTAACAATTTAATATACTTTTCGATTTTTGGTTTATTAGATAGTTGTTTGAATGAAATAATTATTAATGAAATAGTTGATACAGAAACCCAATGAGCTTCTATTCTACTTCTAAAGCTATATAAAAGCAGAAATAAATAAAAACCTAAAGCTATATTTTTTAGTGTTTTTTCAAAAATATCTTTAGGACTGAATGATATTGCTAAATAAATTATAAAAATTCCAATTAATGGTCCTGCTAAAATTATTTGAGAAAATAAAAAATCAGTAATATTAGTAAATTTAAATCCAGTTGTTCTTGTATCTACATGATATAGTATACTTGGGAAATTATTTTCAAATTGCCATATAATATGAGGAGATAATATAATTACAGTTAGAAATGTAACTAACCAAAAACTTTTTTTATATATAAGTTTAATATTTGAAAGTACTGTAATAGCTATTATCAAGAGAGCATGGTATTTACTGTAAATCATAAATGCAATCGATAGAGAAAGAACTAAAATATTTACTTTTGATTCATCAAGAAGGTATTTTTTATAAGCAAATAAATACAGTACAAAAAAAAAGCATAATGACGCATCAGGTAGTGTAAGAAAGCCAGCTATATGTGATGATATAAGAGGAAATGAGATAATAAAAAAGAAGGGGTTAATTTTGTTTTTTTTGTTATCAATTAAACTTAAAATACCAACCAAAACAATAGTGCCCATTAAAATTGGAATTATTCTTATTCCCAATGTACTGTGAGATATAATGTCTCCCAATTTTGTTGTTATGCTTACCATTGGGGGATGGTCAAAATACCCCCAATTTAAAATTTTTGAATATATCCAATAATATGCTTCATCATAATGTAGATTTGTATATGTTGCTTGTAAAATATTTAGTAAAAACCATAATGTTAGATACCATTTATATTTTTCAATTACAATAAAAATTGAATTCATATTAGTATGTAAATGTTTCTATTTTTTTTTCAATTATCTTCTCTATATTCTTAAACAATTTTATTTGTTTTTTATTAATAAATGTAATTGCTTCTCCTTTTTTTTGAGCTCTTGCTGTTCTACCTATTCTGTGAATATAATCTTCAGGATCAAATGGAACTTCATAGTTAATAACCAAATTAATATTTTTAATATCTATCCCTCTGGAAAGTATATCAGTGGCAACTAGAACATTAATTGTATCATTTTTAAATTTTCTTATTGTTTCTTCTCTTTCAATTTGAGATAAACCAGAGTGCATTTCAGCAGATTTTATTTTTATTTTTTTTAGTAACTTATTAATTTCTTTAACATTTTTAATACTTGAAGCAAAAATTAAAATTCTATCAATAGTTTTTCTTTTTTTAAAAATATATGAAATTAAATTAATCTTTTTTTGGTCTCTAACCATATAAGCACTTTGAGTAATTCCACTAGCAGGTTTGGATATTGATATACTAATTTCCGAAGGGTTTTTTAAAATTTTATTTGCTAATTTTCTAATTTTATTTGGCATAGTTGCTGAGAAAAGTAGTTTTTGTGAATTTTTTGGAAACTTATTTATTATTTTAATAATATCATTATAAAAACCCATGTCGAGCATTTTATCAGCTTCGTCTAAAACTATATGCTTTATTGATGCTGTATCAAAATAATTAAATTCCAAATGTGATAATAGTCTACCCGGTGTACATATAATTATTTCAGTTCCTTTTATTATTGCTTGTTTTTGTCTTTCATATTCAACTCCAGTTCCTCCACCATAAATTGCGTAAGAAGAATTATTAGTAAAGTATGCAAAGCCTTCTATTTGCGTATCAATTTGTTTGGCTAATTCTCTTGTAGGTGTTATTATTATTGTATTAACTGAATTTTTTTTTTTTCTTTTTAAAAGTTTATCCAAAATTGGTAAAACAAAAGCTGCTGTTTTTCCAGTTCCTGTTTGTGCACAAGCAATAATATCTTTTCCATTAATTATTTGAGGGATTGCTTTTTGTTGTACTGGTGTTGGAGTTTTAAAGTTCATTAAATCCAATGCTTCATAAACCTTTTCCTCAAAATTAAATTTATCAAATTCCATTTTGTAAATATAATAAAAACTATATCTGATTAATATTTTAAATTAATACAATAATCTTAAATAGATTAATACATAAACTATAATTTGTGTATTTTTATCATACTAAAAATTAACACAATGAATTATTTGACACCTCTTGAAATTTTTTATAAATGGGAAAAACAAAAACAAAACGATATTTTTCTTAGTCAGCCAATTAATGATAAATTACATAATTGGACTTGGGGCGAGGTAGGTAAGGAAGTTAGGAAAATGGCTGCATATATTAGATCTCTTAATTTGCCTAGAAACAGTAAAATTGGAATTTTATCAAAAAATTGTGCACATTGGATTATGAGTGATTTAGCCATTATGATGAGTGGTCATA
>Ga0208130_1000507_pt1 | contig 20391 bp, 17 predicted proteins | sample ETNtaG_31_FD_185771 | JGI IMG/M metagenome (GOLD analysis project Ga0208130, IMG submission 185771) | Marine microbial and viral communities from oxygen minimum zone, Eastern Pacific Ocean - ETNP201310SV78 (SPAdes) (version 2) | ecosystem: Environmental > Aquatic > Marine > Oceanic ...
GGTGGAACCGCGATCAAGCTCGGTCTGTTCAGCTTTGAAGGGGAGTTGCTGGAAGAGCACCAGCGACCAACACCCCAACCCGCTACGCCGGGATCGGTTTGTGTGGAGATCGTCGAGGCCATTAGGAGCGTTGACCCTGATGGCCTGGCTTCGGTGGTGGGGATTGGTTTGCCGGGGCCCATGGATGCTGAAGCGCGGGTGGCCCGCGTTTGCATCAATCTGCCGGGCTGGGAAGAGGTCCCACTGGCCGCTTGGCTTGAATCACGCCTCCAGAAAAGGGTCACCCTCGCCAACGACGGTAATTGCGCTCTCGTGGGTGAGGCCTGGAAAGGCGCAGCTCAGGGCTGCAGCGACGTGGTGTTGCTCACTCTCGGAACCGGCGTTGGTGGAGGTGTGATGCTTGGGGGTCAGTTGTTCACAGGGCATAACGGCGCCGCCGCGGAACCAGGTCTGATCACGCTGTTTCCCGATGGACCTGCGTGCAACAGCGGCAACAGGGGTTCGCTGGAACAGTTCGCGAGCATCGCCGGGCTGAAGCGACTCAGTGGTGCTGAGCCGTCTTCGCTGGCCATGGCTGCATCCCGTGGGGATGTTCAGGCCAGGGAGCATTGGGAGCGCTACGGCCAGCTTCTGGGTACGGGGATCAGCTCGCTGGTTTATCTGTTCACGCCCCAGTTGGTGCTGGTGGGGGGCGGGCTAGCTGGTGCCAGTGAGCATTTCCTTCCTGCGGTGCGTCAGGAGGTCGCCACCCGTGTTCAGTCGGTGAGTCGCGAGGGCCTGCAAATTAAGGCGTGTGCCCTGGGTAATGGCGCAGGTCGTCTCGGTGCTGCTCGCCTGGCGATGCAACGGTTGCTGCTTTCTCCGTCGCCCCAGGCGGGATGATGGAAGCCGTTTTGAGATGTTGCCCGTGCAGGCCGTTCCAGACCCCTCCCCGGAGCTTCTGTCTTTGGCGGCGGGCCTGCGCCGTGCTGCCACGGATCTGGGGCTGACCAGCGATGACCAGCGCCGGGAGGCGCTGCTGGCCATGGCGGAGTCACTCCGTGCCAACACCGGCGCCATCGTTGCCGCGAACCAGGTTGACCTTAAAAACGCTGAGCAAAACGGTCTGGCTCCGGCATTGATGGCCCGCCTCAAGCTCGATGACGTCAAGCTTGAAGGTGCGATTGCCGGGGTTCGACAGCTGGCAGAGCTTGCTGACCCCCTCGGTCGACGCCAGTTGCATCGGGAACTGGATGACGGCCTTGTGCTGGAACGCGTCAGCGTTCCCCTCGGGGTCGTGGGTGTGATCTTCGAAGCCCGTCCTGATGCTGTGATTCAGATCGCTTCGTTGGCCATCCGCTCAGGTAACGGGGCGATCCTCAAGGGAGGACGTGAAGCTGAGTGCACCAACAAGGCGGTGATGGCAGCGCTGCAGCAAGGCCTCGTCGCCACATCGGTATCCCCCGAGGCCCTCGCTCTGCTCACCACCCGTGAAGACAGCCTTGCTTTGCTGCGGCTTGAGGGATTGGTGGATCTGATCATTCCCAGGGGCAGCAACGAACTGGTGCGCTTCATTCAGGACAACACCCGTATTCCCGTGCTCGGCCATGCCGATGGGGTGTGTCATCTGTATGTGGATGCCGAGGCGGACCCAGATCAGGCTGTGGCCATTGCCCTGGACAGCAAAGTGCAATACCCGGCTGCCTGCAATGCAATGGAGACTTTGCTGGTTCATGCCGATATTGCCGAGATATTCCTGGAGAAGGCCATCCCCGCTTTCCAGGCCGAAGGTGTGCGGCTGCTCGGTGATCCAGGCGCTTGCTCTCTCGGGATCAGTGAGGCCGCGGCCGACGCAGACTGGAGCACGGAATATTTGGCGTTGACCCTGTCCGTTCGTGTTGTGGATGATCTCGCTGCAGCTCTTGAACACATCCGTCGCTACGGCTCGCGTCATACCGAGGCGATTGCAACCCGTAACGTCTCCACTGCAGAGCGATTCCTGCGCTCAGTCGATAGCGCCGGTGTCTATCACAACTGTTCCACTCGCTTCGCAGACGGCTTTCGCTACGGATTCGGCGCGGAAGTGGGCATCTCGACCCAGACTCTGCCTCCAAGGGGACCTGTCGGTTTGGAAGGGTTGGTGACCTATCGCTATCGATTGCGTGGTGATGGCCATACCGCTGCCGACTATGCCTCGGGCGCACGTCGCTTCAGCCATGTGGACTTGGAGGGATGAGCAACGTCACTCATCCTCTGGACATCATCAGAGTCGATAATCTTCGCCTTTGGGCCCATGTGGGGGTTCTTGACCATGAGCGTGAACACGGTCAGTGGTTTCGCGTTGATCTGGAGCTGCATCTTGATCTGAGTCAGTCGGCCTCTGCTGACTCGCTGGCGGCAACCGCTGATTACAGCTTGGGAGTTCAGGCTTTGCAGCGTCTTGCTGCCGAGATCACCTGCTACACCATCGAACATTTCAGTGAGCGCATGTTTGAGGAGCTTGAGGGGATCTATGGAGCTTTGCCGATGCATCTTTGGCTGAGCAAATGTCATGCACCGATCCCAGGTTTCGCAGGTACGGTGAGCCTTGAACGCTGGCGCCGCAAGCCGTTATGAGATGACCACCACGGTGCCTTCTCGATTGCGGAGACCGCTGGTTCTTGTCCATGGCCTCTGGGATACGCCGCATCTGTTTCGTCGATTGGTCCGTCGCTTGGAGGAGCATGAGGTTCCGCTTCTGGTTCCCCATCTTCCGCACCGCTTAGGCGCTGTTCCCTTGCGCACCCTGGCGGAACAACTCGACGATCACATCCGTCAGCGCTGGGGTAGCGACGTTGAGGTGGACCTGCTTGGTTTTTCGATGGGCGGCATCATCGGGCGAGTCTGGCTGCAGCAGCTGGACGGTGCCCGACGCACCCGTCGCTTTGTGAGTGTTGGCAGTCCGCAGCGGGGTACCGTCACGGCGCAGTGGATTCCCTCGTGGCTTTGTGCCGGGTTGGCCGACATGAAACGGGGCAGTCCGCTGTTGCGTTCCCTCAATGATGATGTTCAGGTTCTCAAGAGATTGGACTGCGTCAGTTACTACTGCCGTTGGGATTTGATGGTTTTCCCTGGATGGCAGGCCCATCTGCCTTGTGGACTCGTGAGCAGTCTTCCTGTCTTCACCCATCAGCAATTGATGTCGCATCCCCAATCTCTCGATGTTTTGCTGAGAACGCTTCTGAGTGACTGATTGGCGTACGAACAGTGACATGTTCTGTACTGATGGGCACACTTTGAGTGTCATCCATGTCCTGCCGCGCATGTGTTTTTCGGCTTCGGCAAGTTTCACGGCATCCGCCGTGCTCGTTCCTTTAGGTCTTTATTCGCATCATCTGGCCACGCGTCATGAGCGGCCTGACTACAAGCCTCTCGCCCTGGTGCCGTTCTTCTTCGGTGTTCAGCAATTTGTCGAGGGCCTCGAGTGGACAGCCATCGACGGCGGAAACATCGAACCTCTTGCAACGATTGGTGGTCTCGGCTTTCTCTTCTTCGCCTACTGCTTCTGGATGATCTGGATTCCGTGGAGCGCGTGGTCGATTAGCCGCAGTACCGACTCCAAGGGATTGCAACGCCGCTTGAAATGGGTTGCGATTGTGGCCACGGTTCTCGGGATCGCGTTCTATCTGCCCATGCTCTTCAACCCGCCGGCGATTCAGCCAGCGGTTCACAGCAATGGTCGACTTCTCTACGACATTGCCAGTCTGCGCAGCATCTTTCACAACTTTGTCAACACTGAACCTGTCGGTGAGTTGGTGTATTGGGGCTTTATTGTTTTGCCGCTTCTGGCCGTCAGAGACAAGGCGGTGAAATTGTTCGGCGCGCTGATTTTCGTGTCGATCTTCCTGACGTGGGCGACGTACAGCGCAACCTTCAATTCGGTCTGGTGCTTCTATTGCGCCGTGCTTTCGATCATGGTGATTTGGATCGTTAATCGTCCCCATCTGCGTCAGGCTTGAAGCCAATGGCTGACCAGTTGTTGGCATCTCTTGAGTCGATGGGGCAGCTGCTGCTGGCCATGGACTCTGGTGTTGGTCTGCTGATCGGCGTTGGATTGTCGATGTCCGCTTCGCATCTGTTTGCGTTGCTCGCCAACCGTCTGACTCCGATGCAGATCCTGATGCACATGATCGTTGATGCGCTCGTGCTCAGCCTGGCTTTTCTCCTGGGAATCCTTTGCCACAGCTTGATGCTGATGCTTCTGGAAGGTGTCCCTCTACAGCCGATCACCTTTGCCAATCACATGGGTGCAGCCATGTGGCCCGGTTTGTTTTATGTGCTGGCAGCTGCTCCTTACGTCAGTGATCTGATTGCAGTGACCTTGCTGGCCTGGATCCATCTCAATGTGATGCTGCTGCTTCAGGCGGTTTACAACATTCCCCTGGAGACGAGTTTGGTGGTGGCGCTCCCTGGTTTCGTGCTCGCACTGCTCCTGGTGGGCTTGCTCTTCGCCCAGCGTTGGCGCACTAGCTACGCCATGCTCGCCACAGAGGTCTCAGCCCTGACGTCGCCATGACAGGGTCCGCTTCGACAGAAACAGTCGCGGCTGTTCAGCATCAGCGCCGTCGTCTTCGCCATGTGCGTCGTTGGCTGGTGGTGGCCTTGGTCTGTGTTGCCATGCTCGGGCTGCTGGGTCTGACTGCGGTCCGCAGGGATGCGGCTTCGCTGTTGCAACCCGAATCGTTACTGGAACTGCTGACCTGGTTCGGAAGCGTGCTGGTCGTGGTGGTCGCCCTGGTCGGCGTGTATTCGGTGATGGTGGATTTCGTGTTCTGGGAAGGCTGGATGCATGGCCTTCCGGACCCCCGGCAACTATTTGCCTCAGAACGTGAGGGTTCTGGTCAGCATCGTCACTATGTCGTTTACCTCGATGGAATCCATCAGAGCGAAGAGAGTCATCCACCGCGGGTGAGTGAATTTCTTGACTGTCTGCAGGAGTCGATTACGGATGACACGATGCTCGTGAAAGGGATTGAGGCCTACACGATCACCAACGTCGGACTGCGTACGACCACCTTCGCCGGATGGTTCTGGCAGCGGCTGTTCGCTCTGCAGGAGCATCACCCCAATGGTCTGGTTCGTTTCATCTGCGCCTTCTGCGTGCAGGCGAACAACGTCATCAAGGTCGGAATCTCCTCGGATCGACGTTATGGACCGGTGATGAACTATGAGCTGGCGTTGAAGATCGCCCGTCGCCTCGATTCGATCGGCTTCATGCCTCATCAGGCGTCCCGCATCGTCCTCGTTGGTTACAGCGGAGGTGGAGAGATGGCGATCGGCATCGCTGAGATTCTCCAGCAGCTCTGTCGTGTGAGGGTTCAGGTGATCACGGTCTGTGGAGTCTTCAGCGGCAACGGTGCGCTCGAGTCCGTCAATGATGTGGCCATGGTGCTGGGCAGTCGAGACCCTGTGGCGGCTCTGGGGCGGATCGCCTATCCCGGTCGTCTGCCCCTGCTGCCACTCTCCAATTGGAATTGCTGGCAACGGCATCATTCTCTGCAGCGCTACATGATTGAGGGGATGAGTCATAACGGCTCCTCCGGCCCCTTTTCCACGGCGTTCCGTAGCTCGGTGGTTGAGGCCATCTGCAAGGAACTGGAGCTTTCTGCCCTCAGTCCTCCGTTGAGAATTCCCCGTTGAGAGCGCGAACCAGTGCGAAAGGGCTGTGTCGTGGCTGGCTGGCTTTCAACCTTCGATGGGCTTCAGGTCGGGTCTGGTTGTCATGAAAGAGGTCCTGGGGCAGTTGGTCCAGGGCGAGGCGGTAGCGGTTCACGCTGTCGTCTGTCGCTTGCAGGCCAGCGTCCAGTTGTTGTTGCAACTGGCGGTGCAGTCGCTGACGCCAAAGGTCTCCGAGCGTCAGTGGGAACAGATTGGTTGTTCCCGTGATGGCCTGCTCTAGCAGGGCTGTCGAGTCGATGCAGAACCCCAGCACTCCGTATCCGCCCATATGGAGAGAGCTGAACTGGGCTTCGCTGTTGTGCACAGCTCCCATCAGCTCACAGAGATTGAGGGTCTCACCCAGCTGTGCGCCTTTGAGTTCGGTCGCTTGATAAGCGACAGTTCCATTGTTCCGATCGTTCTGCCAGGGACGATGCAGCTCATTGAGGGCTGCCCAGCCGTTCAATCCTTCAACGCCCTGGTAGTACTGCAACAGTAGTGGTGAGCCGCTGGGAGGCTGCAGTTCCATTTCCAAGGAGGAATGGGGCATCAGTGCCTGGATCTCTTCGCCAGTTTCATCAAGAAGGCTGGTCCGATAGGGCACCGCCAGCGGGATCTGCAGCCATTGCTCACCCATGCGGGTGCTGGCGCCCAGGCCGAAACTGGCCACACTCGTGCGAATCCGAGCGCAACACAGCCAGCCCTTGCTGTTCAGATGATCCAACAGCTCACGGCCGCTGCTGACGTTCTCGAACCTGAATGGTTCTGATGCACGGCTTGCCCCGTTCAGTCGGTTGCTCCCGAGCACATTGAGGATCTGAGCCAGCAGACGGTTGCGCAGCCGTTCAGGTTCTGCCTGCAGATTGGAGAGTCCTCGGTTGCTCCAGGTCAGAACCCCGCCCATTGCACTGATCCTCGCCAGCGTGCCAGGGGGTTTCTCTTGGACTGCAGGCAAGTCCTCGGATGCATCCACCGTCATTGACCACAGCGCTTCGAGCGTCTGCGGCAGTGTGAGGGTCTGTTCAGCGCTGATGGAGATCTGTCGCTGACACCAGCGATCAAGGGCACCGAGTGCTGAGGGTTTGGAGACTGCGGGCAACATGTGCTGCAGGTCATCGGCCAGGGTTGCCAGCAGCAGTGGGCTGACCAGATTGTTCTCTAGCAGGCTTGCAAAGCTGCGTAGATGTTCCGGCAGGCTGGCGCTCTGCCCTCGCCAACGCCTGGGAAGCATCATCAACAGCGGGATCAAACGTTGATGGTGTAGGTCGCTGAGCAGCTCCTTGAGAAACACATCACGGCTGATGCCGCGCCGCAAGCTGCTCTGTTCCAGTGCGGCTTCCAGCTCGATCAGAGGAGCGAGGCCAGTGCCATCTTCAGCGGACTGGCCCCAGGTTGCACTCAACCTGAGCAGATCGTCTGCCAAGGCTCAGGCCTCAAGCTGATCAGGACGCCGAGACCGCCAGACCGGTATGTCGGATGAGTGCTGCGCTGGTGGCGTCCCTGCCGCGGAAGCGCCGATACACCTCTGCAGGCCGCAGGCTCCCACCCAGGCTGAGGACGGTGTTGCGGAAACGTTCCCCAGTGGCAGCGACATCATCGTCTTTCTCCAGGCCCACTTCTTCAAAGGCTGCAAATGCATCGGCGCTGAGCACCTCGGCCCATTTGTAGGAGTAATAGCCAGCGGCATAACCCCCGGCAAAGATGTGGCCAAATGCGCAGAGGAAACGGTCTTCCTTAACGGGCTGCAGCACGCTGGTGGTTTCAGCGATGCGGCGACGGAATGCATCCGGGCTGATGTTGAGTTCTGGGGTCCATTGGCTGTGGAGTCGCAGGTCGGTCAGAGCGAAATGGACCTGCCGAAGCGTGCCGTTGCCCTGCATGAAGGTACGGCTACTGCACAGCTTCTGATAGTCCTCCTCCGGTAGCGGTTCCCCGGTCTGCCAATGACGGGCCATGCCCATCAGGGTGCTTCGATCCAGACACCAGTTCTCCATGAACTGGCTGGGAAGCTCAACGGCGTCCCATTCCACGTTGTTGATGCCAGCGGCTTCCGGGTGCTCAACCGTGGTGAGCATGTGTTGAAGGCCATGACCGAATTCATGGAAGAGGGTTTCCACCTCTTCGAAGCTCATCAGGCTGGGGGTGTCACCGGCCGGGGGGGTCTGGTTGCAGATCAGGTAGGCCACCGGCAGGGTGAGATCGCCATCGGCGTTGCGTTGACGGCTCAGGCACTCATCCATCCATGCACCGCCGCGCTTGCTGGCGGGACGGCTGAAAGGGTCCAGATAAAAAGCCGCCAGGTCTTCGCCGCTGCAGTCCATGACCCGGAAGAAGCGAACATCCTCGTTCCAAATCGGTGCTTCGCCGTCTGCGGCTTTGATGCGGATGCTGAACAGGCGTTCGCAGAGGCTGAACAGTCCCTCGAGCACCTGGGGAAGAGGAAACCAGGGCCGCAGTGCTTCCTGATCGAGATCGAAACGTTCTCGTCTGAGCTGCTCCGCCCAGTGGCTCACATCCCATGGGGCCAGTGCATCGGCTTCGGCAGCACCGTGGCTTCGGGCACATTCACCCAATTCCTGGAGTTCCTTTTGAGCCACTGGCATCGCTGAAGCTCTCAGCTCTTCCAGCAGCGACTCCACCGCGGGCACATCATCAGCCATTTTGGAAGCGAGGCTGAGCTCCGCCCAGTTGGCGTAGCCCAGCCGGGTTGCCTGTTCACGCCGCAGCTGAAGGATCTCCTCGATCAGCGGCGCGTTATCCAGATCGCCACTGCTGGCGCGACTCACATGGGCTTTGTAAACGGTCTCACGCAGGCTTCGGTCCTTGGCATGAGTAATCACCGGGATATAGCGCGGCATGTCCAGTCCCAGTCGCCATGGTCCTTCGGTTGCGCTCGGTTCGGAACCGTCAGCGGCTTGATCACCGGCTTCCTTGGCGGCGGCAGCAAGGATTTCCAGGGCTCTCTCGGGAACACCGTTCAGCTGATCACGCTCCTGAATCACCAGGCTCCAGGTCTGCGTGGCGTCGAGCACGTGGTTGCTGAATCCGGTGGAGAGAGCCGCCATCCGTTCACTCGTACGGTTGAAATCCGATTGCTCTTCGCCTCTGAGGGCCACTCCTCGATGCTGCATCGAGAGAAGCTCCGCATCGAGGATGCGGATCTGGGTGCTGTCGAGGGGTTCAGCAGGGGATGACTTCAGTCTGCTGAGAGCTTCATGCAGAATCTGGCTCTGACCGAGGCGGTTGCTGAAGCGCACCACCTCGGGCTGCTGTTTCGCATGGGCTTCACGCAGCTCGGGTGTGTTGCGAACACCAGTGAGATGACTCACCACGCCCCAGCTCCAGCGAAGACGTTCGCCAAGCTGATGCAGGCTCGGCATCAGCTCATCCCAGCCCAGAGGTGAGGCCGCGGCGAGGCGCTGCTGCAGGGATGTCTCCAGCGTCTCCAGCTGATCGTTCAGGCTGGTCAGTAGCGCAGGGATCTCGTTGTTGACCTGCTCAGCGTCAATGGCCTCGAAGTGAGGAAGGCCCTCGCCGCGCAGCAGTTCTGGGGTGCTCATGGATGGTCAGCCGGTGGGGAGAAGGGCACGGGCAGCAACAAGGGTGTGACTTGCTAGATCAGAAGCAAGGGCATCGGTGGATGCCTCATAGAGATCCATGGCGATCCGAGGCCAGAAGCCAATCACCAGTGTTGGAACCAGCAAGGTGAGCCCAATCGCCGCTTCCCGAGGGCGCATGTCCTTCACGAAGGCGAGGGCAGGAATTCGTGGTCCGAAAAACACTCTGCGGCACATCGACAGCAGATAGATGGGAGTGAGAACAAGCCCAATCGCCGCCAAAACGATGGTGGTGACTCTGAAGAATGTGGTGAAACTCTCCTGGCTGGTGATGCCTAGGAACACTGTGATCTCGCTGATGAAGCCGCTCATGCCAGGTAGGGCCAGTGAGGCTAGGGAGCTTGCAAGGAAAAAGGCGAATGTGATCGGTAAGGCTTTGGCCAGGCCTCCCATGTTGGGGATCGAAAGGGTCTTGGTGCGCTCGTAGAAGCAGCCCGTGACGAAGAACATTGCTGCTGCGATGAGGCCATGGCTAATCATCTGAAGCATGGCTCCGCTCAGGCCGAGAGCATCGACGGCGCCGATCCCCACCAGCACGAAGCCCATATGACTGACTGAGCTGCAAGCGATCCTGCGCTTCACGTTGTCTTGGGCGAAGGCGTTCAGAGCGCCGTAAACGATATTGACGATCCCGAGGATGATCAGAGCCGGGGCCAGTACGAGATGGGCTTCCGGGAGCATCTGCACGTTGAAGCGCAGCAGCGCATAACCGCCCATCTTGAGCAGAACGCCGGCTAACAACATGGAGACCGGAGCATTGGCTTCACCGTGGGCATCCGGAAGCCAGGTATGCAAAGGGAAAATCGGCAATTTCACGCCGAAACCCACGAGGAAGCCCAGATAGCAGAGCAGGCCGAAGCTGCCACCTGGGGAGCGCTGAGCCATCTCCGTCATGTTCAGGGTGAAGCTGTCACCGGAGTTGGCAATGGCTAGGCCGCTGATCAGGATCAGAAGGGATGCCAGCGCTGTATAGAGAATGAATTTGGTCGCTGCGTACTGACGGTTCTGACCGCCCCAGATGGCAATCAGCAAATACACCGGCACGAGTTCCAGTTCCCAGGCCAGGAAGAACAGCAGGAAGTCCTGGGAGAGAAACACCAGGGCCTGGGCTGAGGCCTGCACCAGCAGCAGTGCGAAATACAGCCTGGATTTATGGGTGATGTTCCAGCTGGCGCACACGGTCAGCAGCGTGACCAGACCACTGAGCACAACGAGTGGAGCTGAGAGACCGTCGGCTCCGAGTGACCACTCCAGACCGATCGCAGGGACCCAACTGACGCGTTCCACCAGCTGAAGCTGACTCTCCAGCGGGTCGTAGTGACGACTGAAGGCAGCGATCATCAGACCGAGATCCGCCAGCAGCACGGCAATCGTGAGATTGCGTGGAACCGGTGAGGTGTTCTGGTCTTCTCCAGGGAGAAGCGGCATCAACAACGCTGCAGCCGCTGGAAGCAGCACGATCAGCGAGAGCCAGGGGAACCCTGCGTCGGACGCAGCCATCAGCGGCAGGTTGGCGTCCATGGAACTCCCAAGATTGTGATTGAACTTATCAGCTCCGAGGCCTCTCCTGAGTACTTCTACCCAGCTCTGAGCTCAGCCTGCATCCTTGGGATGCCAGTGACTGCCAGCTGTTTGGAGGCTTAGAAGCGGCGCGCGACTGGCAACACCCACAGACTCCCATGCCCTCACCATCGCCTGGCTGACGGCGGCACCATTCTCTTCGCAACAGAGGGCCAGGATGCTTGGACCGGCACCACTGATGGCGCATCCCCATGCCCCTGCAGCGATTGCAGCTTCTTTGACCTCCTGTCCGCCCTTGATCAATCGCCAGCGATAGGGCTCATGCAGCCTGTCGTGCATCCCATCCGAGATCAGGTCACCGTTGCCGGTGCGTAATCCCTGGAGCAGAAGTGTGAGTGCACCCAGGTTGACCACCGCATCGCTCACAGGCACAGCCTTGGGCATGGCGCGACGCGCTTCACTGGTGCTCAGCCGTATCGCCGGAATCGCCACAACGGCCTTCACGCTGTTCATCCATTCGCAGCGCACAACCCGCCAGCGTTGAGAGGCGGCCTTGGCTGTCATGCAGAGGCCCCCCAACAGCGACGGCACGACGTTGTCTGGATGCCCTTCGATATCGATGGCGAGCTCCAGCAGTTTCTCCCGACTCAGAGGTTCGCCCACCAGCGCGTTGGCTCCCACAAGCCCCGCCACGATTGCTGTGGCACTGCTGCCTAGTCCTCTGGCCGGAGGCACCGCAAGACGCACCCTTGCCTCAAGAGCGACCGGTTCTTCACCGGCAGCTTTCCAAACGCGCTGAGCCGCTCGGTAGACAAGATTTTCAGCACCGCCTCGCAGGTGAGATCCCTCTTGCCCTTCGATGATCAGCTCAAAACGCTCTCCATGACCCTCGATGCGTCGCATCGTGAAGCGGTTGTTGAGATCGAGGGCGGCGCCAAGGCAGTCAAAGCCTGGCCCGATGTTGGCGGTGGTGGCTGGTACATCCACCACGACGGTCTGGCCTATTCGCGGCTGCGCCATCCCTGCTGCTCTACTCAGGCCAGTGTCCCACCCGACTCCACGAGATCACGTGCGCGGCAAGCCGCGCTAAACAATCCCGCCTCCGGATCGATGACCGCGCGGATGGTCAATCCTTCGATCAGGGAACGAAACCGTCCTTTGGACCGTAAGGGCTCCAGAAACTGCGTTGAGCAAAGGCCATCAATGTTTTTCTCGGCCGTTCCCCCTCCAATCCAGAGGCCTCCGATGCAGAGCTCCTGCAGGGCCAGGTCTCCTGCAGCAGATCCATAGGCTCCAAGCCAGAGTTTCAGTGCTTTGCCGGCAAGGTCGTCACCCTCTGCGGCTGCTTTGCCAGTCAAGGCCGGGAGATCCGGATAATCGGGGTGATCGGCAGGCATGGCGCGCCATGCCTGGGCCTGAGCCTTCAGACCATGCTGAATTCCGGTCTGGCGGTGAAGCAGCCAATTCATGACATGTCCGAGTCCGGTGCCACTGACAATCCGCTCGATGGATAACCGTTGCAGTCCAAGGTCCCGCTTCAGCCACTGAGCCAGTTCCCATTCCTCTTCGCTGCGCGGTGCAAATTCCCGATGGCCGCCTTCGCTTGGTATGGCCAGCCATCCGCCAGCTGCGGGCAGTCCGCGCGCCATGCCGAGGCCGGTTCCCGCACCAAGGATGGCAACGGGCCCGTTTTCAGCACCGGCAGGTGCAGGTGTCGATCGGTTGCATCCCATCTGCAGCACCACCTGTTGCTGATCACTGAAATGGGGTAGCCCATGGATCAAGACAGCGAAGTCGTTGACCAGCTCAAGCCGTTCCAACCCCGTTGCAGCGGATAAGGATGTTTCACTCATCTGCCAGGGCAGATTGGTGAGCTTTGCGATGCCCTGATGCACAGGCCCGGCAACCGCAATACAACTGGTCGTCGGTTTTGGTAGCTCGGTGGGCGCTTGTTCCACAAAATGCTTGAGCATCGACTCGAGGTCGTGCCAATCCGCTGATCTGTAGCGGTGGCTGTGCTCTTTCTTCAGCTGCCCATCAATGTCCCGATAGATGCTCAGGAGTGTCTTTGTGCCTCCAAGATCTCCTGCCAGGTAGGTCTTGGCTGCCATGGGTGCGGATCAGGGCTGCTGTCTTCAGGCTGGAGCTCGCCTTGCAACTCGGCAACCAATTGGATCGACTCAGCCATCGGATGGCGAATGATCTAGGGAGTGGATGCAAAGAAATCCAGCGGGAGGGGGCCCCATGTGGTGCTTGGCTCGGTGTTGTCGTTGCCGTGACCGCTGATCAGGATTCCTTCCCCTAACCCGTGCTCGATGCGCAATCTGGCAGTCAAGGTTTGCTGGTTGGCTTTGAGATAAACCGGTCCATCAAGTTCGGGACCGGAAATCAGCTCATGAGCTGGCCAGGCTTGATGTTGTTCAAGTTGGCGAAGTGATCGAACAGCCTGATCAGCCGTTAACGCCATGATTCCTGCGGTGAACCATCGATATAAAATCATCTGCTGTTGAAGCTCAGGCACAATTAAGGCCTTTTCCGTTGCATTGAGAACAGGTGCAGTTCTCAATCGACTCAAGTCAGTCAGTCTCATGAATGAACTGCCGCAACCAGAGCATCTTCAGATTTATTGTTATTGGCTTGATTGCAATAATTGATCAATTCGTTAACAGATATTTCTCCTAAGTCGCCATTCTTTCGACTTCTGAGGCTGACGGTATTGTTTTCAGCTTCTTTGGCTCCAATCACTGCGAGCACTGGGATCTTAGCTTTTTCTCCATTGCGAATGAGTTTGCCCAGGCGCTCTCCGGATTCATCCACAGTGGCAGAGATGCCTTGACTGAGCAATTTAGTCTGAACTGTTTCAGAAAAGCCTCTTGCGTCGTCGCTCACGGGAAGAATTCTAATTTGCTCCGGTGCAAGCCAGAACGGGAACTCGCCGGCGTAGTTTTCAATCAGAATTCCGATGAAACGTTCAAAGCTGCCGAGTACAGCTCGGTGCAGCATGACTGGGGTATGGCGAGATCCATCTTCCCCGATGAAGCTTGCATCGAGTCGATCAGGCATCGAAAAATCAACCTGAATAGTTCCGCATTGCCACACTCTTCCTAGGCAATCTTGGAGAGAGAATTCAATCTTGGGCCCATAAAAAGCACCTTCGCCAGGGTATAGCTCCCACTCCAGATTTTTATTTTCTAAGGCGTCTTGTAGCGCCTTTTCAGATTTGTCCCAGACTTCATCGCTGCCCACTCTCTTCTCAGGACGGGTTGATAGTTTAATCGAAATTTTCTCAAAGCCAAGTGTTTTGTAGACGTCAAAGACAAGGTCGATGAAGCTTGATACTTCAGACTGAATCTGATCTTCTGAGCAGAAGATATGTCCATCGTCTTGAACGAAGTTCCTGACTCTCATTAACCCATGCAGTGTTCCTGATGGTTCATTTCTGTGACATGAACCAAACTCAGAGAGCCTGACTGGTAAATCTTTATAGCTGCGTAATCCCTGGTTGAAGATTTGAACATGACACGGGCAATTCATCGGTTTGACCGCGTAGTCTCTGTTTTCAGAGGATGTTGTAAACATGTCCTCTTTGAATTTATCCCAGTGCCCTGATTTTTCCCACAAAGTTCTATCCACAATTTGTGGAGTGCTGATTTCTTGGTAGCCAGATTCCCGAAGTCTCCTGCGGATATATTGTTGCAACTTTTGGTAGATCGCCCACCCCGGTGGATGCCAAAAGACCATGCCAGGCGCATTGTCTTGAATGTGAAATAGCGAGAGCTGGCGGCCCAAGCGTCGATGATCTCGTTTTTCAGCTTCTTCGAGTTGCTTTAAGTGCGATTTCAGTTCTTTTTCTGTGCCCCATGCCGTTCCGTAGATTCTTTGAAGCATCTGGTTATTGGAGTCACCTCGCCAATAAGCGCCAGACACTTTCATCAGTTTGAAATGTCTTAGGTGCCTTGTATTGGGGACGTGAGGACCACGACACATGTCTGTGTATTCCTCATGATGGTAGAGCTTGATTGTTTCGCCGTCGGGAATGTCTTCAACGATTTCCAGCTTGTAGGGTTCTTCTCTGGATTCGAATGCTTGTTTTGCCTGATTGCGATTGACGACTTCAACATTGACCTCATAATCTTTAGCAATCAGCTCTTTCATTCGTTGCTCTATAGCTTCTAAATCTTCTGGAGTGAAGGGTTTTTCATAGGCAATATCGTAATAAAATCCGTCTTTAATGACAGGGCCGATGGCCATCCTTGCTTCCGGGTAGAGCTGTTTTACTGCATGCCCTACAAGGTGAGCAAAAGAGTGTCTTATAATGTCAATTCCTTCAGCATCTTTTGCTGTTAACAAGCGCAGATCAACATCCTTATCGATTGGCATGGCCATATCCAAGGATTCACCATCGACCACTCCTGCGAGAGCTGCTTTGGCAAGCCCGGGTCCGATGGATGCAGCGACATCTGCAATGGTGACTGGCCCGTCAAAACTTTTAGTGGTTCCGTTTGGAAGGGTGACGACGGGCATGGAGGCGTGAGTCCTGAGATCTGATCGATGGCTACTGCCACAGCTGGCAAGCCACGGACATCCTATTAGTGGATGTACGCTCGCAAAAAAGCGAGGCTCGTTTCACTTGCCCTCTGATCGTGAAGGTGGTGACTTGCTCGCGTCACTTCTTGCTTCGTTGCTAGCTGATTTCGACCACTGGTTTACCAGGGGGCAAGTAATACTTGAGCAATGTCCTGACGGCGTCCTGTCGTCAGGTGATCGTCTTGAGTTGGCTGAACGTCTTGCCGACGGAAAGCGTTCGATCGCGGCGACGCGTTCTCTCTTGCAGGCCTCCTCTGAACCGGTCGCTGTCTCGATGCAGGCGATGGCTCCCTGGCATCAACTGGTCATGGAGGTTTGGGCTCTCTCGGCGCGTGTCTCGCGGTCTTCCGGATGAGCCGCAGGGCTTGAGCTGTCTGGGCTGCTTTCGGGGCAGCCCGGAATCATTGATGGTTGGCTATCAGGCGCTTTGGCGCAGCTGACTCAGATTGGTCATGTAGAAGGCCACCAGTTCGGCATGGCTTTTTACGGGCTGTCCATAGGCGCTTTGGCCGGCATGGGTCGGAAAGGAAGCCCATTCCGGGGCGAGCCGATTCATTGCCGCTTTGGTGAGACCATTGCGGTCAATCTCCTTCAAGGCGCCACGCTTTTCGACGAGATGCAGCGCTGCTTGGTCTTGATGCTCTGGGGCGAAGCTGGGCAGGTCGAGCCTGTTGGCCACCTCCTGCCAGGTGGTTGGCAAGAACTGATAGGCCCCTGCTGCGGCACTGGAATAGCGCTTCACCACAACACGTTCAGGGTGGCGGGAGAGGTCTTGAAACTGACCTCCCCCATAAAGGATGCGGTAGCCCTGATCCTTGCCGTCCTTCCAGGTGCCTTCTGCAAAGCGGATGGTGTTGAGCAGTGCGCGACGTTCAGGTGTGATGGCGTAATGCGCTGCGGGTTGGCCGGAGAGGGTCGCTGCGCTGATGTTGTCGCTCGTGGTGTTCAGCGATCGCTGCGGCTTCAGAGCCTCAGCCACCATCCGGTTGTGCTGATTGCGTTCGCTAGAGCGCTCGGCCTGCAGGCTCTGTCCCACGGAAAGCGCCAGCCCGACGCTGATGGCGCCAAGGCCGAGGACCTTTGGCGCGGCCTTGGCAATGGGCTGGATCCGGTGAGTGAATCGATGCAGCAACCGAGATAACTCCGAACAAAGGAGTCGCCACCCTCGTCAATGGCATGGCTTGATGGCGAGGACCCCATGCGCTCTCTTGACGCGTTGCCGTTGATATGCCTAGGCAGAAAAACTCAGCCAGATCTCGGTACTGGACTCGCGAGACCGGCCTGGTGGCGTGCAACCCCTTGCCTGAGTGCTCTTTGATGCGCTGGATGCTCTCATCGAGCTTTAAGTATTAGCGAAGCTTTTTAATTGCTTTGGGACTGATCAGCTGGCGCTGAGGAATCCCATGGCATCCCGCGTTCGTCTGACCGTGGAGTCAGCCACGGCGCTGGCCCGTTCGCGTCCTTTTTGCAGGACCGTTTCCAGCTGGGCGCGGTCGTCCATCAGTAAGCGGTAGCGCTCCTGAATCGGCTCAAGAGCGGCAATCGTGGCTTCTGCCAGCAGGGGTTTGAACTGCCCCCAACCCATCTCGGTGCACTCCTTGGCGACGACATCGCGCCCCTTGCCGCTGAGAATGGCGTAGAGCCCAAGCAGGTTGTCGGTTTCGGGACGGTCGGGATTGTCAAATTCCAGGCCACGCTCAGGGTCTGTTTTGGCCCGTTTGACTTTTTTGGCAATCAGCTCCGGAGGGTCCAGCAGGGTGATGCGACTGCCTTCATTGGGATCGCTCTTGCTCATTTTGCTGCGGCCATCCGTCAGGCTCATGACCCTGGCGCCCTCCTTGAGGATCAGTGGTTTAGGAACCTTGAGTACGGGGGTCTCAGCTTTGCCGAAGCGGGCATTGATGCGCTGTTGTGCGATGTCGCGGGCCAGTTCCAGGTGCTGCTTCTGGTCTTCGCCGACCGGAACCAGGTCTGCGTCATATAAAAGGATGTCGGCGGCCATCAGCACGGGGTAATCGAGCAAGCCCACCGACACGTTGTCGCCTTGCTTGACCGCCTTTTCCTTGAACTGGATCATCCGTTCCAGCCAATTCAGAGGCGTGACGCAGTTCAGTAGCCAGCAGAGCTCGCTGTGGGCAGCTACCTGGCTCTGAACAAAAACAGTGGAGCGCTCGGGATCCAGTCCACAGGCCAGATACAGCGCTGCAGTGCTGAGGGTGTCCTGGGCCAAGCGATCCGGATCGTGAGGAACCGTGATGGCATGGAGATCGACGACACAGAAAAACGTGTCGTGATCCTTCTGAAGATCAACCCAGTTGCGGATCGCTCCCAGCCAGTTGCCCAGATGAAGGGCGCCCGTCGGCTGGACGCCCGAAAGAACACGAGGCAGCCCCATCAATCAGGCCTCTGTTGTGCTGTCCTGGTTTGCGCTGTCATCTCCTGTTGGTTGTTCAGGAGTTGAGTCGGCTTCAGCAGCAGCCTCTGCTGTTTCGGCAGGTTCTTCAGGCTCGGGCTCTGGAGCGGGGGGCTGGGGTTTGGCAGGGCGCGCGAAGGGATCCGGTCTTGATCCGCGACCACCGTCTCCGCGATTGTCACGGCGTCCGCCACGGTCATCATCACGCCGGCCGCCGCCTCGGTTGCCCTGGTTGCCCTGGGCGCGTTGCGCTGCCACCAGTTCTTCCAGCTTCCCCTCTTCCAGCATCTGGCCGAGTGTGCGCACTGCAAAGCCGAGCACCGCAACGGTTGAGCGGAGATTTAAGGCCTCCTGCAGCGCACGTGCGGAGCGCATTTCGTTGTCGCTCAGCCTGATTCTGAAGCCACCGCCCTCACGGTTGCCCTGGCCGCGTCCTCCGCGGCCTCCACGACCGCCATCGCGGCCGTTGTCACCCTGTCCGCCCTGGTGGCGGGAATCGCTGTAGGAATCAGTCATGGCCTGGGGCCTGGAGTCAGGCGCAAGTGTGACGCATCACCGCTCTTCTGACAGTGACTTGATTCGTTTCCAACAGCTTTGACCTGATCGCCTGCGGTCGACACCAGCGGCTCGCCCCCCTTTGCCGGTTTCCTGTGAGCGAGGCAAGTCGACTTGTTGATCGATTGCAGGCGGCGGATTCTCTGGGCTGTATCACTGGAGGTGAGCTAAGAAGGCCAGATCTGGAGGATCCCAGTGCAGTTCCCGGTCCAATTGATCCGCTCCCTATCACTGGGTGATGGAACCATGACGTCCGGTGTGATCAGGCGAGTCCTGCTGTCTGTCGGCGTGATCGGAACCGGTCAGTGGCTGCTGTCGGATGTGGTGCATGTACCTGGGGGTGGGCTGGGTGTTGCTGCTGTTGCAGGCCTGTGGTGGTTGTCCAGGCCTCCAAAGCAACCCCGTTTTCGTGAGCCGGCATCCCTCAAAGGTTGGATTGAGCGCTGCGAGCTGGTGCTGAATCAGTTCGAGGAGCTTGAGGTGGTGCTGGAACTGCAGGGATTGCGTGCTCCCCGGGAAAAGGAGTTGCGGCGCATCGAAGGCTTTGATGTCCCGCTCAGTGTGGGTGTGGTGGCCACTGAGGGATCCGGTGTGCCCGCCACGGTTCAGTTGCAGCAAGCGTTGGCGGGCGCGGCCTCGCTCGATCTCTGCCTGGCGAATCCCCTGCCGGTGACATCCACTTCTTGGAGCTGGCCTGATGATCTGCAGGAGCTGGATGTGCTGCTTCATGTGCTGCCCCTGCCTCTGCGTGCTGCAGACCTGCTCTGGTTGGACCAGCTGCCTGCGGATCGCCCTGTTTGGCTGCTGCTGCGCTCCTCAGTTGACAGGTCTGCTGAAGACCATCTGGAGGCTTTGCGCTGTCAATTGCCGGAGCGATGGCATCAGTGCCTGCTTCCTTGGTCTGGTGAAGCCATCGAATTGCGAGGTGTGCTCCAGCCTGTTCGTCAACAGCTGATGCGTGCGGAACGGGTTCGAGAGGGCACGCGTCAACGCTTGCTCAACAACCTGCATCGGCGCTGGCAAGCTGATCTTGAAACGCTGCGAAGAGAGAGATTCCGCCTGCTGCTGCAGCGCAGTCAGTGGATTGTCGCTGGCGTTGTCATCGCTTCACCGGTTCCTTCTGTTGATCTGTTGGCTGTTGCCGTGGGCAATGGCTTGATGGTGAAGGAGATGGCCACGATCTGGAGCTGTCCTTGGAGTTCCGAGGTGCTGCAGGTGGTCGCCCGGCAGCTGGGCAGCGCCGCTCTGGCGCAGGGTGTTGTGGAGTTGAGCGGCCAGGCGCTGCTTGGGCTGGCCAAGCTTGATGGGGCCAGCTGGATCGCCGCAGGTGCCATGCAGGGATTGAGTGCTGCTTACCTCACCCGCGTGGTGGGCGTTTCCATGGCCGACTGGATGGCTCTGAATGCCGGCGTCGCTGAGCCCGATCTGGAGGAGCTGAAGCGACAGGCTCCGCTGCTGGTGGCACGTGCTGCAGAGCAGGAGCGCCTCAACCTCGCTGGGTTCGCCCAGCAGGCCCGTGAATGGATTCAGGAACGCAACAACTTCACCCCCGCATGATTTGGGCGACCTCAATCGGCTCGAGCTGAATTGCTTCAGGCTTCTTCATGAAGCCTTCATGAAGCTGTCATGAATGAATGCTGCGAGTTGACTCGAATGATGTGATTGCCAGGCCATCTGTCGACATGTCCATAGCCTTGGTTCGAATCTTGTCCGACCAATTGGAAGGCCTGGTTCAAATCCGTTCTCATTCCTTTCATGGCTACTGCAATCCGCAGCGGGCGCCGCGGCAGTTGGGAAAATTTCTGTCAGTGGGTCACCGACACCAATAACCGCATTTATGTGGGTTGGTTCGGTGTGCTGATGATTCCCTGTCTGCTTGCAGCCACCGTCTGCTTCATCATCGCCTTCATCGCCGCTCCCGCGGTCGACATCGACGGCATCCGTGAGCCCGTTGCTGGCTCCCTGATCTACGGCAACAACATCATCTCTGGTGCTGTTGTTCCCTCCTCGAACGCCATCGGC
>Ga0208130_1000508_pt1 | contig 20366 bp, 17 predicted proteins | sample ETNtaG_31_FD_185771 | JGI IMG/M metagenome (GOLD analysis project Ga0208130, IMG submission 185771) | Marine microbial and viral communities from oxygen minimum zone, Eastern Pacific Ocean - ETNP201310SV78 (SPAdes) (version 2) | ecosystem: Environmental > Aquatic > Marine > Oceanic ...
AAAGTTTTTGATTTAAAAGGTGTAAAATATATTAGTGGTTTAATTAAAGGTAAACCCATTTTAAAACCCGGAGCTAAACTTAAATTAGAATTAAATTATTCTATGAGATCAAAAATTGCTTCAATTATTGGGTATTTTTCAATTATATGTTTAAATACATCCACTAAATGCAAAGCATATATTCCAACTATTAAATTATCGCCACCTGAAACTTTAAACTAATGAGCAAAATAAAATTATACAAGGCAGAAAACGAACCTGTATTAGGATACCATAAAGGTTCTCCTGAAAGAAAAAGGGTTGAAGAAACATACAATGATATGTTTAATTCTAAAATTGATGTACCATTATACATAGGTGAAAAAACTGTTTTTACTAAAAATAAAAAAGATATTTTACCACCACATGATCATAAAAATATAGTTGGAACTTTTTCTCAAGCCGATAAAGAGCATGTACATGAAGCCATTGAAAATTTAATGAAAAATAAAAGAACATGGTCTGAAACACCTTGGGAAAAAAGATGTGAAATTTTTCTTAAAGCTGCTGATCTCTTATCTGATAAATACCGAGCAAAAATAACAGCTGGTACTATGATTGGACAATCAAAAAATATTTTTCAAGCTGAAATTGATGCTGCTTGTGAGTTCATAGATTTTTTAAGATTTAATGTGTCCTATCTTACGGAAATTTATAGTGAGCAGCCTATTGATGGTCCTGGTAAGTCTAATAATTTGGAGTATAGAGCATTAGAAGGGTTTGTATATGCAGTAACACCATTTAATTTTACAGCCATTGGAGGAAACTTATGTGCTAGTGCAGCATTGATGGGCAATGTTGTTTTGTGGAAACCAAGTGATAATCAAGTATACACTGCAAAAATTACTATGGATATTTTTAAAGAGGCTGGACTTCCAGATGGAGTTATTAATTTAGTCACAGGTGATCCAGAAATGATATCAGACATTGCGTTAGCTCATCCGGAATTTTCAGGTCTACACTTTACAGGATCTACATCCGTTTTTAGAGATCTATGGAAGAAAATTGGTAATAATATTAATATTTACAGAGACTATCCAAGAATTGTAGGTGAAACTGGAGGAAAAGATTTTATCTTTTGTCACCCCACAGCTAACATTGAAGCCTCTGCAACTGCAATAATTAGAGGTGGTTTTGAGTTTCAAGGTCAAAAATGTTCAGCGGCATCAAGAATTTACATTCCAAAATCAATTTCTAATGAACTTATTTCAAGTGTTATAGATCAAACTAAAACAATCAAAATGGGATCTCCTATTGATTTCAATAATTTCATGACAGCTGTAATTCATGAAAATGCTTTTAAAAGAATTTCTGAATATATTGATTATGCAAAATCCAGCGATGATTGTGAAATATTAATTGGAGGAGGATATGATGACAGTGTTGGATATTTTGTTGAACCAACAATAATTCTTACGAAAAACCATCAGTTTAGAACTATGCAAGAAGAAATTTTTGGTCCAGTTGTTACTATTTACGTTTACAATGATGAAGAATGGAATAGTATGTTGGATATTGTTGATCAAACATCTGATTACGCACTGACTGGAGCATTTATATCTGAAGATGAAGAAAGTATTAAAACTGCATTAAATAAATTAAGATACAGTGCTGGAAACTTTTATATTAATGATAAACCTTCAGGTGCAGTTGTTGGTCAACAACCTTTTGGAGGATGTAGAGCTTCAGGAACAGACGATAAGGCTGGTTCTAAATTGAATCTATTAAGATGGGTTAGCCCAAGATTAGTAAGTAGAACTCACAATCCACCTACTAACTATCCTTATGATTATATGGATTAGGAACATATATAATTTTTTTAGTTTGAAAGTAGTCTAAATTTATTTTTTCAAAAATATTGTAAGACATATAGTTTTTAGTTTCAGAAAATTCCTTTTTAATATCTCCACCTTTTAAAAGAATAAAACCATTTTTTAATTTGTGCTTGCTTTCATGTTTAATCTTATTAAAGCAGTTTTTTTTAATTTTTGGATATGAAGCTACTGCCCTAGAGATAATAAAATCATACTTAGAGTTTATATCTTTTGCGTTTGACCAACTTGTTTTCACATTTTTTAAATTTAAATCTTCAACAATAGAATTTACAACATCAATTTTTTTTTTAATACTATCGATCAAATGAAAATTAACATTTGGAAAAATTATCGATAGAGGAATTCCAGGCAAACCTCCTCCAGTACCTAAATCCATAATATCGCTATTATCTTTAAAATTAAAATACTTTGATACAGATATTGAATGTAATATGTGATTAACTTCAAAATTTTCTATGTCTTTTCTTGAAACTAAATTTATCTTTTGATTCCAAATAGTTATAAGATTTTTAAACTTTTCTAATTGCTTCTTTTTTAGAGTGTCAAGTTGAAAATAAGAATCTATTTTGTTTGTCATTTATTTAAAATATATCTTACTAAAGTAGTCCAATTTAAATATCTTTGGCAAAAAATTAAATTCATTTTTTAATGAAAGAGTTTCTTACTAACAAAATAAATAATCTTCCCGCTTCAGCCACTCTAGCAATGGCTGCCAAGGCAAGAGAACTTAAAAATAGTGGAATTGATATAATTGGTTTAAGTTTAGGCGAGCCTGACTTTAATGTTCCAGATTTTATTAAAAATGCCGCTATTAGTGCAATCAACCAGAACTATAATTCGTACACACCAGTTGATGGATATGCAGATTTAAAAGAAGCTATTTGTCAAAAGTTTAAACGAGATAATAAACTTTCTTATAATGCAAATCAAATTGTTGTATCAACTGGAGCTAAACAATCTATTGCTAATGTAGTTCAAGCTATGGTCAAACCAGGAGAGGAAGTTATATTATTAGCACCTTTTTGGGTAAGCTACTCGGCTATTGTTGAAATGGCAGAAGGGATACCAATCATAATAGAAAGTGGAATTGAAGATGATTTTAAAGTAAAGGCCTCTAAGATTAAAGATTATATAACAGATAAAACTAAAATGATTATTCTTAACTCACCTAATAACCCAAGTGGATCGATGTATAGTGAGAATGAGCTGAGAGCAATTGGAGATGTATTAAAAAACTACCCAAATATTTTTGTTTTATCAGATGAAATATATGAACATATACAATATGGAAATGATCATTTTAGTTTTGCCGCTATAGATGATATGTATAAAAGAACCATAACTGTAAACGGTGTTGCTAAAGCATTTGCTATGACCGGATGGAGAATTGGCTACATAGGAGCACCTGAATGGATCGCAAAAGCTTGTACTAAACTTCAAGGTCAAGTGACCAGTGGAGCAAATTGTATAGCTCAAAAAGCTACTATTGCTGCAATTACAGCCGATGTAAAGCAAATTAGCTACATGGTTGATGAATTTAAGTCTAGAAGAAAACTAATTATTGAACTTCTCTCTGAGATTAAAGGAATTAAGCTTAATAATCCAGACGGTGCATTTTATATTTTTCCTGATATTTCATATTATTTTGGAAAAGAAATTGATGGTTTTAAAATAAATAACTCATCAGACTTCTCAATGTTTTTATTGGAAAAAGCTCATGTTGCTACAGTAACTGGAAGCGCATTTGGTTGTCCAAATAATATCAGAATTAGTTATGCTGCATCAAAAGAAAATATTATAGAAGCAATAAAAAGAATTAAAGCAGTATTAGCCTAAATTTTTCTCCAAAAATATGGCGTAAATATTATTAAAAAGGTAAATAATTCAAGCCTTCCTACTAACATTAAAAATGAGCACCATATCTTGGCAAAAGCTGACAACCCTTCATAAGTCAATGAAGGACCTAATGAACCTATAGCTGGTCCAACATTACCTAAAGATGCAGCTGAGCCACCTACTGCTGAAGAAAAATCAAGACCTTGGGTACTTAATACACCTGCTCCAATTATGAATAAAATTAAATAAAGCATAAAAAATGCTAAAATATTTACAATTACAGCTTTTTTAACAACTGAGTGATTATATCTCAATGGTAACACTGCATTTGGATGAAGTGCTTTCTTAAATTCTAAAAATCCATTTTTAATTAAAATCAGATGTCTAGAAATTTTTATACCACCAGATGTAGATCCAGATGATGCACCTATAAACATCAATCCAAAAAACAGCATAGTAAGAAAAGGTGTCCATCCTGCAAAATCACCTGTGACAAATCCTGTAGTGGTAATTACAGCAACAATTTGAAAAAAAGCATGTCTAAAACTTGATTCAAATTTTCCATATATCTCAGGATGATCAAATTCAGTATTGCTCAAATCAACATTAAAAAATAAAACTAAAGTTGTTACTAAAACAAAAACAGCAATAAAACTTAAATACCATATGAACTCCGTATTATTAAATAATTTCTTGAATTTTCCAATAAATGCAGAATAAATCAATAAATAATTTGTTCCAGCAAGAATCATAAAAAATATAATTATATATTGGATTTGAGGTATAGAATTCCAGTAAGCTAAACTATTATTTTTGGTAGAAAATCCACCAGTTGCAATATTACTCATTGAGTGATTTATAGCATCAAAAATGCTCATTCCAGCAAAATTTAAGGCTAGAGTCTCTACGAAGGTCAAGCCTACATATATATACCATAATCTTTTTGCTGTAGCGCTAATTCTGGGATGAATTTTATCACCACTTATTCCACTACCTGGAGCTTCAGCTGAAAACAATTGCATTCCTCCTATACCAAGTAAAGGAAGTATTGCTATGGCTAATACAATTATTCCCATTCCACCAAGCCAATGCGTCATACTTCTCCAAAAAATTACACTTTTAGGTAGAGATTCAACATCATTAATAATTGTTGATCCAGTTGCAGTATAACCTGACATACTTTCAAAAATTAAATTTGAAAAAGAGGATATTGAATCCGTCATGTAATAAGGCAGCATTCCGGAAAATATCATTGTTAACCAACCTACTGTTACAATTAAATAACCATCTTTTTTATTTATTTGTCTAATATTATTTTTATTAGATAACATTAAAATGAGTCCAATTGAAATTATTATAATTGCTGAACTAGTAATTTCATTAACTACTCCGTCGCTAGTTAATAAACTAACACCAGCAGTAATAAACATAGCTCCACCATTAAATAAAAGTAAGAGCCCAATTATATAAAGAATTAACTTGTAATTTAGCTTTGACATAAACTAGAGAAAAAGTTTTTCAACTTTACTAATACCCTCATACAGGGAACAAATCAGGACTTTATCACCTTCCTTAATTTGAAAATCACCCAAGGCAATTAAACCTTTATCATCTCTAATAACTCCTCCAATAATTGCTGATCTCGGGAAGTTAATATCTTTTATTTTTTTACCAATAACCTTAGAGTTTGAGCTGACCAGAAATTCTAAAACTTCAGCATTCATATTATTTAATTTATTTAACTCAAGAATATTTCCCTTTCTAATAAATCTAAATATTTCATTTGCCGCTAATAATTTTTTGTTTATCAATGTGTCAACACCAATAGATTCAGATAATTCGAAATAATCAGAATCATCAACCAATGCAATTGTTTTTTTTATTTTTTTTGACTTTGCCATAAGGCATGACATAATGTTTTTTTGTGAATCTCCAGTAGTGGAAATAAAGGCGTCCATTTGATCTAAATTCTCTTCGCTTAATAGATCAACTCGGGTTCCATCTAAATTTAAAACCAAAACATTATTTAATTGATCTGCAATTTTTTCAGCTTTATCATTATTAATCTCAACTAATTTAACTGAATATCCTTCTTCACTAAGTTCTTGAGCTACCTTGAAACCAACTCTGCCACCTCCAAGAATCATAATGTTTTGAAGTTTATCTTTTTTTGTCCCCATTAGTTTGTATAATTCATCAACACCATCATCACAAGTTATAAAGTATACATGATCATCTTTTTTAAATAAAGTATTTCCTCTTGGTATAATTGCAGATTGACTTCCACTTCTTTCAATCGCTATGGGCATAAATTTTATTCCGGGGTATACTGATGCAGCTTCCTGAACTTTTTTTCCAACAAAAGGAGCGTCAGTTTGAATTCTAGCTGCCATCATCTTTAGTTCACCATCTTCAAAGTCGTGGCTATTTGTAAAAGCAGAATCATTTACTAATAATTTAATCTCATTAGCGGCTAGATGTTCTGGAGAAATAATTTCATCAATTCCAAGTTTTTTAAAATCTATAGAGTTATCACTTATGAATTCAGGATTAGTTATTCTTGCAATTGTTCTTTTCGCTCCAAGTTGCTTTGAAAGACTACACGTTAAAAAATTAATTGATTCACTAGCAGTTACACCAATAACCAAATCAGAATCTTTAACATTAGCTTGACCTAAAGTAGAAATTGATGATGAATCACCGTTAATAACCTTTATATCAAGATAGTTTTCTCCATCTTTCAAGTTAACATCATTATTGTCAATTAGTGTGATATCATGAGATTCAAAAGACAATAATTTAGACAAATGTAATCCTACTTCACCAGCACCAGCAATAATTATTTTCATTAATCAGTTGTTTGAATAACAAAACAAATATACTTGATTTTGAACATAATTAAATAAAAGTCAAGTTGACTATGAGCTTATGCTATAGTTTGTTAGATTTGAAATGTGAAAGCAAAACTATTTTTTTTATTTTTTATAAATTCTTTTTTTTGCTTTTCTCAATTTACCAATCTTCCAAATTTTGATGAAAAAGACTTAAGATTTGGATACTTTATTGGAACAAATCAATACGATTATAAAATAATTTACAAAGAAAATCAAGAATATCCTATCTCAGTTGAAAGATCAAATGGGCTTAATGTAGGTTTAATTGGTGAATTAAAATTGAATAAAAATTTGAGACTAAGTTTTGAACCAGGCCTACATTCTAATAATAAGAAATTAATATTTAATGAAAGACGAAATTTTACCAATTACAATGACACATTGTGGACAATAAAATCAAACAATATTCATTTTCCACTCTTATTAAAATACAGTTCTAAAAGATTAAATAATCTGAGACCTTACTTGAAAGGTGGAATTGCTGCATCAATTAATCTTTCTGAAATAGAAAGCACTCTTGAAAATTACTCAATAGATGATTTCGGGTTTGCAAAGTTTAACATGTTCTACGAGTTATCATTCGGAATAGACTTTTATTTGAGATATTTTAAATTTTCACCTTCAATTAGAGGCATTTTTTCTTTTAAAAATGAATTACCTGATGGGATTCCCGATAATCCTTGGACTGGAAATTTAAAAAAAATGTTTACCAGAGCAGTTTTTATTAATCTAAGTTTTTATTAATCTAATTTTAAAAAACTTAAGATAATTGAAAAAGAGGTTGAAAGATTTAAACTTTCAGTCTTTACACGATTATTACCTTTTGGAATACAGTAATATTGGTCGATGAGTTTACTTAAATCATCTGAGATTCCATTTGATTCTGAACCAAAAATCCAAATTCCAGAATCTTTTTTTTCCGAAAATTCTAAAATTGATTTACCAGAGATTGAAGCGCCATAAACAGGTAAATTTGATGAACTTATAAAATCATACAGATCAATATAATGAACATTTACTCTGGATAAAGATCCCATGGTAGATTGAACTACTTTTGTATTATAACAGTCAACAGAGTTTTTTGAACAAATCAATTGATCATACCCAAACCAATCCAAGGTTCTAATCATGGTTCCTAAATTTCCTGGATCATTCACAGAGTCAAGTACAAAATAATTTTTTTGATTTTTTACAGGAAATTTAGTTTTATTAAAAATTGCAATATGTTTATTCGGTGTTTTTAAAGAACTTATTTGAATTAATTGTTTATCTGATATTTGAATTACATCATTATAGAAAATGTTAGCTGGATGAGTTGAGTATATTTTATGAACTTTATAATTTGAATTTAAAAATTCATTAATTGATTTTTTACCTTCGACTACAAATAAGTTAAATTTGTTTCTGACGCTTTTATCCCTTAGAGATTTAATGAATTTTATTTCATTTTTGGTAACCATTTAATTAGATGTATTTTTACTTTATATAATATGTCTAAAATCCTAGTAAAAATAAAACTAATATTTGTACTATCATTATTTACTGTTAGTTGTTCATTGCAAAAATCCTTACTCGATGAAGATTTAATACTAGAAAAAACTAATATCAAAATAAATGGAAATCTGATTAAAAAAGACTCTCTTTCAGATTTAATAACTTTTAAAGAGAATTCAAAATTGCTTGGAATTCCATTCAATGCAATGATTTCATCTTCAGCCAAGAAAAATTCCGATAGTATTTTTGATGAATGGGTTAGTGAACAAAAAAAACAAAAAAAACTAAATAACATTTTTTCTCCAAAACAAGTATTACAATTAAAAAAATACTTCAAAAATTTTAATGATTGGAAGATTAATAATGGTGAAAAAATTAGTTTAATAGATAGTTCTGAAATTAATAGATCATTAGATAATTTAAATCTATACTTCCAAAACATTGGATATCTTGATAATTCTATATCCTATAAAGTAACAAAAAAACCCACTAAAAAAGCTTTTGTTGATTTCAATATTGAAACAGGTTCAAGATATTATATAGGAGAAATAAATTCAAAAATAGAATCTAAGATTATTGATTCAATATATAAGTCTAACAAATCAAAATCATTCATAAAAGAAAATGATTTTTTTAAAACAAAAAATTTTGATTTAGAAAGAAATAGACTTTACACTTTATTTAGAAATAATGGTGTATATGGATTTCAAATAAATTCTATTTCTTTTTCTGTTAAAGTTGATCCTTCAGGAAACAATTATTCTCTACCGGTGGAAATTATAATTGATGGAAATAACCATGAAATTTTTAAAGTAAATGATATTATTTTAAAACAAGTTGATAATGAAGTAAACTTTAGATTTAAAGATGATTTTATATTATCAAAAATCAAGTTTGATAAAGGTTCTATTTTTAATGATTCGTTGAGAAAAGCAACCCTCAAGGAACTTAACAGCCTTGATTTATTTACTTTTCCATCTGTTCAATATGATGAAATAAATGGAAATAAATTAAATGCCAATATCATTTTAAACAACAAGAAAAGATTTGCACTTGGATTTGGTTTTGATATAAAGCAATCAGATATTGAGGATATTGGTATAGCTTTTGAAAACAGATTTAAATCCAGAAATTTTTTCAAAAATGGAGAAAATTTTAATCTTTCTGCCAGTGGATCAGTTGGTAAATCTGGGGATAAAACAATCTCTCAGGTTAATTATGATTTAACTATTGATTTTCCTAGGTTTTTAGTCTTTGAGAATTCATCAAAATCTTTGGAAAATAAAAGATCATTTTTAAGTTTAGGATCATCAAACCAAAACAACATCGGACTAGATAGAAATAGCTTTAAGTTTAATTATAATTACGCATGGTCTAACTCTAAAAACTATTATAATTTTTCGCCTATTGAGATTGAATTAATTAATAATAAAAATATTGAAAATTACTTTAATATTTACTCAAACTCTTATGAAGAACTTAATCTAATTTCAAAAAAATATACATCTGATCCTAAATATTTCATTAATAATGAATTGTCCATTCCAAATGGAATTAATTTATTTATAAATGACATATTGAATGAAAATTTAGTTGTAGCTAATGATGATTATTCATTAGTTAGCTACATTGAAGGAAGAAGAAAAAGACTTATTGCAAATAATTTAATTATTGGCTCAAGCTTTCAAATTTCGAATAATTTCGATAACAGATATGATAAAAGAAATTTTAAACAATGGAAACTTAAATTAAAATCATCTGGAAATCTAGCAAGTTTGGTGTCTAAAAAAAATAATCAGGGGAAAAAGCTTATTTCAGATTTAGAATTTTCCCAATTTATAAAGATGGAATATAGTTTTATTAGACATTGGGATATAAGTGACAACTCTATTTTTGCTTTAAGGTATTTTGGAGGAATTGCTGTTCCATTTGGTAATTCTGATAATATTCCATTTTCAGAATCATTTTTTGGTGGAGGATCAAATGACAATAGAGCATGGGAAGTTTATAAACTAGGACCTGGCTCAAGTGGTGCTAAAAATGAGTTTAATGAAGCTAATTTCAAACTAGCTTTAAATCTTGAATATAGATTTAAAATGTTTGGTAATTTTAATGGTGCTTTATTTTCAGATATTGGAAACATTTGGAATATTTTTGATGATACTAATGAATCGTCTAGAAGTTTTGATGGCTTTAAAGATCTTGATGAATTAGCAATTGGAAGTGGATTTGGATTAAGATATGATTCTGGATTGTTTATTTTTAGGCTAGATATGGGTCTAAAAACATATAATCCTTATTTAGCAAAAAACAGAAGGTGGTTTAAAGATTTTTCATTGAACAAAGCTGTATTTAATATTGGTTTAAATTATCCTTTTTAACTTCCTTTTTTCTTACTAGTTTTGCCTTTCAAAATAAAAATATGAGTATACTTACTGGAAATGATGTTCAAAAAATTTTTGATTTAGCAAAACAAAAAAAATTTGCTATTCCTGCAGTTAACGTAATCGGATCAAATTCAATTAACGCAACATTAGAGACAGCAGCAAAATTAAATGCACCCGTCATAATTCAATTTTCTAATGGAGGAGGTAGCTTTAATGCAGGTAAAGGCTTAGGAAATATAGATCAAATAGCTTCAATAAAGGGTTCCATAGCAGGTGCTAAACACGTTCATGAGCTTGCGAAATCGTACAATAGTACTGTAATATTACACACTGATCACGCCGCAAGAAAGTTATTACCTTGGGTTGATGGTTTATTAGATGAAAGTGAAAGACATTATTCTAAGCATGGAAAACCTTTATTTAGCTCTCACATGATCGATCTTTCTGAAGAAGATATTGTTGACAATATTTCAACTTGTAAAGAATACCTTGAGAGAATGTCTAAGATTGATATGACCTTAGAAATTGAACTTGGTGTCACAGGAGGCGAAGAAGATGGGGTAGATAATACTGATATTGATGATTCTAAACTATACACTCAACCTGAAGAGGTAGCATATGCATACGAACAGTTATCTGAAGTTAGTAATAGATTCACAATCGCTGCAGCTTTTGGTAATGTTCATGGTGTTTACAAACCAGGTAATGTTAAATTAACTCCAAAAATTTTAAAGAATTCACAAGAATATATTTCAAAAAAATTCAATTTACCTGATAACTCTGTAAATTTTGTTTTTCATGGCGGTTCTGGGTCATCTGTTGAAGAGATCAGAGAGGCAATTTCGTATGGTGCTGTAAAAATGAATATTGATACTGATATGCAATATGCTTTTATGAGCGGAGTAAGAAATTACTTTAATGAAAATTCAGAATATTTAAAAAATCAAATTGGAAACCCTGATGGAGATGATATTCCAAATAAAAAATTTTATGATCCAAGAGTTTGGTTGAGAAAAGGTGAAGAAGCATTTGTTGAAAGACTTGAGCAAGCATTCAAAGATTTAAATAATATTAATACATTATAGTCTATTTTTTTATAGATTTATTTTGGTTTTATGGCTTGGTTTAAAAGAACAAGAAAAGGTATTCAAACAAACACTAAGGACAAAAAAGATACTCCTGATGGTCTTTGGCATAAAACTCCCTCTGGAAAAATTGTTGATAATGATGAATTAGTTAAAAATAATTTTGTTTCTCCCGAAGATAATTTTCATATGAGAATCGGGTCATCAGAATACTTTAAAATATTATTTGATGATGATAAATATGAAAATCTTTTTGATAATCTTGTAGCATCTGATCCTTTGAAGTTTACAGACACAAAAACATATCCACAAAGAATTAAAGAAGCACAAAAAAAAACGGGTCTTAAAGATGCAATAAGAGTTGCCTATGGTAAATCCAAAGGTAAAAATTTAACAATTGCATCCATGGATTTTTCTTATATAGGAGGATCAATGGGATCTGTAGTAGGTGAAAAAATTTCAAGAGCAGTAGACCATTCAATAAAAACAAAATCTCCACTACTTATAATATCAAAATCAGGTGGAGCTAGAATGATGGAAGGGGCTATATCTTTAATGCAAATGGCTAAAACTTCTGCAAAGTTATCTGAACTATCAAATAAAAAAATTCCTTACATCTCTCTTTGTACTGATCCAACAACAGGTGGTACAACTGCATCTTTTGCTATGCTCGGTGATATAATTATTTCAGAGCCAGGAGCATTAATTGGTTTTGCTGGACCAAGGGTGGTTAAAGATACAACTGGACAAGATTTGCCAGACGGTTTTCAAAGATCTGAATTTTTACTCGAGCATGGGTTTATTGATTTTATTTCTCACAGAAATGATTTAAAAGATAAAATCAACCTTTACATAGACTTAATTTTAAATAAGCCATTGAGAAAAAATTCTCAAGAACATTAAAAAATTATACTATATTTGCGCCACTAAAAAAAGAGTTTAATGTATATAACAAAGAAAATTAGGGAAGATATTTTTAAAGATAATGGGTCTTCAGAAAAAGATACAGGATCTACTGAAGGTCAAATAGCATTATTTACTACTAAAATTAATCATTTGACCAATCACCTTAAAGAGAATAAAAAAGATTATAATACCGAGAGATCTCTTCTGAAAATGGTTGGAAAAAGAAAAAGTCTTCTAAATTATTTAAAAAATAAAGATATTAATAGATATAGATCAATAATCAAAAAACTATCTCTAAGAAAGTAATATTAGTTTTCATTGGTTGCTACTCACACAACATTTAATTAATGAAAACATATGAATACAAAAATTTATAAAAAAGAAATTTCATTACCTGATGGTAGAGTTATTTCAATTGAAACAGGAAAACTAGCAAAACAAGCTGATGGTTCTGCAGTAATACAGATGGGTAATGCTATGCTTCTTGCAACTGTAGTTTCAGCTAGAAATGCGAGTCCTGTTGATTTTTTACCATTAACTGTTGACTACAGGGAAAAATTCGCTGCTGCGGGAAAATTTCCAGGTGGTTTTTTTAAAAGAGAAGCAAGACCATCAAACGAAGAAATTCTAACAATGAGGCTTGTTGATAGAGTTCTAAGACCTCTTTTTCCAAAAGATTATCATCATGAAACTCAGGTTATGATTCAATTGATGTCACATGATGAAAATGTAATGCCAGATTGTTTAGCTGGTTTAGCTGCTTCAACAGTAATTCAATTATCTGATATTCCATTCGAGTATCCAATCTCTGAGGCACGAGTAGGTAGAATTAATGGAGATTTTATTATCAATCCAAGTAGAACACAATTAGAGGAATCTGATATTGATATCATGGTTGGAGCAAGTTATGATTCCGTTTCAATGGTTGAGGGTGAATTTGATGAAATTTCTGAAGAAGAAATGACTGACGCTATCAAATTTGGTCATGAAGCAATTAAAATACAAATTGACGCTCAAAATGATTTAGTAAATGAAATTGGAAGAAAAGATATTAGAGAGTATGATCAAAGTATTGAAGACAAAGAATTATTAGATAGAGTTCACAATCATTGTTATGAAAAATGTTATGAAATTGCAAAGAAAGGATTAGGGAAAAAACAAAGATCAGAGGAATTTTCAAACATTAAAGAAAATCTCCTAGAGTCTTTTAGTGAAGAGGAACTTGAAGAGAATGAAAGTCTTATTTTAAACTATTTTTATAAAGTTGAAAAAGAAGCTATTAGAGAGCTAGTTTTAAGCGAAGGAATCAGATTAGACGGAAGAAAGACCACTGATATTAGGCCAATTTGGTGTGAAGTAGATTATTTACCTTCAACTCATGGTTCTTCAATTTTTACTAGAGGTGAAACTCAAGCTTTAGCAACAGTTACTTTAGGAACTTCAAGAGATGCTAATATTATTGATTCTCCAACTCATCAAGGTGAAGAAAATTTTTATTTACATTATAATTTCCCGCCTTTTTCAACGGGTGAAGCTAGGCCATTAAGAGGAACATCTAGAAGAGAAATTGGCCATGGTAATTTAGCACAAAGAGCTTTAAGTAAAGTATTTCCAAATGATTGTCCATACACTGTTAGAGTGGTTTCTGAAGTATTAGAATCTAATGGTTCATCATCAATGGCTACAGTTTGCTCTGGAACTATGGCATTAATGGATGCTGGTGTTAAAATTAGTAAACCTGTTTCAGGAATTGCAATGGGATTAATTTCTGATGGTGAAAGATACTCGGTTCTTTCTGACATATTAGGTGATGAAGATCATTTAGGTGATATGGACTTTAAAGTTACAGGAACAAGCGATGGAATTACTGCATGTCAAATGGACATTAAGATTAAAGGCCTTTCATATGAAATATTAGTCAAAGCTTTAGAACAAGCTAGAGTTGGTAGATTAGAAATTTTAAATGAATTAACTAATACAATTGAACAACCTGCTGATTCAGTTAAACCACACGCTCCTAAAATGGTGAAAGTGGTTATTGATGGAGACTACATTGGTGCTGTAATTGGACCTGGTGGAAAAGTTATTCAAGAAATGCAAAAAGAAACTGGTACAACAATAGTTATTGAAGAAGAAGATGAAAAAGGAATTATTGAAATACTCGGTACTGATCAAGAAATGATTGATACGGTTATTCAAAAAATTGATGATATTACTTTTAAGCCTGAATATGGTAAAGAATACGATGTTAAAGTCGTTAAGATTTTAGAATTTGGTGCTGTTGTAGAATTTAGACCAGGAAAAGAAGTTTTACTACATGTTTCTGAAATAGCATGGGAAAGAGTTGAAAAAGTCGAGAAATATTTGAATTTAGGAGATATCACTAGAGTTAAATATATGGGTATTGATTCCAGAACTAAAAAACAAAAAGTTTCCAGAAAAATTTTACTTGAAAGACCAAAAAAAAAGGAATAAATTGAAACCTTTTTCAAATTTTATCGTATAAGTAATAAAGGACTTTAATGAGACAACTTAAAATTACTAAACAGGTTACCAATAGAGAAACCGCATCTCTAGACAAATATTTACAAGAAATTGGTAAAGTAGATCTAATTACTGCTGAGGAAGAAGTAGAGTTAGCACAAAGGATAAAAGAAGGTGATGAAATTGCACTTGAAAAGCTTACTAAAGCTAACCTTCGATTTGTTGTATCTGTTGCAAAACAATATCAAAATCAAGGACTTACATTACCTGATTTGATTAATGAAGGAAATTTAGGATTGATAAAAGCTGCTAAGAGATTCGATGAAACTCGTGGTTTCAAATTTATCTCTTATGCTGTATGGTGGATTAGACAATCAATTCTTCAAGCTCTTGCAGAGCAATCAAGAATTGTAAGATTACCTTTAAACAAGATAGGTTCCATCAATAAAATTAATAAAATGTACGCTTTCTTAGAACAAGCTAATGAGAGAGTACCCTCTGCTGAAGAAATAGCTAAAGAGCTTGACATGACCGTTTCTGATGTTAAAGAATCAATGAAAAACTCTGGAAGACATGTCTCAATGGATGCTCCATTAGTTGAAGGTGAAGATTCAAATCTTTATGACGTATTAAAAAGCGGTGAATCTCCTAATCCTGATAAAGGTTTACTTCATGAATCTCTAAAAACAGAAATTGAAAGAGCTTTAGAAACACTTACACCAAGAGAAGCTGATGTTGTTAGACTATACTTTGGTTTAGCAGAACAACATGCAATGACATTAGAAGAAATTGGTGAAACATTTGATTTAACCAGAGAGCGTGTAAGACAAATCAAAGAAAAAGCTATAAGAAGATTAAAACATACTTCTAGAAGTAAAATATTAAAAACATACCTTGGATAATAAGTCTAAAATTATTGCTCCTTCAATGCTTGCCTGTAATTTTGGTAAGCTTGAAGAAGAAATAGACTTAGTTAATAAGAGTGAAGCTGGATGGTTTCACATTGATGTTATGGATGGTGTTTTTGTGCCTAATATTTCTTTTGGCACTCCTGTAATGGAAGTATTTAAAAAACATGCAAGAAAAACTTTAGATGTGCACCTTATGATTGTTAATCCTGAAAGGTATGTACAAAAGTTTGCTGAGCTAGGTAGTGAAATTCTTACAGTTCACCTAGAAGCCTCCACCCATTTACACAGAACAGTTGAAAATATTAAAAATAATGGTATGAAAAGTGGTGTTGCAATTAATCCACATACACCAGTTTCTTCATTAAATGCAATAATTACAGACATTGATTTAGTATGCCTAATGAGTGTTAATCCAGGATTCGGAGGACAATCATTTATAGAAAATACTTATAAAAAAGTTGAAGAATTAAGGAGTCTTATCGAAAAAACTAACTCAAGAGCTTTAATTGAAGTTGATGGTGGAGTAAACAACGAAAATGCTAAACAACTTTTTGATTCTGGTGCCAACGTTCTAGTTGCAGGTAGTTCTGTTTTTAAATCTGAAGATCCTATTTCAACCATTTCTTATTTAAATTCCTTATAATTTAATTTTTTTTAATACTTTCCATCGATAATGGATAAAATTGAAGTTATCGGAGTGATGAGTGGCACTTCTTTAGATGGGCTAGATTTATGTCATGTCATTTTTAATTTAGAAAATCTTTCAGATTTTAAAATAGCTAATTCCGTATCCATTAGTTATCCCAGTACTATTTCAGAAAAGCTTAACAATATTGTTGAAAAAAAATCTGGTGAAATAAATAAAATTGATATTGAATATGGAACTTTTATTGGCGAATCCATAAACAAATTTATTTTAGATTTTAGTCTAAAAAATATTAATTTGATTTCATCTCACGGTCATACTGTTTTTCATCAACCTGAAATAGGAATTACACTACAAATTGGAAACGGTGAAATCATTAATAAAATGACAGGAATTAAGACAGTTAATAATTTTAGAGCTCAAGATTTAAGTTTAAATGGGCAAGGTGCTCCTTTAGTACCTATTGGAGATAAAATTTTATTTTCCAAATTTAAGTATTGTCTTAATCTAGGTGGATTTATTAACCTATCAATTAAATCTGATAATCAAATTGCAGCATATGATATTTGTCCATTAAATACTGTATTAAATTTTTATTCAAAGAAAATAGGATATGAATATGATGAGAACGGTATCTTATCATCTAAAGGAAAAATTAATAGAGATTTATTTAATGAATTAAATTCTATATCATTTTATTCTAAAAAAAATCCTAAGTCCTTGGGAATTGAATTCGTAATTAATAAAATTTTTCCTATAATTGAAAGTTATAAAATTCCAGAGGAAGAAACCTTGGCGACTTTTGTAAAACATGCAGCTTTTCAAATAAGTAAAAACATCAATGATTCAGAAAAGGTTCTACTTAGCGGAGGAGGAACTTACAATAATAATTTAATTGATATTCTTCAAAATGAATACAACATTAATACTTATATACCCAACAAACAGATAATTGATTTTAAGGAAGCATTAATTTTTGCTCTTTTAGGTGTTCTAAGGATTCAAAATAAAGTCAATTGCTTAAAATCGGTAACTGGTGCCATAAAAAATCACTCTTCAGGTGATATTTATGGTTAATCAAATTTTTGTAATAATAAATTTCTCCATTTTACTTTAATCCCACCACCATCATGAATTTGTAAAGCAATACCACCCTTTCCTTTTGCTATTATGGAATCTTTTAAACTAATCATCTCTATATCATTAATCCAGGTAGTTACTTTATCATCGTAAACTTTAATTTTCATGCTATTCCACTCCCCCATTTTTACAATAGAATCTAGCGATGAGTCAGGTTTAATTAACCATCCTCTTCCATATGATTCATATATTCCTCCTGAATGATATGCTGGAGGAGCAACTTCTACTTGCCATCCTTTAACTTTAGTCCCATCAACTGTTGATCTAAAAAAAACACCACTATTTCCATTACTTTCTTGCTTAAATTCTAAATCTAAAATGAAATTGTCATAAAATTGTTCTGTACCTAAATATCCATATGCTTTATCGGGACCACTTTCACATACAAGTTCACCATCTTCTACATACCATTTTTCAGTTCCATAAATAATCCAACCATCTAGATTTTCGCCATTAAAAAGAGAAATAGCTTCTGATTTTTTTGTTTTACTACATGAAATAGCCATAAATATTAAGGCTATGATTAAATAATATTTATTCATTATTAGCTGTTTTAATTTTTTCTTAAATTAAGGAAAATTTGAATGAAAAATATTTTTAATCTTACACTAATTTTTTTTTCTACTGTACTCTTATCGCAAAATATAGGATTTTCTGACATATTAAATCCTGTTTATCCAGATAAAAATGATTTGAATTTCAAAAAAAATCATACAATTAATACTGCTAAAAACTCAACGGTTGATATAAACATTGTAATATCCTCTAGATTAAACTCTGATATTGAGTTTATACATGAAAGTAAGACATTAAATGATTTAATCTACAGTGAAGTTATAGATGTTCCAGTTGAGCAAAATACAGGTTTAGATAGTAGAACTGAACAATTTAAGGGTAATATAAATCCATATGTAATTAGAAGAGCACCATTTAATATTTATGAAATCATTAATCCTTTAAATACCAACAAAATAATAAGTAAGAATGCATTCTCATTAATTAATATTAAAATTCCCATTTCCGAGAAAATTAGTTCAGAAAAAAATGAGATTAACTTTAAATTTAAAATAAATGATAAGAATTTTAATTTAAAACTTAAGATCAATATTTATGATATTACAGTTCCAGATCTAAATGAAAGTAATTTTTTCTATACCAACTGGTTTAACCTTTCAAAAATGGAGGAATACCATGATTTAGATAGATGGAACTCTGATTGGTATTCAATGTTAGATAAATATGCTAAACTAATGGCATCTGGAAGACAGAACTGTGTAAAAATACCACGTGAATTAATTTATTTGAAGGATAATGAAGTATATCTAGATGAAGAAAAAATGATTTCGTTCATAAATATTTTTCTAAAGTATGGATTTAAATATTTTGAATCACCTCATCTATTAGGTAGAGGAAAAAACGATGATTGGGGAAATCCTGAACTAGTTACTAATCTTAATGGAAAAGGTTATTACAGTGAAATTGGAACCAAAGAAATCAATGATGTAATGGTTAAAATTAAATCTTTCACAAAGAAATATAATTTAACAGAAATGTGGCTTCAGCATATAGCTGATGAACCAACATCAGTGAATGCTAAATGTTATTCTGATGTTGCGAAACAGATTAAAAAAATATTTCCTGAAATTAAAATCATGGAAGCAACGAATACAAGAGAAGCTCTAGGAAATTCAATTGATATTTGGTGTCCAATAATAAATGATTTTCAGGAAAATGAAGAATTTTTTAGGTCTAGAGAAAAATTAGGAGAGCAAATTTTGGTATATACATGTTTAGTTCCTGGTGGTAAATGGCTAAACAGGACACTCGATATGGAAAAAATAAGACAAGTGTATTTTGGATGGGGTGGATCAAAATATAATACTTTGGGGTATTTACATTGGGGATTAAATCAGTACAAGGCTAATCCATTTGATCAAAGTGTTGTAAAACATCCATCTCCTGCAGCTTCAGCAAATAATTTTTTACCTGCTGGTGATACTCATATAATTTATCCAGGCAAAGATGGACCTTTATCATCTTTAAGATTTGAATCTCACAGAATTGGAAGCGAAGATTATGAGATTTTAGAAATATTAAAAAAGAAAAAACCAAAAAAACACAAAAAATTGGTAGGAAAAGTTTTTAGTGACTACCAAACATATTCTCTAAATATTAAAAAATATTACAGAGTAAAAAAAAGAATACTTAAAACAACTAGCATATGAAAAAACTAATATATTTTTTATCATTTTTTTTCCTTTTCAATTCAATACAATCTCAAGGTGTAAAAACATTTTTCAAAAGTCCTGAAGGTAAGTTTTTTATATCATCAGATCTTCATATTCACACCGTATTTTCTGATGGAAGTGTTTGGCCAACAATAAGAGTTGAAGAAGCTTTGAGAGACAGTATTGATTTAATTTCACTTACTGAACATATAGAATATCAACCATGGAGAGCTGATATTCCAAACCCAGATAGAAATAGATCTTTTCAAATTGCAGCTGGATATGTTAAAAAACAACCACTTGCAGTTGTTCATGGAACAGAAATAACTAAGGGAATGCCACCAGGTCATTTTAATGCAATTTTTATTAATGATGCTAATAGATTTTTTGATAATGAAAAGGAACCATTAGATTTTGAAAAGGCTATTAAAGAAGCTAATGATCAAGGAGCTTTTGTGTTTTGGAATCATCCTCATTGGGA
>Ga0208130_1000510_pt1 | contig 20307 bp, 19 predicted proteins | sample ETNtaG_31_FD_185771 | JGI IMG/M metagenome (GOLD analysis project Ga0208130, IMG submission 185771) | Marine microbial and viral communities from oxygen minimum zone, Eastern Pacific Ocean - ETNP201310SV78 (SPAdes) (version 2) | ecosystem: Environmental > Aquatic > Marine > Oceanic ...
ATATTTCTACTCCTCTTGTATAAGGAACTACACAAAAAGAACAAAACTTGTCACAACCTTCTTGAATGGATAGCAAGGAACTAATAGATTTCAAATTTTTCCTAGACCCCTTAAGTTCTAAAAACTTATCTTCATCTGGAACATCAATGTTTACTAATTTTTTATTTGGAGAACCAGGCTTAGACTCTATTTCCTCTAGCATCTCAGGTAGTTGGTGATAGGTTAATGGACCAAAAACTAAATCAACAATAGGCGATCTTTTGATTATCTCATGGCCTTCAGCTTGGCCAACACAGCCAGCTACCGCAACCTTAATATCACGCTCAGAATTAAGGTTAATTTTCTTTAGTCTGCCAAGTTCTGAATATATTTTTTCAGCGGCTTTTTCTCTAATATGACAAGTATTCAAGATTATCAAATCAGCTTGATTTGGTTCATCTACTGATGAATAATTATGTTTTTCAAGTATCTCTGTCATTCTCTCAGAATCATACTCATTCATCTGACAGCCATAGCTCTTTATAAAAAGGTTTCTTTTTTTATCTTGGGTAATTTGCATATAAGTTATTATTTTTTGGTATTTTTTGGTCTTCCATAAAGCTCAAGCCTATGGTCAACTAATTCAAAGCCAAGGGAATCAGCTATTTTCTCTTGAATAAGTTCAATTTCTTCATTAGTAAATTCAATAATTTCACCTGTTTCAATATCAATTAAATGGTCATGATGTTCACTTATATCGACATTTTCATAGCGAGATCTGCCATCCTTAAATTCATGACGAACAAGGATACCTGCTTCCTCAAAAAGTCTTACAGTTCTGTAGACTGTTGCAACAGAGATATTATCATCAATTAAACAAGCTCTTTTATGAAGCTCTTCAACATCTGGATGATCATCAGCATTATCTAAAATCCTAGCAATGACTCTTCTCTGATCCGTCATTCTCATAGACTTTTTTTCACACATTTCTTCAATAGTCATATTTCCACCATATCAATAAAGAAAAAGTTTGTAATCATCAAAAATAAACTTTTGATAGCAGCAAACCGTCCTCATACCCTTTATCAGTTTTATAATAATCTTTTAAAACTTTTATTTTTTTTAGTCCAAAAAATTCATAAAAACAAATTGCAGCATAATTTTCAACTTTAACCTCCAAAAAAATTCTTTGAACATTTTTTCTAATAACAGCTCTCTCAAATTCATAAAATAATTTTGAAGCAAATCCTTGCCTTCTGTTTAATTTTAAAACACCTAAAGATAATACCTCTTCCTCATCATTCAATGACCTCAGTAAAATATAGCCAATAGATTTATTAAAGTATTTTAATATATAGCCATAACCACTACCTTTGCTTAATAAGTGAAACAATGATGATGATGTCCATACCGGTTCGTTGCAATTTTTTTGTATATCTTGAACAGATAAAATATTGCTTTCATCCAACATTTCAATAGCTAAATTTCTTTCTTTACAAACCAAGATATATCCTTTTTTTCTGCCAATGGATCAGATAGATAAAGTGGAACAATATTACTATATTGATTAGGTTTCTTTATGATTTGTGTAAGCAATTTCTGATAATCAATATGATCTTTCACTTTAATTATTTTATTTTTTATATCTATCAATCCTTTAATTTCATAAGAACCAGGGCCAATTAAAACCAAGTCTCTGTTGCTAAGAAGTTTCTCAATATCAGAAAATTTAGATTTAATAGGCTTAGATAATGGCTCAGATAAGTAATTAAAAACTTGAAAAAAAAATTCATCCTTTACAGCCTTAATTGAAACTAAGTAGCTTTTATTTTTTTTAAAGATTTCCCTCTGGCTTAGAGAAATAGCCTCCAAGGCTGATATACCATAAATAGGCAAGGACATGCTTTTTGATAATCCAAGACTAAATGCTATTCCCACCCTTATACTTGTATAATTGCCAGGGCCCAGAATAGTTATTATTCCAGAAATATCACTCATTTTTAATGATGCACTTTTTAGAGACTCTTTAACTAGTATGGAAATAATATCCGATGGAGGGCTGTTTCTATCCTCATTACAAATAATATTTTTTTCTTCGGAAGCTAAATTAATGGAGCAGGTGTTAAATGATGTATTAACGCATAAAAAAGTCAAAATTAAAGAATCTCACATATTTCATCAAACTCAAATCTTGGAGATCTTGTGAATAATTTCGATGCATCTCCATAACCAAGGTTACATAAAAAATTTGATTTAATGTTTGTATCTTTAAAAAATTCATGATCAACACCTTCTCTATCAAATCCAGACATTGGGCCACAATCAAGCCCAAGAGCTCTTGCAGCAATTAAAAAATAAGCTCCTTGCATTGATCCATTTCTAAAAGCTGTCTCTTCTGCAATATCTAAAGAATGATTGAACCAATTTTGCGCATCTAAATTATGAGGGAACAATCTAGGCAAGTGTTCATGAAAATTAATATCATAACCAATAATTGCGGTTACGGGTGCAGTTTTAGTTTTGTCTAAATTAGATTCTATTACGAAGGGTAAAAGCCTGTCTTTTGACTCTAAAGACTTTACAAAAATTATTCTTGCTGGAGAGCAATTAGCGCTAGTAGGACACCATTTCATTAAGTTATAAATTTCGGTCAAAATTTCATCAGATATATCTTTATCTAACCATTCATTATGTGTCCTTGCTTTATTAAAAATTAAATTTTTACTGTCTAAATCAAATACTGACACCTTGAACCTCTGGAATATAATGTTTTAAAAGATTTTCAACGCCATTTTTTAGAGTCATTGTTGATGAAGGACAGCCATCGCAAGATCCTTTCATGCTCACATAAACGATTCCATCTTTAAAATTTTCAAAAACTATATCTCCACCATCTTGAGCAACTGCAGGTCTAATGTGTGAAGATATAATTTCTTTTATTTTTTTAGATACTTCATCCAAATCTTCAGACTGATCAGTCTGATTAAACTCTTCAATGAAAATAGGGCTTTCAGATACATAATGGTTCATAATTATACTAAGAATTGATGGTTTAATATTTTGCCATTCTACTTCCTCAATAGTTATAGTTAAAAAATCATAGCCAAAAAAAACTCCAACAACACCATCTACATCAAATAAAGATAGCGCTAAAGGAGAAGAAGAGGCCTCTTCTGAGTTTTTAAAATAGAATGTTTTACCGCTCTCGCCTGTAACGTCTTTTCCTGGAATAAATTTCATAGTAGCAGGGTTTGGGGTTTCTTCAGTTTGAATAAACATAATGTCTCCTTTTATAGGTTGTCAAAACCAGCAAGTTTATCAATATCATTATCAGATAAATTTCCAGGGATTACTACTACAGGGATTGAATACCCATCGCCAGATATGGTTTCAACCAATATACCAGGATTTTTATCTTTTTTGTTTGATGCTAAAATAAGCAATGAAATAGAATTATCAAGGTTAATTAGATTTTTAACGGCTTCTAATTTTGATCCATGCTCAATAATATAATCACACGATACATCCGAATATGACCTAATATTAACCGAAAGTTCCTCAAGAGCATCTTTTGACTCCTTTTCTATATCATCAATCATTTTATTATTCACACTTAACCAATATGTAAATTCAGCAGTATCTACAGTCGCTACAATCAATAATCCAGCATTATTGATTTTTGCTCTTCTTGCAGCATATCTAACGGCAGATTTACACTCTTCAGTTCCATCAAAAACAGCTAAAAAATTTTCTTTCAATATAACCTCTATATTTTTTCTAACCTAAGCCAACAATATCTTTAATTTTTTTCATGTTAATATTAGATCTTTTCATTGCCTCATTAGTACCTTTTTCTAAAATCTCTTTCAAAAATACTTGATCATTATCTAACCTTGTTAATTCTTCCCTTATAGGCTCGATATTAGCTATAAGAAGGTCTGACAAATCTTTTTTGAATTGAGAGAATTGTTTACCTGAGTAATCATTTAATACATCGATTAGCTTTGAGCCAGATAATGAAGAAAAAATTGATAAAAGATTATTTACCTCAGGTCTTTTTTCTAGATCATTAATATTGCTAGGAAGTGGCAATGGATCAGTTTTGGCTTTAGATATTTTTTTTATTATCAGATCATTATCATCTTTAAACTCAATCCTACTCATAACAGAGGGATCTGATTTTGACATTTTTTTTGTTCCGTCCCTTAAGGACATAACCCTAGAAGAATCATTTAATATCAAAGGATCAGGTATAGGGAAAAAATCAGACCCACCAAAGTTTGAGTAATCATTATTAAATTTCTGAGCAATATCACGAGTTAACTCCAAATGTTGCTTTTGATCATCACCAACAGGAACTAGATCAGAGAAATAGAGCAAAATATCTGCTGCCATTAAATTTGGATAAGTATATAGACCAGAAGATACATTTTCTCTATTTTTTCCAGCTTTTTCTTTAAATTGTGTCATCCTATTTAGCCAACCAATCCTAGTAATACAGTTAAGAATCCATGCTAGCTCAGCATGGTGAGGAACGGTGGACTGAACAAATATTGAAGATTTCTCTGGGTCTATACCTGCGGCTAAATAAATAGATGCTACATCCATAATATTAGACTTTAAATCATCAGGATTTTGCCAAACTGTAATAGCATGCAGATCCACAATACAATATAAGCAATCATGATCTTCTTGGAGATGAACAAAATTTTTAATTGCTCCTAAATAATTTCCAAGATGAAGGGCACCCGTTGGCTGGACACCTGAAAAAACTACTTTCTTTTTTTTATCTTGCAAATCAATACCTATTTAATTTTGAGTAATTTTAATTATATCATTTTTATTAAATACACCTAATACAAACAAAGCTAAAAAATAAATTAAGGCACCAGATATCACCAAGAATACTAACTGTAAAATAAGGGGCAGATGAATAATGAACTTTGAAATTATTACTATATATAAAGACATAAAGATTACAGATAGGATTATTTTAAACAAATCTCTATAAATTTTTTCTTGCGGAATATTAATATTATATTTTTTTGACCCTGCTATTAGTAGGAATAAATTTAACCATGATGAAATAGATGTTGATAAAGCAATACCAATAATGCCTATAGAATTAAACAGAGCCAAGGCTAGAATTAAATTAATAGATATAGATATTATGCTATAAAATAATGGTGTTTTGGTATCTCCAATAGAATAAAAAATAGGTAAATAAACCTTTATAAGAACAAATGCAGGGAGGCCGAATGAAAAGGCCATAAGGGCTTTTGATACATTAACTGTATTAATTTCACTGAACATTCCATGTTCATAAATTACAGATATTAATGGGACAGATATTACTGAAAGCCCAACAGCGGAGGGTATTATCATAATTAATGAAAACTTAATAATATTTGTAATAACTGAATTAATTTTATCAAAATCTTTTTTAATATCCAAACTACTTAATGTTGGCAAAAGAACAGTTCCAATAGAAATGCCAAACAATGCAAGTGGAAGCTGATATAATCTTTCAGCATAATATAAAATTGATATTCCACCCTCTACAAAAGAAGCAATTATACCCGATAAGACAATATTAGCCTGCATTACGAGTCCAGTAATAATTTGAGGTTTTGCAACGACTGAAAACTTATTTATTAAATTTAAATTTTTTGGTCTCTTTAAGTTTAATTTGTATCCGCTTTTATATAAAAAATAAAAAACAAGTAAAAATTGAATTATGCCTGAAATTACAACACCAAACGACATGAAATAGCCTACAGAAGTTATATTATTTATTGGAAGCAATAATATAAAAACCAAAACAGCATTAAAAATAATTGGTGCGAAAGATGATGCGAAATATCTTCCTATAGAATTAAGAATCCCAATTCCAATTGAAGATAAAGATATAAGCAAAATATAAGGTGTTGTAATTCTAGAAAAGTTAATAGCCAAATCAAATTTCACTGGATCATCTGTAAAACCATAGGCAATAAAATAAATAATAAAGGGCATTAAAATTTGAAGAAGAGATGTTATTAAAATCATAACAATCAAAGATACAAAAAGTATATCTTCTGAAAATTTAATAGCAGAAATTTTAGCTGAAGTTAATTTTTTTGAAAACATAGGAATAAAAGCAGAGGAAAAAGCTCCCTCAGCAGTTATTCGTCTAAAAATATTTGGTATTCTTAAAGCAACTATAAATATATCTGTTATATAACTTACGCCAAGAACATTACTAATTAAAACATCTCTTATAAGACCGATTACTCGGCTTACTGAAGTTAAGCCAGCAACTATTATGGTTGATTTAAATAAAGAATTTTTATTAGAGCTATCCTCCATCATTGAGAACCTGTAAAAGCTTTCTTTCAATCAATTTTTTTGAATTATGATGTTCTATTTTTTTATTTTGTGAATCTAAAATGTAAAAAACATCAACAACTCTCTCACCGAAAGTCGCAACTTGTGCTCTAAATAAATTCAGGTCTAGAAAATGTATAGCTTTTGCTAATTCATGCAGAATACTTGGCCTATCTTTACCACTAACCTCAACAACAGTGTAGTCAGAAGAAATATTATTCATAATTTTTACAACAACAGGAACTGTAAAAGCATTAATTCTTTTATTTTTTAATCTTGATTCTTTTGCACTCTGACTCTTTATTTCCGACTTAATATAATTTGAAATTTTTTCTTTAATTCTCTCAATTCTAGAATTATCAGTTATTGGCTTACTGTCTTTATCCTGAATCCAAATAACGTCTACAGCAATATTTGAGGAATTTGTAAATATTTTGGCATTTACAATATTTATTTCCATTGCGGATAATGCACCTGTTAACTTTGCAAAAAGGCCTTTGCTATCCTTAGACATTATTGAAACTTCTGTTGCTTCAGCACCTTCCTTATTATTAATTATAATTGATGGTTTACCATTAAATTTATTTACAAACATTTCTGCTTGGCGAAAAATTATATCATCATCCAGTCCAAGCCAGTATTGATCGCTTTGGCTTTTAATCCAATCATTAAATTTTTTCTTTTTACTAAAATCTGCATTAGAAAAAATTGATGATATTTTATTTTTTGCTCTCAGCGATCGGTCCTCATCCAGAACCTCTCCTGATAATTTTGTATATGTCTCTTTATATAATTGCTCTAGTAGTTGACCCTTATGAGCATTCCATACTCCAGGGCCAACAGCTGAAATATCTGCGATAGTAAGAATAAATAAAAGTTTTAGTCTTTCAGGTGTTTGAACTATTTCAGAAAAATCCTCTACAGTTTTTGTATCCATTACATCTCTTGTTTGAGAAAAGTCACTCATAACAAGGTGTTCCTTAACTAACCATGAAATTGTTTCAAGCTCATAATCAGATAAATTAAATCTACTAGAAAATTTTTTAACAATTTTTGCTCCTGCTATTGAATGATCTTCATCACGACCTTTAGCAATGTCATGAAAAAATAGAGCTATTGTTAGAATTTTTTTATTAAGACCGGAATTAATAAGCTCTAAAATAAGTTTTGTAATATTACTATTTTTTTTAGAAAATAATTTATTTAGCTCTCCAATTGCTCTTAATAAATGTTCATCAGCTGTAAAGTGATGGTACATATTAAATTGCATTAAACCTTCGATCTTTCCAAAATCTAGAATAAAGCGTCCAAGAACTCCTGTTTCATTCATCTCTCTTAAGGTTTCCTCAGAATTTTTTTTATTCAATAAAATTTCAAGAAAAATTTCATTTGCTTTTTCATTACCCCTTAAATCTCTGTCAATTAAACTAAGGTTTTTTCTCAAAACCCTAATAGCATTAGGGTGAATTAAAACATCCCTTTTCATAGAGAAATAAAATAATTTTATAATATTCAAAGGATCATTTTTAAAAAAATTATTATTTGGTATATCAATTCTTCCAGAATTTAATATGAAGCTTTCAACCTTTTTTTCAGAAAAAAACGACAGCGCCTTTGAAATTACTGGTATGTGTTTTTTCTCTTTTTCTTCTAATATAGAACAAATTGATCTTGTTAAATCGCCAACTTCTTTAGCAATTAAAAAATAGTGCCGCATAAACCTCTCAACACCTAAAAGACCTTTCCTATCTTCATATCCAAGCTTTTTTGCCATCTCCCTCTGATCATTGAAATTTATAACTTCCTCGGGTCTATTCGCTATATAATGAAGTTGACATCTAACATGCCATAAAAAATTCTCACATTTTAAAAAAGTTTTTGATTCATCTTTGTTTAAAATTCCATTTTTAAGCATTTCGTCTGGACGAGAACAATTATAACAAAAATTTGTCATCCAGCTTAGCATTTCTAAATCCCTAAGGCCTCCCTTACCATTTTTTATATTTGGCTCAACAAGATATCGAGATTGACCTGCTTTATGCTGCCTCTCTTCGCGCTCATCGAGCTTAGCCTGAATAAAATCCGCTGATGACATTTGTTCCAATTTTTCTCTGTAAGAATGATTAAAATCTTTACTCAGCTGTTCATTGCCCCATAAATGCCTAGCATCGAGCATTGAAGTAGTAATTGTCTGGTCTTTTTCTGCTAATAGAATACTTTCTGAAATTGATCTTGTTGCTTGGCCAACTTTTAAACCTAAATCCCATAAAAAATATAAAGTGTTTTCTATAGCTGTTTCAGACCAGGCAGTTTTCTTATATGGCAATAAAAAAAGAAGATCTATATCTGATCCTGGAGCCAAAAGACCTCTTCCATATCCTCCTGTAGCTAAGACCGAAATCTTTTCTGCTTCAGTAGGGTTGTTGAGTGGGTGTAAATATTTGCTCAGAAAATCAATATATTTCACTATAAGTTTATCATGCATAAATGATAATTGTTGAGCGCATTCCTTTCCTTTATATATGTTATTTTCAAGTCGTCTTTGAGCAACTTCATGTGCATTTTTTAATTGCTCCTTAACATATCGTTTTAGAAGATTATTAATTTCAGACGAATAAATTTGTTTTTCACTAAAAACTTCTTCAAAATTAAAATTACAGTCTTCAGCTAGCGCTTTGGTCTTGGACGTCATATATTTCCTTTTAAACAAAGAGGACAATAGTTAAAAATTAATTACTCTTATAAATACCACTTAATAAAAGAAAAACTAAAAATAATTTTTATTAATTAATTACTAATTTATCTATAAAATAGTAATATTAATTTGAAATATTAATTATTTTTATTATTTTATTATAAAATGCTTGACGCTTTTATTAGATTTGTTTATTTGTCATCAAATTATGAAACAATATTATAGGATTGGTAAAAGATCTTGAAAGATAAAAATGACATAAACGAAACCAGCTATGACGAAAAAGAGGCTCTAAAGTTTCACTCTGAAGGCAGACCTGGAAAAATAGAAATCAATGCAACTAAACCAATGGCAACTCAAAGAGATTTGGCTTTAGCTTATTCGCCTGGAGTTGCTGCACCTGTGTTGGCAATATCTGATAACCCTGATAGCGCATATGATTATACTGCTAAAGGCAACCTTGTAGCAGTAATATCTAATGGTTCTGCAATCCTTGGATTAGGTGACCTTGGTCCTCTAGCCTCTAAACCAGTAATGGAGGGTAAAGCTGTACTGTTTAAAAGATTTGCCGATGTTGACTCAATTGACATAGAAATAAATGAAAAAGATCCTGATAAAATTTCGGATATAATTGCAAGTCTTGAGCCATCTTTTGGTGGAATTAATCTTGAAGATATAAGTGCTCCGGATTGTTTTATAATTGAGAGCAAATTAAGAGAAAGATTAAACATACCCGTTTTTCATGATGATCAACATGGAACTGCTATTATATCAGCAGCTGGTATAATAAATGCTCTCGACCTTACTGGTAAAAATATAGCTGATATGAAAGTTGTTATAAATGGTGCAGGAGCAGCCGGAATTGCATGTTTAGAATTATTAAAAGCTATGGGGCTTCCTCATGATAATGCAGTACTCTGTGACTCAAAAGGTCCAATTTACATAGGAAGACAGGACAATATTAATCAATGGAAGTCAGCTCATGCTGTTCAAACGAAAGATAGGACCCTTGCAGACGCAGTAAAGGGATCAGATATTTTTCTTGGTCTTTCTGTTAAAGGAGCGTTAACGACTGAAATGATTAAAACCATGAATAAAAATCCTATAATATTTGCAATGGCAAACCCAGATCCTGAAATTGATCCAAAAATTGCAAAAGAAGTAAGGCCTGATTGTATAATGGCAACTGGAAGATCAGATTATGCAAATCAGGTAAACAATGTTCTAGGATTTCCATATATCTTCAGAGGCGCTCTAGATGTAAGGGCAACAACTATAAATGAAGATATGAAAATCGCATGCGCGGAATCATTAGCAAAATTAGCTCGCGAGGATGTACCGGATGAGGTTGCTGCTGCTTATTCTGGAGCAAGGCCAAGATATGGACCTGACTATATAATTCCAGCACCTTTTGATCCAAGATTAATAAGAGATATACCACCTGCTGTTGCAAAAGCTGCAATGAAATCAGGGGTTGCAAAATTACCTATTGTAGATGAAGACGCATATAAAAATAGATTATCAGCAAGACTTGATCCAACTGCTGATATAATGCAACCAATTTTTTCTAAAGCAAAAAGACTTATGAAAAGAGTTGTTTTTGCTGAGGGCGAAGAAGAAAAAATAATTAGAGCTGCACTTAATTTTAGAGAACTAGGTTTAGGGATACCTGTTTTAGTGGGCAGACAAGAAAGAATTGAAGATACATTGAAAAAAATAGGTTTAAGGCCTGATACAGATATTGAAATAGTAAATTCAAAAGACTCTGATAAGTCAGAAGAATATGCAGACTTCTTATACAAAAGACTTCAAAGAAAGGGGTATTTGAGAAGAGATTGTCTTAGAATGGTTAATAATGATCGAAATATATTTTCTTCTTGCATGACATCCCTTGGTCATGCAGATGCGATGATTACAGGAACAACCAGAAATTATTCGCTCGCGCTTGAAGATATTACACAAGTTATTGACCCAATAAACAATAAAAGAATAGTGGGAATTTCTGCAATGGTTTCTGGACCAAGGACAGTTTTAGTGGCTGATACAAATGTACATGACATGCCATCGGCAGAAGAAATCGCAGATATTGCAGAGGCAGGCGCAGAGTTAGCTAGAAGACTTGGGTTTGTTCCAAGAGTTGCTCTTCTTGCGTATTCTTCCTTTGGCTACCCCGAAGGAGAAAGATCAACATTTATGAGAGAGGCTGTTAATATTCTAGATAAAAGGAATACTAATTTTGAATATGATGGTGAAATGGCTGCCGATGTTGCACTTAACCCAAAGGCTATGGAGTTATATCCTTTCTGTAGGTTATCAGGACCAGCAAATGTTTTAATTATGCCCGCAATTCATTCTGCTTCTATTTCAACTAAATTGCTTCAAGAACTTGGAGGGTCTAATTTAGTTGGACCAATGCTTGTAGGACTGTCAAAGCCAATACAAATTATACCTACTGGATCTAGAGTTTCAGAGATAATTAATCTTGCCGCTATAGCTGCTTGTGATCTTGGACGATAAAATTAATACAGACCCTCGGCATATCTCCAAAACATTTCCGGTATGTCTGGGCCGCCTAAATTTTTTATTTGCCTAACACCTGTTGGGCATGTCACATTAATTTCGGTTAAAAATTTACCAATCACATCGATGCCAACAAAAACAAGATTCATTTCTTTTAAAGTAGGTTTTATTGCATCACATATTTTAATATCACTTTCAGATAATTCAGATAATTTGGGAATGCCTCCAACGCCAAGATTTGATCTAAATTCACCTTTTGCAGGTATTCTATTTAAACACCCAACAGGCTCGCCATCTAATATGATTATTCTTTTATCACCATATTTCACTTCTGGTAAAAATGGTTGAACCATAATAGGTTCATCTTGATCTTTTATAAAATTTTTTACTTCTCCAACTATATCTTCATTTTCTTGTAACCTTATTATGCCCTCTCCACCTTTTCCATAGAGTGGCTTTAGAACAATGTCTTTGTGAATTTTTTGAAATTTTAAAACAGAGTCAACATCGAGGGAAATTAAAGTTTCTGGCATTAAATCCTTAAAAAAAGTCACTAATAATTTTTCAGGCGCATTTCTAACGCTTGCTGGATTATTTATAACCCGAACATTTTCAGGAAGATGCTCAAGTATATGTGTATATGTAATATAGTGCATGTTAAAAGGGGGCTCTTGTCTCATTAAAACAAAATCTATATCTGTAAAATCCGTTTCGAATGGATTTCCGAGATTAAAATGCTTGCCTTCGTCATCCATAACTTTAAGAGGCTCAATTAGTGATGTCACTTTACCGTTCTTATATGTGAGCTGATCAGGAGTATAATGGAAAATCTTATGCCCTCTTTTCTGTGCCTCTAGACATAGAGCAAATGTGGTATCACCGGATATTGACAAAGTTTCAATGTGATCCATTTGAAAAGCTATATTAAGACTCATTTTTCCTTCCTTTTAAATCTAATGCTGCATTATATACTTCTTTTTTTGAGAAATTAGTATACTTGGATATTTCTTTTGCGGCATCAGATAGTGACATTGACTTAAGGGCATCTCCTAAAATAGCCTCTAAGTTTTGAGGTTTATCTTTTTTTACCTCTCCCTCAATTACAATAATTATCTCACCTTTAATATTGTCTCTTGAAGATAGGTTTTTAATAATTTCGCTTACCTTTAGTGTTAACACTTCCTCAAATTTTTTTGTAAGCTCTCTACATATAGAGATGTTTCTGTCCCCAAAAATTTCTAAAATTAATTCCAAGCTTTTAACAAGTCTATTTGAGCTTTCAAAGAAAATCATGGTGGATTCAATGTCTTTTATTTCTAGTAAATAATCTTTTTTTGCCTTTGTCTTTACTGGCAAGAATCCTGAAAAGAAAAATTTATCTGATGGAAGACCTGACAATGTTAAAGCGGTTATAGGGGATGAGGGACCAGGGCATGAAGTGACTAACAGATTTTTTTTCTTTAACTCTTTAACTAGTTTATATCCGGGGTCTGAAATTAAAGGAGTTCCAGCATCAGAAACAAGAGAAATATTTTTTCCTTCACTAATTTGGTCGATTATAAATTTCCTAGTACTTGTGTCACTATGCTCATGATAAGACATCAATTTATTTTTTATATTATAGTGATTTAAGAGCTTAATTGTTATTCTTGTATCTTCACAAAAAATTAAATCAGAGGATTGAAGCTCTTCAAGGGCACGAATGGTGATGTCTTTTAAATTGCCTATTGGAAGAGATACTATGGTTAACTTTCCCTCTTTATTGTTTTTCAATCAGTAACTCCTTTGAAAATAAATTAAAGGCATGGTTTCTGTGAGAAATACTATGTTTAAATTCTGGTTCCATCTCTCCAAATGTATGTGTGTAACCCAATGGAGTGAAGATAGGATCATAACCAAAGCCGTTATCTCCGCGAGGAGGAAATGAAAGGGTACCATCAACTCTTCCTTTAAAAACTTTATGATCGCCATCGGGCCAAGAAACCGCAAGAACACAAATAAAATATGCTGAATAATCATCTGCCCCTTTTTCTAAAAGGTTTTCGTGTATCTTTTCTGCGGCGTACAAAAAGTCTTTATCTGGACCAGCCCACCTAGCTGAATAAATACCGGGCTGTCCACCTAAAGCATTAACACACAAACCAGAATCATCTGAAAGAGATACAGTCTTCGATAATGTTGAAGTTACAGATGATTTAATAATAGCATTTTCCTCAAAAGAAGAACCATTCTCTTCAGGTTCCTCAATTCCTAAATCACTAGAAGATAATATTTTAAGATCATAATTTTTTAAAAGGTCCTTAATTTCTGAAACCTTCCCTTTGTTATGACTTGCAATTACAATTTCTTCATTATCAATTTTTTTTTTCATTTAAGTTTCAAACATTTTTTTTTGAATAATATTAATTTCACCAATACCTTTCTTGGCTAGAGCAAAAAGTTCAGAATATTTTTCTTGAGAAAATGGAATAGTTTCAGCTGTTGCTTGAATCTCAACAATGCCCCCATAATCAGTTAACACAAAATTTGCATCTGCATCAGCTTTTGAGTCTTCATCATAATCAAGATCAAGTATTGAGGTATTTTCATAAATTCCGCATGAAACTGCTCCTATGCAACCAATAATAGGATCTGTTAGAAGGTCCCTTGTGCTCAAAAGATTATTAATTGATTGTCTTAAAGCTACCCAAGCACCAGAAATTGAAGCAGTTCTTGTTCCTCCATCAGCCTGGATCACGTCACAATCGATGTTAATTTGATATTCACCTAATTTTTTTAAATCAATTATCGATCTTAGAGATCTACCAATTAACCTTTGGATTTCTTGTGTTCTTCCGCTTTGTTTCCCATTAGAAGATTCTCTCCTCATCCTTTCAGAGGTTGATCTTGGCAGCATTCCATATTCAGCAGTAACCCAACCAGTTCCGGAATTTCTTAACCAAGGGGGAACTCTATTTTCAACTGATGCTGTGCATAATACATGTGTATCACCGAATTTTACAAAGCATGACCCCTCTGCATGTTTTGAAACACCAATATCAATTTCTACTTTTCTAAGTTCATCATAGTTTCTTCCGGAGGGTCTTTTCATAGTTTATCTCAAAAAAATTAATATTTATTTTTATTTATGGGTTGAAAAATAATCTTATATATCACACATAACACAATATAACGCTATGATTTTCAACTGTGTTGTTGTTAAAGCATATTTATTAGGGGCATAAAATGGAAGAAGAAAAGGAAGAGCAAGAAAACAAAGTGGATGAGAGCTTAGTAGAAGAAGAAAATGAGGCTAACAATAAACCTGAAGAAATTTCATTGGAAGATAAGGTTAAAGAATTAGAGGATAGACTTTTAAGATCGGCTGCTGAAGTTGAAAATATAAGAAAGCGCTCAGAAAAAGAAAGGTCTGAAGCCTATAAAATTGGTATAAGTCTTTTCGTAAAAGATTTTGTTCCTGTCTTAGATAATATTGAAAGAGCTCTTGCATCTTTAAGAGACTCTGATGAGATAAACTATGAGTCTTTTGTAGAGGGTATTTCTGCTACTGAAAAAGATATTATTAGCTTACTTGAAAAACATGGCATTCAGCAAATCAACCCTATTAATGAAAAATTTGATCCTCTCTTTCATGAAGCTCTTTTTGAGGCTGAGTCTGATGATCATGAGCCTGGTTTTGTTACTCAGGTAATCGAAGTTGGTTACGTAATTGATAAAAGACTTATTAGGGCTGCAAAAGTAGGTGTTGCGTCAAAAAAATAATTTTTTTAAATACGCTCTTGTAAGAAAAAAAACAGTAACCATATAAGCAAAGTATTAAATTTATATCCAAACAAAAGGGAGTATTGTCATGGGTAGAGTTATAGGTATCGACTTAGGAACCACTAATAGTTGTGTTTCCATTATGGAAGGATCACAACCGAAAGTTTTAGAAAATGCTGAAGGGGCTAGAACTACCCCATCCATGGTTTCTTTTGATGAAGAAAAGAAAAGATTAATTGGACAACCTGCTAAGAGACAAGCAGTAACAAACCCAACAAATACTCTTTTTGCTGTAAAACGACTAATTGGCAGATCTTTTGATGATCCAGCTACTAAAGAAGATCAGGGCATGGTTCCATATAACATTGTCAAAGGTGACAATGGCGATGCTTATGTTGAGGCTGAAGGAGAAAAATATTCTCCTGCACAAATTTCAGCCTTCATACTTCAAAAAATGAAAGAAACAGCCGAAGATTATCTTGGAGAAAAAGTTGATCAAGCTGTAATTACAGTCCCAGCATATTTTAATGATGCACAGAGACAAGCCACAAAAGATGCTGGTAAAATAGCTGGACTTGAAGTTCTAAGGATAATTAACGAGCCTACTGCAGCGGCACTTTCTTATGGTTTGGAAAAAAAAGAAGGTAAATTAATTGCTGTTTACGATTTAGGCGGAGGAACATTTGATATTTCCATTCTTGAAATTGGAGATGGTGTTTTTGAGGTTAAATCAACAAATGGCGACACATTTTTAGGAGGTGAAGATTTTGATACCCTCCTTGTTAATCATCTTGCTGACGAATTTAAAAAAGAAAATAATGTTGACTTGAGAGAAGATAAACTGGCGCTTCAAAGACTAAAAGAAGCAGCTGAAAAAGCAAAAATAGAATTATCGTCTGCCTCACAAACTGAGGTTAATCTTCCTTTCATCACTGCAGACCAAACTGGTCCAAAACATTTAACCCAAAAACTTACTAGGGCTTCCTTGGAAAGCTTGGTTGAAAAGCTTATTGAAAGAACAATTATACCTTGCAAAGCTGCACTTAAAGATGCTGGCATTGATGCATCAAAAATTGATGAAGTTGTTTTGGTGGGTGGACAAACCAGAATGCCGAAAATAAGAGAAGCGGTAAAAGAATTTTTTAATAAAGAACCTAATATGTCTGTTAATCCAGATGAGGTTGTTGCAATGGGAGCTGCAATTCAAGCTGGTGTCCTTCAAGGTGACGTAAAAGATGTATTACTTCTTGATGTTACACCGCTGTCATTAGGTATCGAGACATTAGGGGGTGTATTTACAAGACTAATTGATAAAAACACAACTATTCCAACAAAAAAATCTCAAGTCTTTTCAACGGCTGAGGACAATCAATCGGCTGTAACTATAAGAGTATTTCAAGGCGAAAGAGAAATGGCTAATGATAACAAGCTATTGGGCCAATTCAATTTAGAAGGTATAAGCCCTGCTCCTAGAGGAATACCGCAAATTGATGTTGCTTTCGATATAGACGCTAACGGTATTGTCTCTGTTTCTGCAACTGATAAAGCAACAGGAAAAGAACAAAAAATAACAATCGAAGCATCAGGCGGTCTTAGTGATGATGAGATTGAAAATATGATTAAAGAAGCAGAAGCAAATGCTGAAGCTGATAAAAAAGTTAGAGAGCTTGTTGATGCTAAAAATCAGGCGGAGGCAATTATCCATTCCGCAGAAAAAGGTATTGTTGATGCCGGTGATAAAATTACAGATGAGGAAAAAGATCCTGTTGAGGCAGCAATAAAAGACCTTAAAGAAGTTTTAGACAGTGAAGACTTGGCAGCTATTCAAGAAAAAACAGCTACGCTATCACAGGCGGCAATGAAAATTGGCGAAAAACTATATCAACAGGAACAGGAAAGTTCCGGTGATGAAAATCAAGGTGATAATAAAACCGAAGATGCTGATATAGTTGATGCCGACTTTGAGGAAGTTAAGGAAGAGGAAGAAACTGTTAAAGAAGAAGAAAAAAATTAACATTAAAGATTAACAACCGGATCGCTTTAAATGGCAAAAAGAGATTACTATGATGTGTTGGGTGTTCAAAAAAATGCATCAGATGCTGAGATAAAAAAAGCATTTAGAAACTTGGCTAAAGAAAACCATCCCGATAGTAATCGAGGTGATGAAGGGGCAGAAGCTCGCTTTAAAGAAATCAATGAAGCCTATGAAAATTTAAAAGATCCTCAAACGAGAGCAGCGTATGATCAATTTGGCCATGCTGGAACGCAAGCCGGTGGAATGGGTGGTGGCTTTGGCGGTGGAGGATTTGGCGGAAATTTTTCTGATATTTTTGAGGATTTATTTGGTGATTTTGCCGGAAGATCAGGACAAAACTCAAGGCAACAAAGACAATCACGCGGCTCAGACTTAAGAGCTGAAATAAAAATAGATCTTAAGGATGCTTACTTTGGAACAACAAGAGAGTTAGCAATAAATTCAGCAACTGGTTGTGATGACTGCGATAGCACAGGGGCTGCTTCAGGAAGTGGCAGGTCAACCTGTCAACACTGCGGTGGCTCGGGAAGCGTAAGATCAACACAAGGATTTTTTACGCTAGAAAGAACCTGTAGTGTATGTAGTGGAAAAGGCTCTCTAATAGAAAATCCATGCAGAAGTTGTTCAGGAAGTGGAAGAGTAAGAAAGAAAAGAAAGCTGTCTGTAAATATCCCTCGCGGAGTTGATGAGGGAACAAGAATAAGGCTTGGAGGAGAGGGCGAGGCTGGAGAAAACGGAGGTCCGTTTGGCGATCTTTATGTTTTTGTCTCAATAAACGAAAACGAATTTTTTAAAAGAAGTGAGGCAGACCTATTAAGCGAGGTCCCAATAGATTTTGTTACTGCTGCTCTTGGCGGTCAAATTGAGGTGCCTACCCCTGATGGGAAAAAAATAAGAATTTCAATACCAGAGGGCTGCCAAAATAATAGGCAATTTCGTTTAAAAGGAAAAGGAATGCCTGTATTACAGACCAATAGGTTGGGGGACCTTTATGTTGAAATAAGAGTTGAAGTTCCAACAAAGCTTAATGAAAAACAAAAGGGAATCCTGAAGGAATTCTCAGAAATTAATAAAAAAAATACTAGCCCAGAAACAAATAGTTATCTTGATAGTTTAAAAAGAATTTTCACTGGCTAAGGCTTTTTGTGAATAAATTTTCTTTTCCTTCCTGGGTTACAAGCCTTGCATATTTTACATTCTAATCCCCAGCATGATCGAGCGGTACAAAACTCCCTCCCCCAAAAAATTATCTGCAAATGTAATTTATTCCAATGCTTTTTATCAAATGAATTTTTAAGATCTTTCTCAGTTTGTTTTACATTTTTTCCACTAGTTAGCCCCCATCTTTGTGCCAATCTATGTATATGTGTATCCACTGGAAAAGACGGAATATTAAATGCCTGACTTACAACAACTGAAGCTGTTTTATGACCTACTCCAGGTAATTTTTCTAATAGAGAAATATCACTCGGAACAGTTGAATTGAACTGATCTACTAATATTGAGGAAAGCTCTAATATAGCTCTTGATTTTTTTGGACCTAATCCACAAGGTTTAATTATAGAATAAACCTCTTCATATGATAACTTAATCATTTTCTTTGGTGTTTTTGCTTTTTTGAATAAATGTGGTGTAACTTTATTTACTCTCTCATCTGTACATTGTGCGGACAAAAGTACTGCTATTAAAAGAGTGTACGGATCGTCATGATCAAGCGGAACAGGGGTGCTTTTATAAGTTTGATTTAAAATGGAATAGACTTTTTTGGCTTTTTCTTTTCTGTTCATATAAAGTTATAATTTTTATAAGTTAAATTTACCATTAGAAAACTCATATGATATGGGCTGTCCTGTAGCAATTTCTCTTTGTAAAATTTCCTCAGGCGAAAGACCTTCAATGTGCATGACTAAAGCCCTTAGAGAATTACCATGGGCGCTTACTAATATATTGTTGTCTTCAAAAAGTAATGGCAAAATTTTATTCTCATAATAAGGAATAACCCTATCAGCCGTATCTTTGAGACTTTCTCCCCCTGGAGGAGGAATATCAAACGATCTTCTCCATATGTGAACCTGATCTTCTCCCCATTTTTCTCTAGCATCATCCTTATTGAGACCAGTTAATTCACCATAATCTCGTTCATTTAATGCTTCGTCCCTAACTACATTAATTCCATTTAGGTCAAGCTCTTCTAAGATAATATCTGCTGTATTGATTGCTCTATCAAGAAGAGAGGTAAAAAGATAAGAATATATTTTACTTTGTTTTTTTAAAAGAAGACCAGTAGCATGAGCTTCATCAATACCTTTACTAGTAAGGTCTGGGTTTTCCCAACCAGTAAAAAGGTTTTTGTTGTTCCAGTCACTTTGTCCGTGTCGGACCAATGTAAAATCAGTCATTGAGTCTTCCTTTTAATTTTCTATTCCAAGAACATCTAATGCAGAAAAAAGACCTGGTCCCTTGCCTACCCCCCATTCTGCCGACTTTAGGGCGCCGGTTACAAAAATATTTCTATTTTCAGCAAAATGAGAAACGACTATACGTTCACCTTGCCCTGCAAAAACGACAGAGTGATCACCAATAACTGTTCCGCCTCTAAGAGAAACGATACCAATATCGCCTTTCTTTCTTGATAGTTCCGATCCATTTCTTGAAATGTCTAAAGATGAGTCAAGATCAATTTCTCTGCCCTTGGCAGCTGCACTAGCAAGTTCTAATGCTGTACCAGAAGGGGAATCAACCTTATCCTTATGATGCATATCGGATATTTCTATATCCCAATCACTATCTAGTGATTTTGCGAGATTTTTTACTGTCCCAAGCAAAGCATTAACACCGAGGCTCATATTTCCAGACTTAATTATTGTGGCATGTCTTGCTGCAGCCTTTATCTTCTCTTCCTCACCCATATTGAATCCAGTCGTACCTATTACATGCACCTTTCTAGCCT
>Ga0208130_1000514_pt1 | contig 20215 bp, 21 predicted proteins | sample ETNtaG_31_FD_185771 | JGI IMG/M metagenome (GOLD analysis project Ga0208130, IMG submission 185771) | Marine microbial and viral communities from oxygen minimum zone, Eastern Pacific Ocean - ETNP201310SV78 (SPAdes) (version 2) | ecosystem: Environmental > Aquatic > Marine > Oceanic ...
ATTTTTGCTTTCGTCCTTTGCAAGATCCATATCAAAATCCATTGTGTGGTCAGACTTTTTTTCTAAAAAGAAGAACTTTATAACATCTGAGCCTAGCTCTTCACGTAAATCACTTAATGAATAAAACTCTCCTCTTCTGGTAGACATCATTTTCTTTATGCCATCTTCATAAAGGTTAACCAGCTGATACAAAACAAACTCAATATTTTGATTATCTTTTTTTAGCACATCAAAAGCTGAAGTAAGTCTTGGGATATAGCCGTGCTGATCAGCACCAAAAATATTTATGTAATGATCATAATTTCTATCAATTTTATTCTTGTGATAGCCAACATCAGTTAAATAATAAGTAGGTTCACCATTTTCTCTTAATAAAACTCTATCTTTGTCATCTCCAAAAGCTGTTGTTCTAAACCACTTGGCCCCATCCTTTTCAAATGTATGATCTTTTCGAGTAATAATTTCCAAAGATTTAGATAAATCTGAACCAGGATCATCAGCTTTACCAAGAGAACTTTCTTTAAACCAACTATCATGAATTATCTTGAAGCTGTGCAAATCTTTTTTGATTATTTCCAATATTCTTTCCACTGAAAATTCTCTTGCTTTATCCCAGAGGTCTTTAAATGATTCTTGAAGATAGAATGCTATTGAGTCTAGTCTCGCGTCCTTATCTGCATCTAATTCACCCAACACAATTTCTTTATCTAGATCTCCATATTCTTTTCGAAAGTCATCAGCTAAGCCTTTAATGTAATTGCCTTCATAAGTTCCCTCGCTTTCAAATGTTTTTACATAAGCATTTAAAATTACACTGCTTGTTAATATAGATATTTGTCTGCCGGCATCATTAACGTAATATTCTTTTGTTACTTCATAACCTATTTGTTCGAGGAGGTTAGAAATTGCCATCCCTAAAACTGCCCCCCTGCCGTGTCCAACGTGCAAAGGCCCAGTTGGATTAGATGAGACAAATTCTAATAAAACCTTTCCAGTAAAATCATTAGATCTTCCCCAATTATCATTAACTTCAAGAATTTCTGTTAAAGCTTTGTATTTTTCTTCCGCAGAGATAAAAATATTTATAAAACCAGGGCCCTCAATTTTTATTTCTGCAATTCTTTTGTCATTTATAAGTGGCTTTATTGCTTCTGATAATTCTCTTGGGCTAATGCCAAATAATTTTGATAATTTAAGAGAACAGCTTGATGCATAATCTCCTCTTAAGCTATCTGAGCTAATTTCAAAATTGATTTGTTTCATCAAATCAGAACTTATTTGTACTGACATTTCTTGCGCAACGCTTTTAACGCTATTTTGTAATATTTGATTTAAATCATTAAGAATCATTATTTGTTTCGACCCACATATGATCCATCTCTGGTATCAACTTTTATTTGCTCGCCTTCATTTATGAATATTGGGACTTGGATTTCTATTCCAGATGAAAGCGTTGCAGGTTTTAATGTATTTGAAACTGTATCGCCCTTAAGTCCAGGCTCTGTTTTAGAAACAGTCTTTATTACAAAAGTTGGTGGCTCAACATTCAAGACATCACCATTCCAAAAGAGTATCTTGCACTCCTCCTCTCCATCTAACCAGCCCTTTATATCTAGAAGCTTCTCTGAAGATATTTCTATCTGTTCATAGGAGTCTTGGTCCATGAAAACGTAGTTTTGCCCCTCTACATATAGAAATTGATAGTCTCGCTCAACTATGTCAGCAGCCTCAATAGATTCGCCTGATTTAAAAGTTCTCTCCCAAACTTTTTGGGTTCTAAGATTGTATAATTTTGTACGCATAACAGCCTGACCTTTTCCTGGTTTGTGAAATTCATAGGAAAGAATAGAGCACGGCTCCTTTTCAATTAAAACTTTCAGGCCTGGTTTAAATTGATTGGTTGTATATTTCATCTTTAAATACTCTTAAGCTCTTTTTTGTTCGGTAGTTTTTTATGTATGATACATATATCAAAACAAATAATGGCTAAAACTATTTTACAACCTTTAATTTATCTTGCTATCTCAGCAGTTACATTTATTGTCTGCTATTTTCTTGCTGTTGTCGTATCTGTTGGAACAATCGAGAGTGAAGGCTTGTCACTAATTATGATGGCCATGTATATTTCTTTCGCAATTCATTGGATACTTTTTCTCCCTTCATATATTTTTCAGACAGAAAAATTTTATGATCTTACAGGATCATTGACCTATATAACTGTTCTATCATTTGTCGTCTTTATTAAACAGACAGCAGTGCATGAGATTTTAGACTTAAGATCGTTATTGCTTTATTCCTGCATTATGATTTGGACAGTAAGGCTTGGCGGCTTTCTATTTTGGCGTGTGCTTAAAGATGGCCATGACAAAAGATTTAAAACCATATTGCCGAGCTTCAGCCAACTTTTCATGACATGGACTCTCTCAGCTGCATGGGTATTCATTCAATCGCTTTCAGCTCTAGTAGCGCTTTCTGCATTAGTTCAAGTTGAGATAGGTATTGTTGGTTGGATTGGACTTGGGCTATGGATTTTTGGTTTTAGTTTTCAAGTTTTAGCAGATTACCAGAAAACTAAATTTAAGAGCAACCCATCGAATGAAGGAAAATTTATTACTGGAGGGTTATGGGATCTCTCAAGACATCCAAATTATTTTGGAGAAGTAACACTCTGGTTTGGGATTTCTGTCATGGCAGTGCCTGTTATGTCAGGACTTCAATATGTATCTCTAATCTCTCCTGTGTTTGGTTTTTTGCTTATTTACTTTGTAAGTGGGGTAAGAATGCTCGAACATAGATCAGACAAAAAATGGGGCGAAAAGCCGGAATACCAAGAATATAAAAGAAATACCCCCGTATTCTTCCCAAAACTCTTTTAAAACGCGATTTTTAGTATAAAAATAGTTGTAAAATAGGAATAATTTGATAGTTTTAACAGTCAAGTTTTTAAAAAGGGTAAGAAGATCATGAAAAAATACGTATATATTTTATCCCTATTGGCAGTCTTCGCATACGCGGATAATGCTGATATAGATCAGATCTTAGAGGAAAACGAAGAAAGCATCTCTCTATCTGAAAAGTCTCAAGAAAAAGTTGATGGATTATCAACTGAAAAAGATTCCCTCTTAGCGGAGTGGAAGGTCGTTGTAAAGCAAGTAGAAGGTTTGAAAATCTACAATGCGCAAAAAAGAAAGCAGATACAAGCACAAGAAGATAGGCTTGTAACCCTAGCTGAACAAACAAGACAAGTTGTAGTTATTCAAAGACAGATTCCACCGTTAATGGAAAGAATGGCTAATAGCTTAGAGCAGTTTGTTTCACTAGATGCTCCATTTTCTCTTGATGAGAGATATAAGAGAATTAACCAGGTCAGAAACACACTTTCAGATCCTAAAGTGACAGCATCAGAGCAAGTGAGACAGGTTCTTGAAGCTTATAACATTGAAAGAGAGTACGGCAGAACAATCGAAACTTATGAGGACGCTATTGTCTTGGGTGGAGAAGAAAAAGTTGTGAACATATTAAGAATAGGAAGGCTAGCTTTAATGTATCAATTAAAAGATCAAAGCGAAGCTGGAGTCTGGGATGCTGAAGCAGGCAAATGGGTAGAAGTTAGTGGTTATAGATTGCCTGTAAGAGATGGTATTAGAATGGCTAACAAAACAGCACCATTAGATCTATTAGCTGTCCCTGTAAAATTTGTGGAGGGCGAATAATGAAATATTTAAAAATTATATTTTTAACGTTTTTAATTAGTTCTGGCTATGCATTTACCCAAGAATCTGAAGTTCAAGCTCCAAGCAATCTTGATAAGCTTTTAGAGCTTGTTAAAGAAGGTAAATCTCAAGAGCAAGGTGAGAATAAGAAAAGAGAAGCTGAATTCAAAGCTGCTAGAGATAAGCAAGATCAAATTCTCAAGGCAGAACAAAGAGAGCTAGCAAGACAAGAAAGAATTGCTGATCAATTAGAAGCTGAATTCGTTAAGAACCAAGAAAAACTTAGAATTGCTGAAGAAGCATACCTAAAACAGCTTGGTTCATTGAATGAGCTTTTTGGACACATGCAAAGTATTAGTACTGATTCAAGGGTGACATTTGAATCATCTCTAACTGCAGCAGAATTTGGCAAAGAAAGAGAATCATTCCTAGGAGATCTTACTAAAAAGATGGGAGAGTCAACAGAACTTCCAACTATTGAGGAGATTGAAAGAGTTTGGTACGAAATTATGCGTGAAATGAAAGCAACCGGTGAGGTTAGTCGTTTCTCAGCTACTGTTATTAATGTTGACGGCACACAAACTGAATGTGATGTGGTAAGGGTTGGCGTTTATAACGCAGTTTGTGGTAATAGTTACCTTGAGTATGTCCCAACAAAAGGACAGTACCAATTCTTAGCTAGACAACCTGCTGGACGTTATACAAGTTCAGCTGGAAGAGTATCAAGCGCTGATGTTTCAAGTGGCTATGTAAGTTTTTCTGTAGATCCAAGTGGACCATCAGGCGGAGCTTTATTAGCAAATCTTGTACAAAATCCATCTCTATTAGAGAGAATCAACCAAGGTGGAATAATTGGTTATATCATTCTGGCAATTGGTGCAATAACTCTAATATATGCAATCTACAAATATGTGATGCTTTGGATAATGGGCAGAGAAGTGCAAGCTCAACTTGCTTCTTCAACACCAAATGCAAACAACCCATTAGGAAGAGTTCTTAAGGTTGGAGCTTCACATATGAAAGAAACAATTGATAGGCTTGAGCTTAAGCTTGCTGAAGCAATCATGGCTGAAAGACCTTCAATTGAAAGAGGCATAAGTTTTGTGAAAATTGTATCTGTGGTAGCTCCATTAGCAGGACTATTGGGTACAGTTACAGGTATGATTGTCACCTTCCAACAAATTACTTTGTTTGGTACTGGTGATCCAAAAATCATGGCTGGCGGTATTTCACAAGCACTTGTTACAACAGTATTAGGTTTGGTTGTTGCTATACCAACAACATTGGCACATTCATTCTTGCAATCATCTGCAAGATCTGTAGTTGATGTTCTTGAAGAACAAGCTACAGGTATTGTTGCTGAAAAAGCTAAATAAATATGATCTGGCTTACAGAGCTCTACATAGCACTCCGTGACTTTATGGAGTCAGGTGGCCCAGTTTTATGGTACATAGCCTTACTGGTCACCTTCATGTGGGCCCTTATTTTTGAAAGAATATATTATTTTCTGTTTGTCCATGAGGAAGTTGCAAAAGGAATCAACAAAAGATACTTAGGCATGAATTTTCCTACCCCATGGCATAAAAATATGACAAAAGGCAGATTGATCTCTGAAGGCAGAATAGCAATCAATAGAAACATTCAGCTTATACAAGTATGTATAGCTTTATGCCCTCTATTCGGTCTAATGGGAACTGTAACTGGAATGATTGAGGTCTTTCAAGTAATGGCTTTTAATGGTGGAGGAGATGCAAGATCAATGGCTGGTGGGGTTTCAAAAGCCACATTACCAACCATGGCAGGGATGGTTTCTGCACTATCTGGAGTCTTAGCAATGATCTGGGTTAAAAACCAAGTTGAAACTAATGAACTATTAATGGGAGAATATGTTTCAGGACATAGTAAAAAAGGAGTGAAGAAATGAGAAGAAACGCAATATCATCTGCAGCAAGAGAAGAAGAAAGCGAAATAAATTTAACACCAATGCTTGATGTTGTTTTCATCATGCTTATTTTCTTTATTGTTACAGCTAACTTTATTAAAGAACCTGGACTAGAAGTAAATAGACCAGATTCTGATACATCAGAAATCCAAGAAAACGCAGCAATTCTGATTGCTGTTGGTGGAAATGATGAAATTTATATGGACGGAAGAAGAATTGATGTAAGGCAAGTAAAAGCTAATGTTCTTAAGCTGCTAGCAGACAATCCTCAAGGAACTGTAGTTATACAGGCTGATGAGACTGCTAGTGCAGATGCAATCATTCAAGTTATGGATGGTGCTAGAGATGCAGGAGTTTTTGATATTTCCCTTGCAGCAGAACCAAACTAAATATGACAGCTGACACAAAAAGATACACATTTGTTGCTATGGCGCCATTGGTAGCCTTTTTGTTGTTTATATTTATGGTGCTACTAGTAAGTACTGGTGATTCTGGTGATGTCGTAAAGGGCAGAAAAATTGGTGATGTCATCATGCCAGACAGGGAAATTGAAACTATCACTTCAGAAGAGGTGGAACCTCCTGAAGAACCAGAAATCGCACCACCTGATATAGCTCCACCACAATTAGATGTAACTCCTATTGCAGTGGCAGCACAAGCATCAAAGCCAGATATTAATTTTTCACAAGGTACAGGTGCACTTTTTAGGGATGGAGACTATATTCCTTTATTTAAAGTGCAGCCAATTTATCCAAGAAGAGCAAAAGAAAGAAATATGGAAGGTTATGTCATTGTTGCCTTTACAATTACAGAATCTGGAACTATTGAAGAGCCATATGTTATGGAAGGAAAATGTAGGTCCGCAGCTAACAGAGAAGGTGCATTTAATGATTGTTCTATGTTCAACTCAGCGACATTACGAGCTGCAGCAAAGCTAAAATATAAACCAACTGTAAGAGATGGTAGAGCAGTTGCTGTTGCAGATGTACCACATAAATTTTCATTTGAATTGGAGCAAGATAGCTAATGAGAATCTTATTATTATTACTTTTAACATTCTCATGTAACCTAATTACAGAGGTTCCTGAACCAAGTTATGGTCTTCCAGAACTGGCATCTGAGGAGAGAATAAGAGAACTCAACACTAAGAAAAGAGCAAAAGTAATGACTCCTTCTGTAGCCAGAAAAGTCCAAAGAGTTATCGAAGCACTTGATGAAGCCAGCATTCTAGAAGAAGAACAAAGATTACTCAAAAAAGAGAAAAAAGAAAAAGAAGCCAATGCTAAAGATGCCGAAATAAAAAGAGCGGTAGCAAAAGGACAACAAGAATTAGACGAATTAAAACCTAGAATGGATTCTCTTAAAAGTTATGACAGATCCATGATCTATTATTATCAGTCTTATTTTAACCTTGCCTATCAAAATAAGATTCCAGAGGCTATTTCAAATTATTTGAAGGTTGTTAGTGAGGAAGACACCAACGACAAGTTGAGAGTTGAAGCATATTATGTGCTTGCCCAACTTTACCTATCTGAATCTAACTTTGATGCTGGTGTTGATTACTTAATTAAATGGTTTAAAAATGCTCCTGATGTAAAACCAGATGCTTATGTACTCCTTGGTCAAGCATATTACCTTTTAGCTGATCAAGAGAAATCTAAAACAAAATCATTAAACAGTAAAAAGAAAGCATTCAATAATGTAAGACAAGCTAAACGTCTAGCCGACGAGAATAATATTAGATTTAGAGAAAATTGGTACTCACTATTAATAGCGTCAATGAGCGAGTTAGAGCTTAAAGAAGAACAAGTACCTTTGTATGAAGAAATATTAGAGCTGTATCCTAAGAAGAAGTATTTTGTAAATTTAGCAGGCTTATATAGTGACTTGGATAGACCTGGAGATTACACCAGTTTATTGAAGACTGCCTATACAAAACAACTCCTTAACAAAAAAAGTGAATTCCAATCCCTATCACAAATGTTATTAGCAGCTGGTAATCCATATTGGGCATCAGAAGTTATGCTTACCGGTATGACAAGTGTGCCTGGTTTAAGAGTTGTAGATCAAGAATGCTTAATGAGCAAGGTGTTAGATGAAAAAGGAAATCTTAAAACTGATAAAGAAGGTATAGCTATAGAGGAGCTAGTTTGTACAGATATATTGGGGCCAGCATTTGTAAAGCCTAAATCTGCAATGGCACTAGACCAAACTGCAAAACCACTTCTTGAAGAAGATAAGCAAAACTTAACTATTCTAGCTGGAGCTTTAAGAGCTGCTCAAGAAAGACAAGCAGCAATCGAAGTCTTCGAGAAGTTAACAAAAGTCACAGATAATGGAGAGGCTTACATTGCTATGGGTAACCTTTACTACCAAGAAGATCAGATTGACCAAGCTATTGAAGCTATTAATAAGGGTTTAAAAGTTGGCGATCTAAAAAACCCAGGATTTGCTCAATTAACTCTTGGTCAAGCATTGTTTGAGCTTCAAAGATTTAATGAAGCTAGAGAAGTCTTTACTCAGGCCTCTAAGAGTAAAAAAGATTCAGTGAAAAAATCAGCTAGAGCATGGTTAAAATATACTGATAATGAACAAGAGAGAGTTAGAAACCTTAACCTAAGAAAAGAATCTATCTCTTAATATACTCAGAGATTTTAAAAGAATATTCATTGCTATCTGATTTTTGATAGGTATCACTCGACACTTCAACCCAATCATTCATATCAAAATTAGGAAAGTAAACATCTCCTTTGAGTTGATCTGCATCTACCCAACTTATAACAAGCTTATTAATTATTTTCATTCCTTCTTCAAATATTTTTGCACCACCAATTAATATAACTTCATCATTAGTGTGCTCTTTGCCTAACGAAACCGCATCTTCAAGAGAATTACAGACATAGCAGCCAGCAACTTCATTGAGTGTGTTTGAAACAATGATATTTGTTCTATTAGGCAGAGGTCTGCCAATAGAATCATATGTATTTCGCCCCATTATTATTGGTTTATGCATTGAGTAATTTTTAAAGTGCTCAAGGTCGTCTTTTAATTTCCAAGGTAAATCATTATTGACCCCAATGAGCTTATTGCCATTCATGGCTACTAGAGAGGAGATAATCATACCGCTACTATTGCTGGTATATGTGGGTGATGTTGATAATCTATTAATTCAAAATCTTCAAACTCGTAAAGATCAATTGAATCCCTTTTAGCAATTTTAATTTTTGGTGGTGAAAGCGGCGATCTAGAAAGTTGCTCTTCAGCTTGATCCAAATGGTTGGTATATAAATGTGCATCTCCCAAGGTATGGACAAAATCCCCTACTTCTAAATCACAAACGCTAGCTATCATATGAGTTAGCAGAGCATAAGAAGCTATATTAAATGGAACGCCTAAAAAAACATCCGCACTTCTTTGATATAGCTGACATGATAACTTGCCATCTTGCACATAAAATTGGAAAAGAATATGGCAGGGTGCAAGTGCCATACTTGGAATTTCGCCTACATTCCAAGCACTCACTATGTGTCTTCTGCTATTAGGGTTAGTTTTTATTTGATCTATAACTCCAGAAATTTGATCATGCATACCATCGGCAGATTGCCATTTACGCCATTGCTTGCCATAGACAGGGCCAAGATCTCCATTTTCATCAGCCCATTCATCCCAGATAGATACACCATTATCTTTTAAATATTTTATATTCGTATCCCCTTTTAGAAACCAGAGCAATTCATAAGCAACTGATTTAAAGTGAATTTTCTTTGTCGTTAATAGTGGGAATGATTCTTGTAAATCAAATCTCATTTGATGACCAAAGATTGAAATGGTACCAGTACCAGTTCTGTCACCTTTAGGCTTGCCAGAGTCTTTAACTTTTTTAAGTAAATCTAGGTATTCTTGCATTTATTTTTTTGAAAGTATGAATATCCCTAATATTATCATAGGAACTGACAATAACTGCCCTTGTGTTAAAAAACTAAACAATAAAAAGTCATTTCCCCACACAGTATCTGGAGTTCTATAAATTTCAGAAACTGACCTAGCCAAACCATAACCAATCAGGAAGTACCCTGAGTGTCTGCCAACTTTTTCAGTTTTTGAAATAACAAAATTTAAGAAAATAAATAACAACAAACCTTCTAATAAGGCTTCATAAATTTGTGAAGGGTGTCTTGCTAACCCCAAGGGATCCGTTGGGAAAACCATAGCCCAAGGAACATCTGTTGGCCTCCCATATAATTCAGCATTAATAAAGTTTGCAATTCTTCCAAGAAATAAAGCTATTGGAACTTGTGGTGCGATCCAATCAGTTACTTGGAAAAAGGTAAAACCTTTTTTATTGGCATAAAACCACATTGAGACCATTACACCAATTAGTCCGCCGTGAAACGACATCCCGCCTTGCCAAATTTTCAAGAAATATAAAGGATCTGCAAATTGCATATGCAGATCATAAAAAAGTACATGGCCAAGCCTGCCCCCAACTATTGCTCCGAAGAACAGTCCATAAGTGAACACAACATCACTTACTTCGTCTTTAGAGACGTCAATATTAAATTTTGTTTTTGTAGCAACCATCCTCAAGTAAATAAGATAAGCACCTAGGACATAAGCCAATCCATACCAATGAATATTTAGCGCATCACCAAGATAAGGATGCAAGAAGCTTGGCAAAGGAATTGATAAGGCTACTGGGTCAATATTAGGGTAAGTAATCATTTTAAAAACCAATAAATTGCAACAGGCACAAGATGAGCTGCAAATATGAATTGTAAGAATTTATCATTGAGCTTATGTGCCAAGTGGGTTCCAACTTTTGCAAAGAAGAAACTAAATATAACTATACCAAAAACACCAGGCAGATATATAAAGCCAACTGTATAGTCAGGTAAGCCCTCAACATTAAGCCCTAATAACAAATATGAAGTTGAAGATAATACTGCTATTGGAAAAGCACAAGCAGCACCAGTTCCAACAGCTTTTTTCATTTCCATCCCACTTATTTTTAGCAAAGGAACACTGAAAATACCGCCTCCAATGCCAAAAATTGAAGATAAATAACCTATTACCCCGCCAGAAATATTAAAGAAAAGGAAATTTGGTTCTTTGGTTGCTCTAGGCATTTTAATATTAATAAAAAGTCGGGCTGCCATTATTGAAACGAATATTGCCAACATGGTTTTTAATATCTCAGAGTCAACATTTATAACAAAGCTCGATCCAAACCCAGCACCAATAAGAATACCAACTGTAAGCTGTGAGAACCTCTTAATTGAAAGTGAATCTTTTTTGTAATGAGAATAAGCTGCTGAAGATGATGTAACAATAATGCAAGCTAATGCTGTTCCAATCGATAAGGGTATGGCAAGAGATTCTGCTAAACCATTGGATGTCAGAATAAAATGCATGACAGGCACGATAATTAAACCACCACCTACACCAAATAAACCGGCCATGGTGCCTGTAACAATCCCAACTAGACCAAATATTAGAAACTCAGCTATCATCTTTGAGCTTATTAGATTCTTTTGACCCCAGTGCCACTAGACCTTCTATTCTTGATGACATAGACCCTTTACCATCTATAAGCTTATTCCGTGCGTCATCGTATTTTTTTTGACTTTGAGCTATTGAATTACCAAGACTATCCATCACATCTGTAAATCCATGTAACTTAGCAACTAATTTTTGTGCTTCTTCATACACCTTAATCACACTCTCTCTTTGTCCATCTAAACGCCAAAGGTTTTCAACCATTTTTATTGAAATATGAAGTATAGATGGGCTTACCAATGCAATTCGCTTCTTATCAGCATAGGAGACAAGCTCCGGATCATGTTTCAGTGCAACACTAAGTGAATCATCTATACCCAAGAACATGAAAATTATATCTGGGGTATTAAGCTCTTCTATCTGCCCATACCTTGTCTCGCTTAAATCATTAATTCTCTCGCGAATATTCTTGGTTAGAACCTTTCCAAATTTTTGTTTCTCATCTTGTGACTCAGTATTGCAATAATCGTTATAGGCATTAAAAGAAAACTTTGAGTCAATAATAAGATTTCTGTTATGAGGTAAATAAATTACAGCGTCAGGTATCTCTCTAGAAATATCTTCGTCTGCTTTGACGGTAAAGCTCTTTTGTAATCTATAGTGTGTATCTTCTTCCAGGCCTGAATTCTCAAGAAGCATTTTTAGTTTCAATTCACCATAGTCTCCTTGTGTTTTGCTATCGCCAGAAAGTGCTTTAGTTAGTTTGTTGGCATCTGAAGTAATCTGATTGGTTTGCTCGATTAGATTATCTATTGTGACTTTGGTCTTAGTGTGAAATTCATGCTGTTGTGAAGTATTTTTTCTGACCTCATCTTCAAATTCTTTAATCCTTTTCTTAAATGGATCAATAATATTTTCAATATTTTCTTTGGATGTTTTTTTAAAATCTTCCTCTCGTTTCTTAAAGATATTGTCTATCGAGCTTGATAATTTTTGTTCAAGATCATTAGATAATGAAGTGGTATCGAGCTCTTTTTTGTTCCTAGTAAGCAGAAAAACAATACCTCCTAAAGCAATCACTAAAAAAATTGTTAAAATTATGACTACTAATTCCATAGATGAATATTTTAGAACATATTAAGCAAGAACTCCCTTGGTTGGATGCTAATAGCACATACGATTTAACGAGGGGGAAGCCAGCGCCTGAACAACTAGACATTGTGCAACATATTCTTGCAAAAATAGAGCAGCCGTTTGAGCTAGATGGTATAGATTTAAGAAATTATGGAAGTCCTGAAGGTTTGCCTTCTGCAAGAAAGCTAGGGGCTACAATTTTAGATTCAAAATACGATGAAACCCTTGCATTAGATAATTCATCTTTAACTTTAATGCATCAAATAATTAGCTGTTCATTCTTTTTAGGTTTTAAAAACTCAAAATTATCAAAAAAGAGCAAAATAATTTGCCCTGTGCCTGGTTATGACAGGCATTTCAAATTATTAGAAAACTTTGGTATAGAAATGGTTACAGTTCCTTTTCAGAATGATGGTCCAGACCTTAATGCAATTGAACATCTTCTAAAATCTGAGGAAGATATTCATGGTATTGTCTGTGTTCCTAGACACTCTAATCCAACTGGACACACATATTCAGATGAAAACGTTAACGCTTTATTCAAGCTTGCCCAGCCCTATAAAGATAATTTTTCCTTCTTTTGGGACAATGCATATGCTTGCCATGATTTATACGCAACTATTGAGCAGACACCTATTGACCAAATTGCAAAAGATCATGATATGGAGCATAACTATTTCCAAGTTGGATCAACATCAAAAATAACCTTAGCTGGAGCTGGGATTTCCTTTTTTTCTAGCTCAGTAAGTAATCTAGATACATTTATAGATTTCAGAAACGCTATTACACCAGGACCTAATAAAATGAACCAAGGCTTGCATATGAAATACTTCGAAGCTATTGCACTAGAAAGCCAAATGGAAGAGCTTAAGAAAGTCATAAAACCAAAGTTTGAATTAGTAGACAGCTGTTTAAAACCTTTGCAAGAAGAAGGTTTATGCACATATATTAAGCCTACTGGAGGGTATTTTTTCTCCTTTAATTCAGCTAGAAATAATGCTGATGAGATCATACAGTCCTGCAGCAAGCTTGGACTTAAATTGCTGCCAGTAGGAGCATGTTTTCCGTATCAGAAAGACCCTGAAAATACTAATATAAGGCTAGCCCCTACATTCCCAGATATAACGACACTCGAGCGTTGCATATCAATTTTTACAAATGTTACTAAATATTTGAACTAATTAATTCTTTAACCATCAAATTTAATAGGAGCAAATTATGAAGAGAATATTATTTTTATCATTTTTTATTATTTCAGGACTCTTGATAGCCGACGATCACAAAAGAATGTCTGGCGATATGCAAGAAAGGATGTGGAAAGTAAAGCTAAAGATGGATCTAGCTGAACTTAAAGGGCCTCCGTCACTTGCTGATCTGAAATCAAAGAAAGAAAACAGGATAGCTGACTTAGATCTATTAATTAATTCAGGAAAGTATAAAGGCGATGCTTTGGAAAGACTCACAAATATGAGAAGTAGGGTTATGGAAGCTGATCTACCATCACAGGAGCAAATTAATCAAAGACATGACAGAAGGTTAAGAGCAATGAAATCCAAGATGAGAAGTAGAGTCAGAATGATGGATAGAAAGTTTAGAGACCCACGTAGAGAAAGAGATATGCTCGAAAGAGAAAGAAGGGAGATGAGAAAACAAAGAAACAAGAATAGAAACAAGGACTAGTTATATTCGTCGTAATCTGCCCATAACAGATTCGCGGCAATTGACCTGAAAGGACGCCACTCTCTTGCTAAAGAAGTCATATCCTCAACGTTAGGGCGCTCTTTCAGGTTTTTTAATTTTCTAACACTCTCTTGTAAACCTATATCACCCACGGGCCAAATATCACTTCTACCAAGTGAAGCCATTAGATAACAATCCGCAGTCCATTCCCCAATACCTCGAATTTTACAGAGCTCTTTTCGAGCAGAAAGATCATCGAGTTTCTTAATATCATCAAAATTCAGAATCCCATCAGATTCTAGACAGGCAACTCCATGTAAATACGATATCTTCGGCCTGCTCAACCCCGCCTCTCTTAAATCAATTTCATTAAGCTTTAAAAATTCTTTGGAACTAATGTTTTGCATAAGTTTGAATACTCTTTTTTTAATGCTTTCTGCAGCTTGCACTGATATTTGCTGTTCAATTACCAGCGATGCTATGCCTTCAAAACCTTCTGGCCTTAAAAAGAAATTAATTTCTTTGGCTGGATTAAATTTTTTAAAATTAGGCTCAACCTGTAAGAGGTGCTTCAAACCTTCCTGATATATTTCTTGGTTCATACTTTAGACAAGCCATCTTTAATTAGAAGCTCTTTACAAGCATCAAAATTATCTTGGCCAAAAAAAGTTTGATTTTTATAAACCAATAAAGGTACACCATGATGACCAGCTATTTTTTGATCTTCTTGATTATTTTTAATCTGTTGGATTAGTTCATTTTCATTTAATTGTGTTTTGCGCTTTAGCGAAGAATAATCGAGCCCAACATTTGCAAAAGCCTTTTCTAAAGTACTCTCTTCGGTCCAACCCCCTTTAGTGCCAAAAATTAAACTTGATAATTCATATGCTACTTCAATGCCAAAGCCTTCTTGTGCAGCTTGTTGACCAATATGACATAGATCAAAAATATATGGCTGATCATCTGCAATTTTTCCTGTGAGATAACTTTGCTTAATTGGATCAGGTTTAGGTGTAAAGAAAGGCATATTCAGTTTTCTTGCTACAGAGCGCATGTCATTCATTTTATAAAAGAAATAAGTTAAGAAATTTTTGCCTTTAAAAAATTCAGGCTCTCTAATAGCTAACGGATATACAAGTTTAAAATTAATATCAATTTTGTAGTTATTTTTAAGATCTAAAACTCTAGGCAAGATTAGGTAAGAATATGGGCTTCTATAGGAAAAATAAAAATCTACCTTCATATAAAAATATTATCATGTAAGATAATTCAGTAGGGAGTAAATATGGTTAGAAAAGCATATGTTGTTGCAAATCTTGAAGCACTGCCTCCAAGAAATTTACACACCTAAACCTTTAAAATGAAAATCTCAGAACATATTTTTAAGTCAGACAGGCATCAGACTTTTTATCTTGCTGCTGGGCCAGAAGATGGAGAATTAATTTACCTAATTCATGGTTGGCCTGATCTGTCTCTAGGATGGATAAAACAAATTGAGTTTCTTTCCCAACAAGGATATCGGGTTATTGCACCTGACATGAGAGGATATGGTAGGTCTACAATTCATGAAAATCATTCCGACTATTGCCAAAAAGAGATTGTCAAAGATATGGTTGAATTGCACAGTAGTCAGAAGCACAAAAAAGCAATTTGGATAGGACATGACTGGGGTTCTTTGGTGGTATGGAATTTAGGTTTGCATCACTCAAGTATTGTTAAGGGACTTGGTAGTCTGTGTGTGCCATTTGGCTGGGGCGGCCATCCCGATAGTTATTTAAGCCATATTGATAGAGATCTTTATCCGGAAAAAGAATATCCCTATGGACAGTGGGATTATATGTATTACTACTATGAAAGTTTTGCATTAGCTTGTGAGCAGATGGAAGAAGATCCACATAAAATGATTAAACTAAATTTCACCAAACCATCTGATGAATTTAAGGGCTGCTTCAATGCAGGTATTGGCGCTAAATCAATGACAGCTTCTATAAGAAACAATGGTGGATGGTTTAAACATGCAAATTTTAATGGTTTAAATTCTATACCTGATGTAACAGTTGATAGTGATTTAATCTCTGAGTCTGAAGCACAAATTTATGGAGACTTTTTGGAAAAAAATGGTTTTTTTGGTCCTAATTCCTGGTATGTGAATGGAGAATTGAATGATCAGTATGCAAAAGAGCTAAAAGAGTTCACAACTATTGATTGCCCGGTTCTATTTGTTCAAGCAAAATTTGATAGCGTGCTTACAAGCAATTTTAATACTCACAATAAGATGGTTTGTACAAACCTTACAGAGAAAGAGATTGCTTCTGGACACTGGATGGCAAGAGAAAAGCCGAACGAGACAAACGCGGTATTAAAAGAGTGGCTAGAATTAGTAAAGTAGACAGGAGATAGCCTTTAACTATCCCCTGTCAAGAAGAAGAATTAGTAGCTAAACCTTAAGTTTAAGCCAATATTTCTACCTGGTAGTGGCACTGCGTCTTTAGCAAAAGAAGTTGAATTCCTTGCAACCTGATCCAGTGCATTATTAGCAAATGCAGCAACTCTTAAATCTGCGCCATAGACTGATATGTCCTTCACAAGTTTAAGATTTAGCATTTTATAGCCTTCTGTCATGGTTTCTCCTTCTTCAGCAACATCTAAATGATCTGCAACATCCTTAAGGAGAATAGAAAATGTATAGTCGTTTTCATTATATGAAGCAGACATGAAATTTCTAGATGGAGCCATTCTTGGAATGAAGCCGCCAGCATCAAGTTTGCCTTCAACAACGTCTCTTCCAATAGAAAGGTCTAATGTACCATTTCCAATTTGGTAAACAGCACCAACTTCAAATTCATAACCATTAAGCGAAGCATCTTGTTGCACAAATTCAGCGTGCATCAAGCCTTCATGCTCTTCTTCACCTTCGCTATCATGATGGTCTTCATCATGCTCTTCGTCTCTCAGGTAAATATAGTCAGCAACACTATTTTGGAAGTATGCAAAAGTGGCATACATATTATCCATTTGATAATTAAATGTGAGGTCTATATTTCTTGACACTTCATTATTTAAATCTGGATCTCCCATTTCAAATCTTCCAGTAGCTAAGTGTGGGCCATTCATAAATAGCTCAACTACATCTGGTGCTCTTTCAAAACTTGAAAGACCTAAGTTAACACTTAGATTGTCTGAGAATTTTTGATCAAAATTTAAGGCAGCACTTAGTGTATTAGTATCTAAATTATAAAACTCAATTTCCTCTTCGCCCTCATCATCTGCATGATCCTCATCGTGATGAGCAACAGAACCAGATCTTGAGATGTCATCTGCTCTAAGACCAAAATCAATGGTATAAGTACCAAAATCTTTAGAAGTGAAGAATCCAAGAGTAGTTTCTTTAGCTGAAACAGGTCGCATGAAAGCTTCCTCTCCAATTATTGATGAATCTTGATCAGCCATATTCACAACAATTTTTCTTACTACATCGTTAGAGCTAACATCAAAGATTAAACCAAACTCAGTAGCATCTGTTTCAAAGAGAGTAGGCTCTTCATGACCATGACCATCTTCTTCACTCTCTGAATGATCCTCATCGTGATGTCCTTCTTCCTCTGCATGAGCTTCAACGTGTGAATAGCTGGTATCTCTGAAAGAGAAATCAACGTTATTTACAGGACCAAAATTATTAGTAACTAATGAACCTTTGATATCAAACTTATTTGAATCAATTGTAGAAAAAATTCTTTCTCCCTCGTGCTCATCATGCTCTTCTTCACTATCAGCATGATCCTCATCATGTTCGCCATGCGCTTCAACGTGGAATGGTATTCCAAATGTACCTTCGTTTTCAGCGTATGAAAAGCCAACATATCCCCAGTCGCCTGTTCTTGAGACACCAAACTTAGTATTAGTATTCTCAACATCAGAATTTGCTAGAAATCTAAGGCTTTCTTCAGCATGATCTTCATCGCCTTCACTATCATGATGATCTTCGTCATGGTGTTCTTCAGGAAACAAAGCTCCACCAGGAAGTTCATAATTTTCCATTACAGAATCTGAAGTAGCAAAGGTTACATTGAAGCCAGAGTGATTAGCTTGGTAACTAAAATCTTTTACTTCGCCATTGTTAACTGACTGAGTCTCTAACCCAACACTTACAACTGGAAAAGTAGATAGGTCTGTTTTAGCTATGCTGTTATCAACAATATTGACAACACCACCAGCAGCACCATTTGCATAAAGCAAAGATGATGGCCCTCTGACAACTTCTATTTGTTCGGTATTAAGCAAGCTTATGTCATTGGCATGATCAGGACCTATAGCTGCAACGTCTCTTACAACTACGCCATTTTCAAGAATTCTCACTCTTGAACCTGACATACCTCTAATAACTGGCTGTCCAACAGCAGAACCAAAGTCAGCTGAATGTACACCTAAAAGCTCATCAAGAGTATCTCCTAAGCTAAGAGCTCCTCCAGTGCGGACATCATCTCCGTCTACTACATGCAGTGGATCTACAAGATCACTCGCATTCTGACTAGTCAAAGATGCTGTAACAACAACTTCCTCAACATCATCAGCGTGTATTGTTAACGTTAGTAATGCACTTCCAATAAGTGCTATTAAATTATTTTTCATTTTTTCCTCCTGTTGAAAATTAAATTTAGTCGATTAGTAAATTTAATTTTTTGGCGGTGCTCGACTTAAAAAGGGCTTTTCAAGTAGAGAGGTATGAATATAAGGATTAAAAAGGTATGTAATCTCTATTGAAAAAGAAAAAACTTCATATGAATTCTTTGGTGACTCAATGGAATTATGATTTTCACAAAACTCACACTCATATTCATAGGTATCTGAGTGTTTATTTTCAAATCCATGAGAAAACGGCTCTAAGTTTACAAAACCTGTAAACAACAAAGCTGCTATTAACAAAAAAATTCTATTTCTTTTACCCATCTGCTTAAATTTTAATAGCAATTTGATAAAAGTAAATGAAAAGCCTCTAAAAACCTTACATTTAGCGGTTTTTGCAAAAAATTAAATCTTAATTATCTGTTTTCCGAAGTTTTTGCCACTTAAAACATCCCTTAATGCTTGTGGAGCATTTTCAAAACCAGCAGTTACAGTTTCTCGATACTTAATCTTTCCGCTTTTGACATGTTCATGAAGGATTGATGTCGTTTTTTCAAATTCATTCATCCACTCAGTCACAACAAAAAATCTATGCTTAGGTTTTGGGTTTAAAGCGCCCAAGACGTGAAAAGGAGTTTCTTCAGAACTTATATCCTTTGAATTGTATTTAGAAATAAAACCACATACTGGTACACGTGCTCCTTTGTTTAAAAGCTGAGCAACATTCCTTGTTAGCTCTCCTCCAACATTCTCAAAATAAACATCAATACCATTTGGGCAATATTCTTTTAACTGTTCCAAGACATCATCATTCTTGTAATCTATGCAATGATCAAATTTTAAAGTATTTCTGACATATTCTGATTTTTCAGGTCCGCCAGCAACACCAACTACATGGCAACCTGCTAACTTTCCGAGTTGACCTACAACACTACCAACCGCACCTGAGGCTGCAGATACTACCAATGTTTCGCCTGGCTTAGGCATGCCAACCCTATTAAGACCGAAAAAAGCTGTTCTGCCAGGCATTCCTAGGGTTCCAAGAAAGACACTGCCGGGAAGATCGCTATCAGGCACCTTTAAGATCGTTGCTTCAGAATCATTAGCTTTAATGTAAGTTTGCCAGCCTTTATGGACTGTAACCAAATCACCGACCTTATATTTATTGGATTTTGACTCAATAACCCTGCCTACACTTTCACCAACCATGACTTCACCCAATTTAACTGGTGCAGCATAAGACATTCCATCATTCATTCGTCCTCGCATATAAGGGTCAATTGATAAGTAGTCAGCTTTAATAAGAATCTCATTATTTTGTAAGGCAGTAATAATCTCTTCATCCATAACCCAACAATTATCTTCAGGCATCCCTTTCGGTCGTTCATTTAATAAATATCGTATGTTTTTGTAATTCATAATTAATTCTTTGATTTTTTAGCCTGACTTTTCATATAAATATTAAGAAAAAATACTGATACCTTTGAGAGGTAAGTGACGAAAAAAACTTTGATTCCTTGCATAAGTTAAGTTGGTGCCCAGAGGTAGAATCGAACTACCGACACAAGGATTTTCAGTCCTTTGCTCTACCAACTGAGCTATCTGGGCACAAGAGTGAATATATTAC
>Ga0208130_1000515_pt1 | contig 20195 bp, 19 predicted proteins | sample ETNtaG_31_FD_185771 | JGI IMG/M metagenome (GOLD analysis project Ga0208130, IMG submission 185771) | Marine microbial and viral communities from oxygen minimum zone, Eastern Pacific Ocean - ETNP201310SV78 (SPAdes) (version 2) | ecosystem: Environmental > Aquatic > Marine > Oceanic ...
ATTAACAAACTATAAAGAAAACGTTTATATTTAATTAATATGTACCGTAGTTGATCATATCTATAAAATGAATAAAAAAATTGAAAAAATATTATATTTGCCTAATCCAAGAGGTTTTTGCGCAGGCGTAGAAAGAGCAATAAATATTGTTGAATTAAGCTTAGAAAAATATGGGCCACCAATTTATGTAAGGCATGAGATTGTTCATAATCCTTGGGTTGTAAAAGATCTTGAAGATAAAGGTGTAATTTTTGTTGATGAATTAGACGATATACCTGATGGCGAAAGGGTAATTTTTTCAGCACACGGTGTTTCGTCAATTGTCAAAGAAGAAGCAAATTCAAAAAATATGGATTTTACAGATGCAACTTGCCCCCTAGTTCTAAAAGTCCATTTTGAAGCAAAAAGACATTATGAAAATGGTTTTCATATTTTTTTGATTGGTCATAAAGGGCATCCAGAAGTTGATGGTACAATGGGCCAGATACCCAAAAGTTCAATCACTCTTTTAGAAAATGAAAAAGATATAAAAAAGCTTAATAATAATGATTATGAAAAAGTTGCACTTATTACACAAACAACATTATCAGTTGATGATACAGCAAGATTAATCCAATTATTAAAACAAAAATTTCCAAAAATAATTGAGCCTCCACGTGAAGATATTTGTTACGCAACCACTAATAGACAAATGGCTGTAAAAAGTATCGCGAAAAAGTGTGATGCGATTTATGTAATTGGAGGTGAAAACTCATCAAATTCCCTAAGACTGGTTGAAGTAGCAAAACAATCAGGCTGCAAGAATAATTTCTTAATTTCTGATATTAATTCTATTGATTGGGAGGAGATGGAGGGATTTTCGTCAATAGGGTTAACGGCAAGTGCAAGTGCACCAGAAATCCTGATTAATGATTTTTTAAAAATTATAAATAAAAAATTTAAAGTTGAAATAAGAAAAAATACTATAGCAAATGAAAATATTACTTTTAAGTTACCAAAAGAACTAAGGGAATAAATATATGGGAGTATTCACACATATTTCTGAAGATGATTTAAATCTATTTCTAAAAGATTATAATCTTAAAGAGGTTCAATCAATTAAAGGTATTAATGAAGGTATACAGAATACTAATTATAAAATTAGAATTGACGAAAAAGATTTTATTTTAACAATTTATGAAAGTATAAATAACAATGATGATTTAGACTTCTTTCTAAGTTTAATGAATTTTTTGTCTTCCAAGGGTATAAAATGTCCAACACCAATTAAAAATTCCTCTTTAAATTATATTGGTAATATTAAGTCAAAACCTGCTGCTATTTTAACTTTTTTAGAGGGAGAGTCAGCTTTAGATATTAAACAAGATCATACTTTTGAAATTGGAAAAGCTCTTGCTGAAATGCACCTTGGTACTTTAGATTTTCCTATGAAAAAAATAAATGATTTATCAATTTCTGGTTGGGAAAGACTACTAAAAAAAAATAAAGATAAAATTAATAAATTAGAAACAAATTTATTTGAAAAAATTGATAATCAAATTGCTGAGATTAAATATAAATGGCCAAAAAATTTACCATCAGGTGTAATTCATGCAGATTTATTTCCAGATAATGTTCTTTTTAAAAAGGGCAAAGTTTCAGGATTAATTGATTTTTATTTCTCGTGTAATGATTTTTTTATATATGATTTATGTATTTGTATAAATGCATGGTGCTTCGATGAGGAAAATAAATTTAAAAAAGATTATTTTAAAAATTTACTTGAAGGTTATCAAACAATAAGAAAATTAGAAGAAGAAGAAATTAATGCAATTCCAGTTCTTTGCCATGCGTCCTCATTGCGTTTTTTACTGACTAGAATTGATAATTGGAATAACAAAAATGATCTTGATATTGTTAATTATCAAGACCCTCTAGAATTTCTAAAGAGATTAGAGTTTCATGAATTAAATGAAAATTTAGGAAATTATATCTAAATGGATAAAGAAGCTATAGTTTATACTGATGGAGCATGCTCAGGCAACCCAGGGCCAGGTGGTTGGGGTGCTACCATAAATATAGGAGATGAAACTTTTGAAATTTTTGGAGGAGAAGATAATACAACTAACAATAGAATGGAATTAATTGCTGCTATAAAAGCACTAGAATACTTAAATGAAAATCATAAAATAACTCTATATACGGATTCAAATTATGTAAAAGATGGTATTACAAAGTGGATTTTTAATTGGAAAAAAAATAACTGGAAAACATCAGCTAAAAAGCCCGTGAAAAATAGTGACTTATGGATACAGCTTGATGAAATTCAGAATAAAAGGGAAGTTAAATGGAATTGGGTAAAAGGACACGCAGGAAATTTAGGAAACGAGCGAGCTGATGAGCTCGCTCGAATGGGTATAAAAGAAATATAAAATTTCTAAAGTTGGTTTAAAATAGTTTCAGCACTTGATTCAGATATTTCACCAGGATTAGATTCTAAGTTTAATTTTGAAATAGTATTATCATCAATTATCATTGAATATCTCAAAGATCTTGAACCTAAGCCAAAACCTGATCCATCCATAGTTAATCCAGTTGCTTTGGTAAAATCACCATTACCATCACCAAGCATTAGTATCTTCTCAGCGCCCTTATCTTTTCCCCAAGCATCCATTACAAAAGCATCATTAACTGATAAACATACTATTTGATCAGCTCCTTTATCTAAAATTTCTTGTGAATTGGTTACAAAACCAGGTAAATGTTGCATTGAACAACCTGGGGTAAATGCTCCAGGAACAGCAAAGAGAACTGTTTTTTTACCTCCAAATAACTCACTTGAAGTAATTGGTGTTGGCCCTTTTTCAGTCATATGGTGTAAAGTAACCTCTGGTAATGTATCGCCTTCTTTAATAGTCATGTTAGTCTCCCAATTTAAAAATTTTAATAAGAAATAATTATAATAATTTATTTGAAAAAGAGAAATTATTTAATTTTAAAAAATTAGTTTATTACATTATTTGAAACATTTTTCCAAACTCTTAAAAAATTTTCAGACCAAATTTTATTAACCTCATCTTTAGAATAACCTCTTAATAATAATGAATTTGTTATATTAAAAGTTTGAGATGCATTAGACCAGCCTTCTATTCCTCCTCCTCCACCAAAATCTGAGGAAATTCCAACATAATCAATACCTACTAAATCGACTATATGATCTATGTGATCAATAAAACTATCAATACCGGGTAATGGAAATTCTTTATTAATTTTATCCATACCATTTTTATACTCAATTAATTTCATATGCTTTTCTGGAATAAAATTATTGTCACCGGTCATAGTTAGAATTGAGTCTCTTAAATTAATAATAGACTCTGTCCTTTTTTTATTTACTTTCACATAAGATGAAAAGGCTACAACCTGAACAACTCCGCCTTTTTTTGCAATTTCTCTAATAATATTATCAGGAATATTCCTTGGGTGATCAGCTACTGATCTTGCCCCTGAATGAGAAGCGATTACAGGGTGATGTGATAATTTAATAGCCTGCAAAGCCGATTTATCTGAAACATGACTAATATCTATCATCATGCCTAATTCATTCATTTTCTTAACAGTAATTTTTCCAAAATTAGATAACCCTCCGTGCATTTCAATATCATTATTGAGAGATTTTTTTGGTAATGAGCTATCAGATATTTGATTATGTCCAATATGCGAGAGCGTCATATATCTAGCACCTAGATCATAATAATATTTTAATAATTCAATATCTTCACCTATTACATAGCCATTTTCAATACCTATTGCAGCAAATAATTTTTTATCTCTTTTTGCTTCATAAACTTCTTCAGGACTTTTCACTAGGACAATCTTATTTGGATATTTTTCAACCATTTTATTTATAGCATTGAATTTTATTATGGCTTTTTCCTTTGCCTCCTGATAGCCATTTTTATTTAATTCAGACTGACCGACATAAACAATAAAGAAACCTCCATCAAGATTACCTTCCAGCATTTTTTGAAAATCAACTTGCATATCAGTATTATTTCCAGGGTCATGTTCTGGATTAATCATATAATCAAATGGAATATCAATATGTGAATCTAAAGTTAAATATTCAGCACGTAATTGTTGTGAGTAAGAAATAAAAAAAATAATTACTAAATATCTAACAAAAAGAAATCCCAAATTTACTACTCCTATTTAATATTTTTACTAATAAAGTTTTTTATTTTCTTCAAATCAATTTCCATCTTTGAAAAATTCTCTGATTTATTCATAATTTTTTTCAGCCTTTCTGGTATATCAGGCTTAATATTAATACTATCCTCAACAGCAATAGGAAATTTTGAAGGATGTGCAGTACCAAGAGTAACGATTGAACCACTGCTATCATCCATTAACTTTGACGCTGCGTAACCAACAGCACTGTGTGGATCCAGGATATAACCAGTTTTTTTATAAACATCTGCAATACATTCCTTTGTTTCTTTTTCAGAGATGCTTGTGGCTAAAAAGTCATTTTTAATGAAATTTAATGCATTTTTTTCTATTTTAAACTCTTTAGACTCTTTGAGAGTATCCATTAGTTCTTTAATATTAGATGCATTCCTATTGTAAGCTTCAAAAAGTAATCTTTCAAAATTACTTGAAATTTGAATATCCATGCTAGGTGAAATTGTAGCCTTAGCTTTATCAATTGAATAAGTACCAGTTTTTAATGCCCTAGAAAGAATATCATTTTCATTTGTTGCAATCATAAGACTCTTAATTGGGAGACCCATTTTTTTCGCGACCCATCCAGCTAAAATATCGCCAAAATTTCCTGTTGGTACAGAATAGGAAACTGGTCCATTATTTAACAATTTAAAAGATGTAAAATAGTAAACAATTTGTGCAGCTATTCTTCCCCAGTTGATTGAGTTTATAGCCCCGAGCTTTACCTCATTATTAAAGTTTTTATCTTTAAAGAGGTCTTTTACAATATTTTGACAGTCGTCAAAAGTACCATCTATTTCTATCGGAAATACACCTTGTCCATCAGTAGTGGTCATTTGTTTTCTTTGAACCTCAGATACCCTTCCTTTTGGAAAGAAAATGAAAACATTTACATTTTGACTATTCTTGAATGCTTCAATAGCTGCACTTCCTGTGTCACCAGAAGTTGCCCCGATGATAGTTATTTTTTCATTTCTTTTTTTTAAAGAAAGATCAAATAATTCTGCTAGTAAAAGCATTGCAAAGTCTTTAAAGGCCAATGTTGGACCATGAAATAATTCTAATATGTATCTATTTTCTTCAAGTTTTACCAATGGTGCCATTTCTTCGATATCAAATGACCTATATGCATTTTCGGTTAACTTAATAAGGTCATCATAGCTAACAAAGCTATCTAAAAAAGGATATAAAATTTCTGCTGCAATTTTATGATATTTATCATTTTTAAGTTCATTGTGATTTAAAATAGGCCATTCTTTAGGAACATAAAGACCGCCATCAGGCGCTAAACCTGTAAGTAAAACATCCTCAAATTGAAGATTTTGAGATTTTCCTCTTGTAGAAATATATTTCATAGTTAGTAAATATATCGTATTCATACCAAATGGAATATTTTATTATTAAAATCTTTAAACATTTTTTTTAGGAATATGACTTATGCAAAATATTTTTGAAGATATCGATAAAAGTGATGTAGCATTATTAATTGAAAAAGGATTACGTCACTCAGATGAAGGTGAGCTCTTTTTTGAATCAACACCAAGTGAGTCATTTATTTTTGATGATGGTAGACTTAAAAATTCAAGTTTTGATATTAACAGTGGATTTGGTATTAGAATGGTTTCAGGTGAAACCACCGGTTATGCTAATTCAACTATTTTAAATAAAGGGTCTATTGAAAAAGCTCTTGAAACAGTCCAGGCAGCAAAAATAGGAAATAGTATTATTGTCTCAGATAAAACTAAAAAAATAAAAAATTTAAATAATCAATTATATTCAAATGAAAATCCTTTAAATAGCATTTCTTTTAATGAAAAAGTTAAGTTAGTTAAAAACATTGATACCTTTCTAAGGTCTTATGACAATAGAGTTCAGCAGGTAAGTGTCAGCTTATCAGGAAATTTTCAGTCAATAACAATTTTTAACAAGAACGGTGAAATCAATACTGACGAGAGACCTTTGGTGAGATTAAATATATCTGTAATTGTTAACAATGGAAAAAGGCAAGAGTCTGGATCTTATGGAACAGGTGGTAGATGGGATTACAAAAAATTAATCTCGAAAGAATTTTATGAAAATGCATCGAAAAAGGCGCTTAAGCAGGCAATAACTAACCTAGACTCAATAGATACTCCTGCTGGAGAAATGACTGTGGTTTTGGGCTCAGGATGGCCTGGGGTTCTTCTGCATGAGGCTATTGGACATGGTTTAGAAGGAGATTTTAATAGAAAAGAAACCTCAGCTTTTACGAACATGGTTGGTCAAAAAGTTGCAGATGAACAAGTGACTGTTATTGATGATGGCAGTTTACCTGATAGGAGAGGATCATTAAACATAGACGATGAAGGAACCCCTACCAGAGAAACTATACTAATTGAAAATGGTATTTTAAAAGGTTACCTACAGGATAAAATGAATGCTAGATTAATGAATCAGAACCCTACAGGAAATGGAAGAAGAGAAAGTTTCATGCATTTACCAATGCCGAGAATGACTAATACCTTCATGACAAATGGAGAATATGACCCTAATGAAATTATACAATCTGTAAAAAAAGGCTTATATATGGTCAATTTTGGAGGTGGGCAGGTTGATATAACATCAGGAAAATTTGTTTTCTCATGTACTGAGGGTTATCAAATTGAAAATGGCAAAATTGGCGCGCCAATTAAAGGTGCAACACTAATAGGGGATGGACCTCAAGCGTTGAAAAAAATTAAAATGGTTGGAAATGATACATGTCTTGATGATGGTATTGGTACTTGTGGAAAAGCTGGTCAGAGTGTACCTGTTGGAGTTGGTCAGCCAACACTTAGACTTGATGAAATAACAGTAGGCGGAACTTCTTAAATGAGCTCTCTTTCAAATTTTTCTTTTGAATACGGTGCTAGTGATCAAATTACCCCTCTAGTAAAGAGATTAATAGCAAAAAATCCTGGACCTTTTACTTTTACAGGGACCGGAACATTTATCGTAGGAACAAAAGAATTAGCAATAATAGATCCAGGACCAATTGATGACGATCATCTAAAGGCAATAATAAAGACATCAGGAAAAAATAAAATTTCACATATTATTGTGACACATACTCATAATGATCATTCTCCTTTATCAAAACCACTTCAAGAAATAACTGGTGCACCTATATATTCTTATTTTAATGAGGCTATGGATACTAAAACAAATAATCAATTTGAGGAGGGTTATGATAATTCTTTTAAACCTGATGTGATAGTAAAGGACGGAGATCTAATTAAAGGTTTTGATTGGACTTTAGAGGCAATTCATACACCTGGACATACCTCAAACCATATGTGTTATTCCCTACTTGAAGAAAAAATTCTTTTCTCTGGAGATCACGTTATGGGTTGGTCAACAACAGTAATTGTTCCTCCTGATGGTGATATGGATGAATACTTAAAATCTCTAGAAAAACTATTAGATAGAAATGATAATATCTATTTACCCACTCACGGTACTCAAATTGATAACCCTCATGATTTAGTAAATAAATATATTGAACATAGAATAAATAGAGAAGAACAAATAATTAAGGCTATAAAGTCAGGTAACTTCAAAATCAACGAAATGGTTAAAATTATTTATTCTGATGTCGATCCTGGACTTCACCCAGCCGCCTCAATGTCTACATTAGCTCATTTAAATAGGATGGTAAAAAACAAGATTATTAAAGTCGACGGTCAAGGCCTAAAGGCAGATTATAGTATTGTTTAAGGGTATAAAAAAGACTTAACCCATTTTCCTTTTTTTAGTTTAAATAATACTCTTTCATGTAACCTATATGGCTTATTATGCCAAAACTCTATTTCAACAGGTTTAATTATAAATCCACCCCAATGAGGTGGCCTAGGGATATCCATATTTTTATATTTTTTAGAAATTAAATTAAATCTTTTTTCAAGTTCTTTTCTATTCTTCAGCACCTTAGACTGAAGAGATGCCCAAGCTCCAATTTTTGATTTTCTATCTCTCGAAGAAAAATAAGCATCGGACTCAATTTCCGAAATTTTTCTAACCTTACCACGAATTCTTACTTGTTTCTCAATAGATTTCCAATAAAAGCAAGCAGCAATATTTGTATTTGATTCGATTTCCTTTCCTTTAGAGCTACTCGAATTTGTAAAAAAAGTAAGACCATCCTCATTAAAACTTTTCATCAATACAATTCTTACATTAGGTTGTCCTTTTGAATTTACAGTTGATAGAGAAATTGCATTAGGATCAGAAATCTCTTTTTTTGATGCTGAATCAAACCATTTATTAAATAAAATATAAGGATTCCTCTCTTTAATTTTTGATAATCCAATTTTCATAAATCTTACCTTCCATTAATTATATTTTTAATTATACAATTCAGTATTAAGACTGTATTCCTTAAATTTGATTTTTTACAAAAAAATCACTAACAATATTAATATAGATTTATTCAAAAGAAAAAATGGAAATTAAAACAAATATCTTATCAGGAAAAAAAGGTCTTATTATGGGTGTTGCCAATAATAGATCAATTGCTTGGGGAATAGCAAAGGCTTGTGCAAACAATGGAGCAGAATTAGCTTTTACCTATCAAGGAGACGCAATCAAAAAAAGAGTTACACCTCTAGCAGAGGAATTAAATTCCTCAAATGTTTTCGAATGCGATGTCTCAAATCAAGAAAGTATCGATAAAACATTTAACTCTATTAACTCACTTTGGGGAGAGTTAGATTTTGTAGTACATGCAATAGGTTTTTCTGATAAAAATGAATTAGATGGTAGATATCTAGATACATCTGAAAAAAATTTTTTACAAACCTTAAATATTTCTTGTTTTTCTTTTACCTCCATTGCTCAAAGAGCAGAAAAACTTATGAAAAATGGAGGCTCGCTCCTAACCTTAACCTATTATGGAGCTGAAAAGGTTATGCCACACTATAATGTCATGGGAATTGCTAAGGCTGGCTTAGAAACCAGTGTAAAATACCTTGCTAAAGATCTAGGTTCACAAAATATAAGAGTAAATGCAATTTCAGCAGGTCCTATAAAGACATTAGCAGCATCAGGAATAGGAGATTTTAGGTATATTTTAAAATGGAATGAATATAATTCTCCATTAAAAAGAACTGTATCAATTGATGAGGTTGGAAACTCTGCATTATATCTCCTATCAGATTTATCCTCTGGGGTAACTGGTGAAATACATCACGTTGACTCTGGTTATAATGTTATTGGAATGAAGTCTGAGGATGCTCCAGATATATCAACTGTTTAGGATTAAAAAATATGTCACATAATTCATTTGGTCACCTTTTTAGATTTACTACGTGGGGTGAATCTCATGGTCCTTCAATAGGATGTGTAATTGATGGAACTCCACCTAGAATTGAATTAAGTGAAAATGATATTCAAAAGTTTTTAGACAAAAGAAAGCCAGGCCAAAGTAAATTTACAAGTCCAAGAAAAGAGAGTGATGAAGTCAAAATACTATCAGGAGTCATTGAGGAGGATGGAAGAAAATTAACTACCGGAACACCAATTTCTTTAATAATTGAAAATACTGACCAAAGATCAAAAGACTATTCAGAAATTGAAGAAAAGTTTAGACCTGGACATGCGGATTATACATATTTTTCAAAATACGGAATAAGAGATGTTAGAGGTGGTGGAAGACAATCCGCAAGAGAGACTGCTATGAGGGTTGCTGCTGGAGCAGTAGCTAGAAAAATACTTCCTGAGATAGAAATTAAAGGTGCTCTTGTTCAACTGGGTGAACATAAGATCAACAGAGAAAACTGGGATGATAATTTTATAGAGAAAAATGCATTCTGGTCTCCAGATCCATCTTCTATTGATGTTTGGGAGAAATATATTGAAGATCTTATAAAAGCGGGAGATAGTTGCGGAGCTATAATTGAAATTACTGCAAAAAATGTTCCTGTTGGATTAGGCGCGCCGATTTATGGAAAACTCGACGCTGAAATCGCAAATGGGATTATGAGTATAAATGCTGTTAAGGGTGTAGAAATTGGTAATGGATTTGAAGCTGCAAAAATTAAAGGAAGTGAAAACTCAGACCAGATGTTTATGAAAGGTGATCAGCCTTCATTTGAAACAAATAACTCCGGAGGGATACTTGGTGGAATTAGCTCTGGTCAAGATATAGTAATACGATTTGCAATTAAGCCAACTTCATCAATAAGAAGTAATCAAAAGACAGTTAATAAATCAGGAAAGAATACTGAAATTTCAACCAAAGGAAGACATGATCCTTGTGTTGGTATTAGAGCTGTTCCAGTTGGAGAAGCTATGGTTGCTTGTGTTTTAGCTGATCACTTTTTAAGAGATAGAGCACAAAATAGCTAATGTTATTTTTTAGGATCTACAATCTTTAGATCTGGAGACTTAATATTCATAGTATTCAAAACTTTTTCTACTATTTTATCTCTAACTAGTTCAGCTTCATCATACATTTCTTCAGGAGTTGCATGAGCAATAAATCTATCGGGTAAGGTTAAAGACCTTATCTTTAAGCCTCTATCTAACTTTGCACTATTTGCTAATAAATTTAGTACAGATGATCCAAAACCTCCTGAGGAACCTTCTTCAATAGTTATAATTACTTCATGATTTTCAGATAATTTTATAATCATACTCTCATCAAGTGGTTTGGCAAAGCGAGCATCAACTACAGTTGTGGATAAACCAAATGTCTCTAAAATATCAGAAGCTTTTTTTACCTCTAACAGTCTTGTTCCTAAACTTAAAATAGCTATCTTACTTCCCTCTGAAATTATTCTGGATTTACCAATTTCTATAGGATCATAGCTTTCTGGAACAATTAAACCTTCTCCTGACCCTCTAGGATATCTAAAAGAAATAGGACCCTCATTATAAATTGATGCAGTCTTAACCATCCTTGCCAGCTCTATTTCATCTGAAGCAGCCATTATAGTAAAATTTGGTAATGTTGAAAGAAATGAAATATCAAAACTACCAGCATGAGTTGGTCCATCCGCTCCAACAAGACCTGCTCTATCAATCGCAAATTTTACTGGTAAGTTTTGAATTGCTACATCATGAACTATTTGATCGTAGGCCCTTTGTAAAAATGTTGAATATATTGCAACAAATGGATTCATGCCTTCAATAGCAAGACCTGCCGCAAAAGTCACTGCATGTTGCTCGGCAATACCTACATCAAAAAATCTTTCAGGAAATTTTTTTTGAAAATGATTTAATCCGGTTCCTGAAGGCATTGCAGCAGAAATTGCGATAATATTTTTATCTTTTTCAGCTTCTTTAATTAGAGCATTAGAAAAAATATTAGTGAAAGAAAGATTATTACTTTTTGATTTTTGTTGTTCACCTGTTGTTATATTAAACTTTGATACACCATGAAACTTTTCGTTTGAATTTTCGGCAGGTAAATAACCTTTACCTTTTTTTGTAACTACATGAAGTAAAATTGGACCCTGATCGGTATCCTTAATATTCCTCAAAATAGGTAATAAATGGTCTAAATTATGACCATCTATGGGGCCAACGTAATAAAAACCTAGAGCTTCAAATAATGTACCCTCACCAGAAATAGTCCTTGAAACTTCATCAGCTTTTTTGGCGCCTTTCTCAATAGACTTCGGAAGCTTTTCAACAATTTGTTTGGCAAAATTCCTAAAGCCCAAATATTTTTCGCCTGATATTAATTTTGCTAAATATGCTCTCATTGCTCCGGTGGGCGGAGCTATAGACATATCATTATCATTAAGAATGACTATTAAGCGAGATTTTAATGCACCTGCATTATTCATTGCCTCATAAGCTTGACCAGCGCTAATCGCTCCATCGCCTACAACACATATGATGTTATTATTATTATTCTTTAGGTCTCTAGCTATAGACATTCCTAAGCCTGATGAAATTGAAGTTGAGCTATGACCTGCGCCAAAAGCATCAAACTTACTCTCGTCTATTTTTGCAAAACCAGACAAACCATCCTTTTGCCGTAAGGTACTCATTTTATGACGTCTACCAGTTAATATTTTATGAGGATAACTTTGATGCCCAACATCCCAAATAATTTTATCTTTTGGAGCTTCAAAAATACTATGAAGGGCTACGGTTAATTCTACCACACCAAGACCTGCTCCTAAATGCCCTCCTGTTTTTGAGACAGAGTGTATTGTTTCCTGCCTTAATTCATCAGCAAGATCTTTTAATTCTATATCTGATAGGTTTTTCAAATCATCAGGAGAACTAATATTATCCAACAAAGGTGTTTTTTTTATATTCATAAAATTTTACTAAAATTCTCTTTCTCTAATAAAGTTTACAAGTCCTAATAAAGTTTCAGGGACTGGGCCAAATATCTTTAGAGAAGAAATAGATAAATCGCAATATTTTTTAATCTCTCTTTTTGACTCATCAATATCAAAAAAATTTAAAAAGGTTTTCTTATTGTTTTTTAAATCACTTCCAACCCTTTTTCCAGTAACATTCTCATCGCCAATAATATCAAGAATATCATCAGAAATTTGAAAGGCTATCCCAAGATTGTCACCAAAGTTTTTTAATGCATTTACCTTTTTTTGTTCAGCACCGCTTACGATACCTCCTACCTGACAAGAAAAACTGATTAAATTTGCAGTTTTTAATTTATACATCTCTAGAAGCTTCTCAATGCTTAAATTATTTTGATTTTTATCAATATCTATTGCTTGGCCTCCTACCATTCCGTCTTGACCAACATATTGTGCAAAAGAGTTTATTAAAATGATCTGATGTGTTTTTTTAATTTTCTTGTAGTTATTAGATAAGATTTCAAATGATAACGCTTGAAGCGCATCCCCAACCAATATAGCTATTGCCTCATCAAAATATTTGTGTGTTGATGGCTTACCTCTTCTTAAATCATCGTTGTCTATGGATGGTAAGTCATCATGAACAAGAGAATAAACATGAAGTAATTCAATTGCCGCTGCTATTTGCATAATTTCATCTTCGTCTGTATCAAAAAACTTTGAACATTCGGCTACTAAAAAAGGTCTTACTCTTTTGCCACCCCCTAAAACAGAATAACGCATAGCATCATTCAAAGTTTTATTCTTACTTATTTTTTTTTCTAAAATTTTTGATAATATATTTTCTATTTTTAAGGATGAATCTTTAAGAGATTTCTGAAAAACTTTATTCATTAAACTATATTTCGTCTAATGGTTCTGAACTGAAATCACCATCAGGATGAGAAATAATTTTATCAATCTTCATTTTTGCAGTTTTAAGCTTATCTTCACAATGTGCTTTTAAAATTACTCCTTTTTCATAAATAGATATTGAATCCTCTAATTCAATATCACCTCTTTCTAAATTTTCTACAATTGTCTCAAGCTCGGATAAAGCTTCCTCGAAGGATAATTTTTTAATTTCATCAGTTATTTTTAATTTTTTATTCATAATTAAATACTTTTATAAGACTTTTTTATAATAAATTACACCATTTTTATCTTTGTCTGTATTAATTAAATTTCTCATTAACAAACAATTTAAATGAGCAATACTCTCTCCTGTGGCCATGAGTAATACATCGTCAGATATAGTTCGCTTAAATAAAACAGAAAAAACATCTATTGCTCTTTTTGGCTCCTTGCATAATTCTAACAATCTTTCTAAATTTCTTTCATGTCCATTTATAAGGTTATCCAATCTCTCATGAAGACCCCTGAAAGGCTCATTGTGAGCTGGCAGAATTAAAACATTGTTGGGAACTCGTTCTTTAATGCTGTGGCAGCTATCTAACCAATCCTCTAAAGGATTTGACAGCGGTTCGGTAGGAAAAACACTTACATTTGATGAAATTTTAGGTAATACTTGGTCACCAGAAATTAGGAGCTTTAACTCTTTACTATACAGGCAAACATGCTCTGGGCAATGGCCACTTCCAACAACCACTTCCCAAGTATACTTGCCTATTTTAATAATTTCTTTATCTCTTAATCTTCTGTAATTATCAGGCAATTTAGAAACAGCTCTTCCAAAACCTCCAAATCTTTCAGCGTAAGAATCGAGTTGAATTTTGGTAAATCCAGCACCTCTGTATAAATCCATACCTTCCTCAGGGGCCTCTCTACCTGTATCACCAACAAGCACCCTGCACATAAGGTATTCTGATCTAGACATATAAAGTGGTGCAGAAAATTTTCTTGAAATCCATCCTGCCAAACCAACGTGATCAGGGTGAAGATGTGTGACAATAACTTTATTCACTCTTTTAGATTTCATATCTTCATTAAAACATTTTCTCCAATTTGATTTTATTTCTGCAGAAGCAACACCGGTATCAACTACGACCCATTCATCACCATCCTCAAGAACCCATAGATTAATATGGTCTAAAGCAAAAGGTAGACTCATTCTAACCCAATAAACACCATCAGCTACTTTCAGCATTTTTCCTGGGTTAGGTATTTGATCAAAAGGATAAACTAAATTATGAGCCCCCTTATTAATTCTTTCTTTTAATTTCTCCATCAAAAATCCTCTAAAAAATTCTCTAAATTTTGACTACTTGAACAAATAGAACTTGATAAAGCCTTTGAATTAACAAGTATTTGTGTAGAAAAAAATAAAGCTAACTCTTTTCTTGCTGATAAAGATTTACTATTAATATTTTTTTCTGATAAAGCGCCCCTTGAAAGATAGTGAGATCCAGCTGTAATTCCAAATAATTCAAGATAATCTGAAGCAGAAAATAAAACTGAGCGTAATTTATTTTCTTTTGTCCATTTTAATAATTTTTCAGTACAAATTTCAATTTCTGTAATTGCATTATTTAAATTATTAGCAATTATTATAAAATCATTATCGTTTTTTTCAGAACATTTTTTTGATGTTTCTTTTATTTCATCAAGAAAATTTTTAACAGCTAGTCCATCAGATATTTTTAATTTTCTAGTAACAAGATCAATTGCTTGGATTCCATTAGTTCCCTCGTAAATAGGCGCAATTCTTGAATCCCTGTAATATTGGGCAACACCAGTATCTTCAATAAAACCCATACCTCCATGAATTTGAATGCCAAGTGAGGTGACCTTAACGCCAATATCTGTAGCCCAAGATTTTGAAATAGGTGTTAGAAGATCAGCCTTTAACTGATATTTTTCTCTAATTTTATTATCTTTATGATTTTGTGCTAAATCAATTGCTATAGCATTATCATAACAAATTGCTCTGGACGCTTGTGTAAGGCTTTCCATTTTAATAAGCATCTTTAAAACATCTGGGTGTTCTATTATATTCACACTATTTTCTGATTTACCGTTATAGTGACGACCTTGCCTTCTTTCTTTTGAGTATTCCAAAGATTGTTGCAATGATCTCTCAGCAATACCTACACCCTGCATTCCAACATTTAATCGAGCATTATTCATCATTGTAAACATGCATGCTAATCCCCTATTTTCTTTACCAAGAAGAAATCCTTTAGCTCCAACATTTTCTCCAAACGACATAACACAAGTTGGTGAAGCGTGAATACCTAATTTATCCTCCAAACCAATACATTGTAGGTCATTCTTTTCAAATTCTTTTGTTTCTTGATTTTTAATAAATTTAGGAACTATAAAAAGTGAAATACCGTTATTACCCTCAGGCGCACCTTCAATTCTTGCTAGAACTAAATGAATAATATTTTCAGCCATATCATGATCGCCATAAGTAATATATATTTTTGTCCCTTTAATACTGTAAGAACCGTCGCTATTCTTTTTTGCACTTGTCTTTAGAGCCCCCACATCAGATCCAGCATGAGGTTCTGTAAGATTCATAGTTCCAGACCACTCCCCTGTGAGTAATCTGGGAAGGTATTCTTTTTTTTGATTTTCTGTACCGTGATGGCTAATAGCCTCAACAGCCCCTTGTGTTAACATGGGGCACAAAGAAAAACTCATGCAAGATGTATTCCATAATTCTTGTATCATAACAGCTATTGTTTTAGGCAAGCCCTGGCCGCCATAATCTTTTAAGCCTGAAAGAGTTCCCCATGAGGAATTTACCAATTCTTTATAAGCTTCTTTAAAGCCAGGAGCTGTAGATACATTTCCATTATTTAAAATTGAACCAGCTTTATCTGCAGATTGATTCAATGGAGCAATTGAATTATCAGCAAGTTTAGCAGCTTCATTTAACAATGTTTCAATAAAGTTATCATCCAGATCAGGCCATAATTCTGATTCAATAATTTCTGAGTAATTTGCCATTTCTTTCAAAGCAAAAATCATTTGCTTAACTGGTGATGCAAATGTCATATATACCTCTATATAAATAAAAAAATAATACTTATTATACACAAATTTTTAAAACAATAGGATTATTAAAATTAAAATGAAAAAAATTAAAAAAATTAATAATAAGACTATAAATGAGGCAATAGGATTACTTCAAAGAGGAAAGCTTGTTGGTTTTCCAACGGAAACTGTTTATGGGTTAGGTGCTGATGCTACTAATAATGAAGCGGTTTTAAAAATTTATAAAAACAAAAATAGACCAAAATCTAATCCATTAATTGTTCATGTCGCAACGTTAGATCAAGCAAGAAAAATTGGTGTATTTAATGATAAAATTGAAAAAATTGTAAAGGATTTTTGGCCTGGCCCTCTTACTGTTGTTTTAAAAAGAAAGGATAGTTCAAGAATTTGTAGAGAACTCTGCGCTAGCACAGAAACAATTGCAATAAGAATATCTAATAATAAAACTATTTTATCGCTTATAGAGAAATTAGGTAATCCAATTGCAGCACCAAGTGCAAATAAATTTGGAATGCTGAGCCCTACCTCTGCTTCACATGTAGAAAAACAATTTAAAAATAATGATGATATACCTCTAATTTTAGATGGAGGAAAAACTAATATAGGAGTTGAAAGTACTGTAATTGGATTAGAAAATAATAATATTATAATTTATAGGCATGGCGGAATAACAAAAGAGATGCTTGAAAGGAAAATAAATGAAGAAATTTTTGAAAACGTACATGCAAGTGTTTCAGAAAAATCAAATTTATCTCCTGGAATGTTAAAGAAACATTACTCACCAACAGTACCGCTAAGAATTAACATTACAAAACCAGAGAAAGATGAGGTTTTTATTGGATTTGGAGAAAATTTCGAAGAACCAAATTTGAGCAAATCTGGTAATCTGGAGGAAGCAGCTTCAAACCTTTTTTATCTTTTAGAAAAATACGAAGCAAAAGGAAGTAAAATAGCAATTGCCCCAATACCAAGTAAAGGAATTGGCGTAGCAATAAATGATAGGCTAAATAGGGCTATCAAATAATTACTTCAGAGATGGAAGAACATAATCTTTAAATTGATCTCTAAGAGTTAATTTTTGAATCTTACCTGTTGCTGTATGTGGAATCTCATCTACAAAAACAACATCGTCAGGCATCCACCATTTTGCAAGCTTTCCGTCTAAAAAATCTAATACATCTTGTGTAGAAGGACTTTTCCCTTCATTTGCAACACATATTAGCAAAGGTCTTTCATCCCACTTAGGGTGAAGTACACCAATTACCGCTGCTTCAGCAATATCAGGGTGACCAACTGCAACATTTTCGAGCTCAATAGATGAAATCCATTCACCACCTGATTTAATTACATCTTTAGACCTATCAGTTATTTGCATGAAGCCCATTTCATCAATTGTTGCTACATCACCTGTATCAAAAAAACCATCCTCATCAAGAATTTCTCCACCATCGCCCTTCATATATTGGCTAGAAATAAATGGACCTCTTACTTTTAGGTTTCCAAAGTCTTTTCCATTCCAGGGAATTTCATTATTTTCATCATCAGTGATCTTCATCTCAACCATGTATGATGCTCTACCTTGTTTTAGCTTAATATTTACCTTATCTTCAAAACTAAGGTCTTCCATACCATGTTTAAATGCTCCAATTGTTCCTAAAGGTGACATTTCTGTCATACCCCAAGCATGCATAACAGAAACTTCATAATCTCTTTCAAATTTTTCTAGCATTACTCTAGGAACAGCTGAACCACCTATGGCAACTCGCTCAAGGTATGGTAATTGTAAATTATTAGCTTCTAAATATTGCAATAGCATAAGCCAAACTGTTGGAACAGCAGCTGTAAAAGTAACTTTTTCTTCAGTTAAAAGTTGATAAATACTTTCTCCATCCATATTCATTCCTGGCATAACAATCTTGCAGCCGGACATTGGTGCTGTAAAAGATAAACCCCAGGCATTTGCGTGAAACATAGGTACAACTGGCATTACTGAATCTGTTGACTTTATACCCATTGCATCAGCATTATTTGCAACTAATGTATGCAATACATTTGATTTATGAGAATATAAAACTCCTTTTGGATTGCCTGTAGTTCCTGAGGTATAACAAAGACCACAAGCGTCTCCTTCATCAACCTTTATCCAACTAAAGTTATCATCTTCAGCATCAATCATTTCCTCATAACAAAATACATTCTTTAAAGAAGTTTCTGGCATATTTGATTTATCAGTTAGAAAAATTATACCTTTTACATTTGGTATTTTTTCTTCAAGACCTTCTAAAATTTTAACAAAACTAATATCGGAAATAATAAATTTATTTTCAGCATGATTAATTATGTATTCTAGTTGCTCTAAAAAAAGCCTAGGATTTAATGTATGATAAACAGCTCCAACACCGGTAATGCCATACCATGACTCAAGATGGCGATGAGTATTCCAAGCTAGAGTCCCTATAACATCTGACTTTTTAACGCCAAGTTTTATTAAAGCTTTTGAAAATTTTCTAGAGCGTGAATGAATTTCACTATAATTAGTTCTATGAATATCACCCTCAACCTTTCTGGTAACAATTTCTCTATCACCATGGTGAATGCTAGCATGATCAATGAATGTATGAACCAATAATGGCCAATCTTGCATTAAACCTTTCATAAACTTCCCCTTTTCTTTTGTGCGAATATAATATTCGGAATTTTTATGTTTTCAATTAATTTAAACTATAAATACAAAACTGAGTATCTCCAATGATCTTTTTATCATTTATAATAAATCCTTCAATAGTTTCAGTCTCATCCTTTGAGGACAATTCAGTTACAATAATTCCATTATCATTAATTAATTTTTTCTTATTTATTCTTTCTATAGCTATTTTTGTTTGAGAAAAATTTTTATATGGAGGATCAGAAAAAATTAAATCTAATGAGTTTTTAAATTTAAAATTAATTTTAGTAGCATCACATTTTTTTACAAAACTCTGTTGCTCTAGACCTAAATATCTTAAATTATCTTTAATAGTTGTAACCGAATTCATATCGTTATCAATGAATGAACAAAACTTTGCCCCTCTTGATAGAGACTCTATACCTAAAGAACCAGAACCAGCAAAAAGATCTAAAACATTTGCTTGATCAAAGTTAAATTTTAATCCATGCGCTAAAAAATTAAATAAAGACTCTTTTGCCCTTGCGCTTGTAGGTCTTGTTACTCTTCCCTTGGGTGATTTAATTGATCTACCAGATAAATTTCCTGAGATAATCTTCATAAAAATTCCGTTAATTATAAATAAAAATGAGTTTCAAATTTTTTTTTCAAAAAATGACTTGAAATTTCTCTTATTTCACCTTCTTTCATATCCTCTAATTTAAAAGGACCGTATGAAACTCTTAATAATCTGTTCACACTTAAGTCAATATGCTTAAACAACTTCCTAATTTCTCTATTTTTTCCTTCCTTTAAAGTAATTGAAAGCCATGAGTTTACTCCAGTTTTTTTCCCAATAGCTATCTTATTCTTAGAATAATTAACTCCATCAATCGTAATCCCTTTTTCAATTAACTTTATTTTATTAAGATCAACATCTCCACGAACACGAACTTTATATTGCCTTTCAAAATTATTAATAGGTAATTCTAAATATCTTGAGAATTCTCCACTATTGGTTAAAAGAATTAGACCCTCACTATTTA
>Ga0208130_1000517_pt1 | contig 20195 bp, 13 predicted proteins | sample ETNtaG_31_FD_185771 | JGI IMG/M metagenome (GOLD analysis project Ga0208130, IMG submission 185771) | Marine microbial and viral communities from oxygen minimum zone, Eastern Pacific Ocean - ETNP201310SV78 (SPAdes) (version 2) | ecosystem: Environmental > Aquatic > Marine > Oceanic ...
GTATGGTGATAGAAAAGGCAATGTCTTCAAATTTGCGTTAGCATTGAAGTCTATCTTTTGATTTTCATGTAATTTCCCAAAATTAGATGATCCTAAGTTTAAATCGAAAGGTATTACTCCAGCGCTGTTAATGCTACCATCTCGGTTTTCAGAGTTTGCATATTGTATATTTAGGTAGTTGCCATCGTATTCCCCCCTGCTGCTAAATTTGCCAAGTTTAATCAAATCAAATGAAGCATCAGATACGTTTAAATCATAAATAAATTTGGTTGAATTCATTGTACCTGTAAGATTCAGGTTACCAGTACTGTAACCAGATAATTTGTAAAATTTTGGAATAAATCTATGTATGAATTCTAGAGAAAGGTTTGAGAAACTAGTATTAAGAGAAATCAGAGGTTTTTTAATATTGCTTTTCAATATCGGAATAATTCCTGAGGCTTGTAGACCCATGGTACCTTTTCTTGCCATCGAAATATCATCAATACTCAGGATTCCATTTTTATAAAGGCAAGATAGTGTCATTTCATCAAATTTTTCATTCATATATGTGCCTTTTTTTAATGAAATATCTGCGTCCATATTGAAATCATTATTTTCATATCCAATCCATATTTCTCCAAAAATAAGGCCAGAAAATTTCAGCCTCTCATCTCTAAATATTTGAGTAATAATATTAGCGTCAAAATTTGACATTTTGAATCTTCCCTCATTACTACTAGTGCTCGTTATTACTCCTTCCAAAACTCCATCATTTATATGAAATTCAAATGGTTTAACATTTAAAACCGAATCTTTATATGAAAAATTTATTGGATTTGCATTAATCAGATAATTATCATTATGCGCCAATTGAATCCTAGAAATATCATAATTACCATTACCATCGTATTGTCCTGAAAGCTGTAAAAAATCTTTTCCTGATTTAAAATGACAATTTTCAATTTTTACTGTTTTATTTTCAATTATTGCACTTACTGTGCCACTTTCAAAACTACGATTTTCCCAAGTGCCTTTACTGGCTTTTATGTCTATAAACCCTGATGGTATACTATCTTTGACATCTATGTGAGAACTAAGTTCAATTGATTTAAGATCAAAATTACTAACATTTACATTTTCACATACTAATTCTGCATAAGCCGAGGGGGAAGAAATTTTACCATTTATTTTTAGATTCCCGGTTGCTTTTCCTGAAACAAAATTTCCTGGTAAAAAACTATTTATTAAATCAATATCTGCTTTTTCCATATCGGCAATTAATTTCATTTCCTTTGATAAAAGATTGCCCTGCCCATCAATAGTGATATAGCTATCACCAACAAGTAACAAAACAGGGTCTACCGTTGATAAAACACTATCTTGATATGCTAATTGACCATGAACTGAAATTTCTCCTTGATTAAATAATTTAGATTCTACTATTTCTAATGTCATATCAATTAAATCCAATGCACCATCAGATGAAAGACCTGCATCCATAATAAATAAGCCAGACACTTCGGTAGGCTTCTGGTCTTTCAACCAACCAGATAAATCAAGATTTTCTAAATTCATATAGCAACTTATTCTTTCGGCATTTTCCCAAATACCATTCAAACTTAGATTAGAGTTCTCGCCGTTGAGGGATAAATTATTTAATCTCCACAAATCATCAGTTTTATTCAGATCAAATGCGCCTCTCATATCTAAACCAGATTCATTAAATACTGATAATGATCCAATGAAATATTTAAAATCTGATTCAAAATTAAATTGACTAGTAAAATTTGAAAATTTTGATTTCAAAGGTGTTTTACTAAAAAGCTCTGTCGGAAAACTAAACTTTGGGATATTTAGCGATCCCTTTATTTTATCATTGTTTTTCCCAAAGGAAATATCTCCACCAATTGGTAAACCAAATATTTCCCCATTAATTTTCTCAAAAGAAATAAGGTCATCGCTGTAAACAACTTTCACACTATTGAATTTTCCGAAAAGGTTTTCGCTATCTTTTAATGATACATTAAATAAGTCACAATTTAACTCAGGGTATTTATATCCATTAAATTCACCTCCAAGCATTAAATCTATTATTTGGGATTCATTATTTAAGATTGATTTAATATCTGCATCAACAAATAATGACCTTATGTGAAAAGGTAAATTCAATGAAAGATTACCTACGATTCCTCTATTACCAGAACCATCATTACTTAAATCCAAATCCAGACCCTCTACAGCAATTAAATCAAAAACTGTTTCTCCAAACAAAGATGAAAAAAATCCAAGATTTATTGAAATTTTATCTATTATTATTCTTTCTCCATTCTCCTTTTCAAAAATAAGATCCTTCATAAAGATAGTGCTTATAAAATTTCCTGATAATTCATCCACATTTAAATTCCAATCATATTGATTTATCTTTTTCATTAAAGCTGATTTAAGGTGATTTTCCCATATTGATACTTGTGAGAAAGTGACAATCAAAGGAAGAAAAACAAAAAGAGTTCCTAGGAGATATTTTTTTCGTTTATTCATCATAGAAACATTACAATATGAACTTGAATTTAGAAAGTGAGTTTGATATAAAAAAAAAGCGCTCATTTGAGCGCTTTTTTTTATATGATGATAGATTAATCAACTACTTCAAAATCAGCATCCTCTATCTCTCCTTCTTTTTTACTACTCTTATTAGAAGAATCTTTATTATCAGAGGTATTTGGATTAGGGTTTTGCTCGCCTGCCTCATACATTTTTGAAGCTAAACTACTCCAAACAGTGTTTAATGATTCCATAGATGATTTGATGAGCTCTGAATCACCACTATCTTTAGCTTTCTTCAAAGCATCTAATTTTTCATTAAGATTTTTTTTATCATTTTCATCAAGCTTATCACCATTCTCATTTATGTTTTTTTCAGTTTCATAGACCAGGTGTTCAGCTTGATTTGCCAAATCAATTTTCTCTCTTTTTTCTTTATCTTCAGATTCATGTTTCTTAGCATCGTTGACCATTTTCTCTACTTCTGAATCAGACAAGCCACTCGATGCTTCTATCCTTATGCTTTGTTCTTTGCCAGTTGCTTTATCTTTTGCATTTACATTTAATATCCCATTTGCATCTATATCAAATGTTACCTCTATTTGTGGGACACCTCTTGGTGAAGGTGGAATATCAGCTAGATGGAATCTACCAATTGTCTTATTATCTGATGCCATTTCTCTCTCACCTTGTAGAACATGGATCTCAACAGTAGTTTGATTGTCTGCAGCAGTGCTGAATACCTGAGATTTTTTCGTTGGTATGGTAGTATTTCTTTCGATTAGATTAGTTGATACACCTCCAAGTGTCTCTATACCTAGTGACAGAGGGGTAACATCAAGTAGAAGTATATCATCAACATCTCCAGAAAGTACTCCGCCCTGAATTGCTGCACCTAAAGCTACAACCTCATCTGGATTAACACTCTTATTAGGCTCTTTGCCAAATATCTCTTTAACTTTTTCTTGTATCTTTGGAATCCTTGTAGAACCACCCACTAATATTACTTCATCAATTTCAGTTTTTGACAAACCTGCGTCATCTATAGCCTGTATACAAGGTTGTACTGTACGCTCGACCAAATCACTAACTAATTCTTCAAATTTTGCTTGAGTTAATGTTAAGTTTAAGTGCTTAGGACCTGAAGCATCAGCTGTCACAAATGGAAGATTAATATCTGTCTGCTTAGATGAGGACAGCTCTTTTTTTGCTGTCTCAGCTGCCTCTTTCAACCTTTGCAGAGCCATTGGATCTTTCCTTAAATCAATTCCATCAGATTTATTGAATTCTTCAGCTATCCAATTGATTACTTTTTGATCAAAATCATCGCCACCAAGATGTCCATCCCCATTTGATGATTTAACTTCAAAAACTCCATCACCTAATTCTAAGATAGAGACATCAAAAGTTCCTCCTCCAAGATCAAATACTGCTATTTTTTCGTCTTTCTTTTTATCTAGACCATATGCCAAAGATGCTGCAGTAGGCTCATTAATTATTCGCCTAACATTCAATCCTGAAATCTTACCAGCATCCTTAGTGGCCTGTCTTTGAGAATCATTAAAATATGCAGGCACAGTAATTACTGCATCTGTTACTTTAGTACCTAAATATTCTTCAGCCTGTTGTTTCAGTTTTTGCAAAACCATAGCAGAGATTTCTGGCGGAGTATATTCTTTATCAGCAGCCTTTACAACACATGCTCCATTGGAGTTTTTGTCTACTTTATATGGAACCTCTGAGATTTCATTATCTACTTCATCAAACATTCTGCCCATAAAACGCTTGATTGAAAATACGGTATTCTCAGGATTAGTTACCGCTTGACGCTTTGCAGTTTGTCCAACTAGCCTTTCTCCATCTTTTGCAAATCCAACGATTGATGGGGTAGTTCTGCCACCTTCAGGGTTTGTAATAACTGTTGGTTCTCCGCCTTCAAGTACAGCAACACATGAGTTTGTTGTTCCAAGATCGATTCCTATAATCTTACTCATTTTAAATTCTCCAATATTTTTTTAATAACTACAAATAAATCTATAACGGTTTTACAAGGAATATACCAAGCTGTATAATTGCTAATATTGGCATAAAATTATTAAAAAGTATGTATATTTGACATGCTTTAAGGGTAATTAATGAGTTATTAAATATTTTTATTAACTTTTTTTACCTGTCTTATATCAAATGAAATTTTACCTTTTACCATCTTAACGGAAATCATTGTTCCTTTTTGAAAAGAGTTTTTTAAAAGCAACTCTGATATGGGATCTTCAAGATATTTCTGAATTTCTCTGCGCAAAAGCCTAACTCCATATCTTGGATCATATCCTCTACTGGCAATATATTTTTTTGCAGACTTGTTGAGTCTGAATTTTAGTCCAAGTTTTGAAAGATTATCAATTAAATCTGTAATTTGAAGATCAATGATATCGTAAACATTGGATTCGCTGAGTTGATGAAAGACAATTGAATCATCTATTCTGTTTACCAATTCCGGAGAGAAAGTATTTTTCACATGTCCTAATATTTTCTCCTTCATTTTTTGATATTCCAAGTCATGCTTGCTAGACCCAAATCCAAACCCATTGTTTTTTAGATCTCGCGCACCCATATTAGATGTCATAATTACAATTGAATTTCTGAAATCAACTTTTCTACCTAATCCATCAGTCAAGACACCTTCATCAAAAACTTGAAGTAATATATTGTACAAGTCAGAATGTCCTTTCTCAATCTCATCAAACAACACCACAGAATAAGGATTGCGCCTAACTTTTTCAGTTAGTTCACCTCCTTCATCGTATCCGATATATCCTGGTGGGGCACCGATGAGGCGTGACAGGGAAAAACGCTCCGTATATTCAGACATATCAATTTTCACAAGTGAGTTGGAATGAGGAAAAAGATTTTTTGCGAGACATTTTGCTAATTCAGTCTTTCCAACTCCTGTTGGCCCCAAAAAGAGAAATACACCTATAGGCCGATTTGGGTTTTTTAACCCCGTTCTTGATCTTCTTATTGCATTAACAATGCTTTGAATAGCCTCATTTTGTCCTACGATATAATCACTTAGTTCTCTATTTAGGTGTAATAGTCTTTGATTTTCAGATTCTGCTACTTTTGATAATGGAATACCAGTCATAATCGATACCACGTCTGCTATCATTTCAGAATCAATTGAAACTCGTGATTTATTTTCTTCATTTTGCCATACTTTTTGAGCATTTGATAACTTTTTTACAAGTTTTCTTTCTTTATCCCTAAGCTTTGCGGCATCTTCAAATAATTGTGCAGAAACTTTATTTTCTTTTTCCTCTCGGGTATTTTCAATATCTAATTCAATTTTCAATATATGTTTTGGTACTTCTAAATTATGTATATGAGCCCTTGCACCCGCCTCATCCATAATATCAATTGCTTTGTCAGGAAGAAATTTATCTGATATATATCTTTCTGAAAGTTCAACACATTCTCTTATCGCTTCTTCCGTATATATTACTTTATGATAATCTTCATATTCCTCTTTAAGTCCGTTGAGTATGTCTATTGACTCTTTAGTGTTTGGTGGATTGACATTTATCTTTTGAAAGCGTCGGTCTAAAGCACCGTCCTTTTCGATATACTTTCTATATTCATCCATAGTAGTAGCCCCAATGCAATGTATGTCTCCTCTCGCAAGAGAGGGCTTAAACATATTTGATGCATCTAATGAACCTGAAGCTCCACCAGCTCCAACTATTGTATGCAGTTCATCAATGAATATTATTATGTCATCATTTGTCTCTAGCTCAAGCATAAGGCTTTTTAAACGTTCCTCAAATTGTCCTCTATACTTTGTACCAGCAACAATTGAAGCTAGGTCTAGCGACAGTATTCTTTTTTCATGAAGTATTCTTGGAACAGTCTTTCGAAATATTCTTTGAGCAAGTCCTTCAATAATTGCAGTTTTACCGACTCCAGGTTCGCCAATCAATACAGGATTATTTTTTTTTCTTCTTGTTAAAATTTGAGCTACTCTTTCAATTTCACTTTCACGACCAATTACAGGATCTAATTTCCCTTTTTTTGCTAATTGCGTTATATCTCTTGAGAAGTGATCTAATGTTGGAGTAGTACTTTTTTTTGATATTTCTTTCTGCCCATTTGAATCAGAAAGTAGATCACTGTTGTCATTGGAGCTAATTAAATCGTTAACTGTATCATAATCTAAAGAAAATGATTTCAATATATCACTTGCAATACCTTCAGATTCCAAGAGTAAGGCCAATAATACATGCTCATCGTCAGCTGTTGCTTCACCACGAGCTGAAGCCTCACTAAATGCATTTCGCAATATGCGTTCTGCCCTTCTTGTAAGAGGTAAGTGGCCTAAAGTCATTGTACCGCCAGAGGATTTAATCATATCTTCAATCATAGAAATCATATCATTTGAATCAATATCAAAAACATCAATTATTTTTTTTGCCATTCCAGTTTCTGATTTCAACAAACCGATTAAGAGATGCTCTGATCCTACATAGCTATGACCAAGTCGAATAGCCTCTTCTTTTGATTGTTTAATAATGTATTGAACTCTTTTTGAAAAATTTTCTTTCATAATTATATATTACTAATGTAATGAACCATTCTCTAAGATAAATTGTCTATCCCCAATTGAAGCAATGTCAGGATTATGTGTAGTTAGTATAATTGATTGTCCAAAATCTCTGTTTATTTTAATTAAAAGGTCAACGAGATTTTTAGAGTTTTTTTCATCGAGATTACCCGTTGGCTCATCAGCAAATAAGATTGAAGGTCTATTAATTATAGCTCGAATTAAGGCAACTCTAGATCTTTCACCACCTGACAATTCGCCTGGATAGTGATTCATTCTATCTTTTATGCCTAAAGTTTCAAATAGATCAATTAAATAATTTTCTAAGAATGGTGCACCTTTTATCCATAAGGGAATACTTGCATTTTCTAATGCAGTTAGCTCAGGAAGTAAATGGTGAAACTGAAAAACAAATCCTATTTTTGTATTCCTAAAATTCGCCAAGCTATTTTCATCTAGCTTATTTATATCAATTCCTTCAAATGATATCGTACCAGAGTCTTGTCTGTCAAGAGTTCCCATAATGTTTAATGCTGTGGACTTTCCACAACCCGACTGACCAGAAATAGTTATAATTTCTTTTTTATTTAATTGTAATGTAAAATTTTTTAATACCTCCAAATTATTAGAACCATAACTAAATGATTTACAAACATCATTTACGTCCAATATTATTTTACCCATTGCAATGCCTCTTTAACATCTATTTGGGATAATTTCTTCCCAGAAATAAACGATGCTATAAAAATGAAACTGTATGATATTAATAGTACAAGAATAATATCATTGAAATATAAAATCATCGGCAATGAATCTAAAAAATATACCTCTGTCGGTAATGGAATAATTGAAAATTGACTTTGAACATTAATTATTATATATCCTATAAAGAATCCTAAAAATGCACCAATCCCAGCCCTTCTAATTCCAAGCATCATAATGATATGTTGGATTGATTTTTTTGAAGCTCCCATCGATAATAAAATTCCAATCTCTTTTGTTTTTTGTATAGAAATTAAGCTTAGATTAGATATTAAATTAAAAGTAGACACTACAAATATTAAACTCAATACAATTATGGTTGCGTAACGCTCAATTTTCATAGCATCTACTAAAGATTTATTTTGTTCGTCCCAAGATATAACAGAAGACTCTGGCATTATCATACTATTTATTCTTTTCTTTATTTTTTCAATTGAAAAATTACTATCGACCTTTATATCATATCCGTCTATCTTTTTTTTCCTACTAAAAAGCATTTTCCCATCTCCTAAAGTTCCAAAAACTATTTGATCATCATAGTTAAGAACCTTTGTTGAAAAAACACCACTCACTTTAAAACGCTTTTTATAGGGAGCAGTGAATCCAATTGTATGATCAATTGGACTCGAAGCGTATACCTCTTGACCTATTTCAGTACCTAATCTATAAGCTAGATCCTGGCCTAAAATAATCTCTCCAGCTCTGGGAAATGTACCTTGGAGGAAGATTTCATAAAACTCTGGCATTATTTCCTCATCAACAGCTTTCATTGAAACAACTCGGGTTACATCATTTGCCTGTAAAACTATTTTCCGCTCCATAAAAGGAATGATTTTTTTAACACCATCAATTTTTTCCCATTTTGGATCATATATATTTTGAAATACGCGAATGTCACCTTCAAAGCCTTTGAGTTTTTGATGAACAATATTTTCAAAACCATTCATTACTGATATTGAAATAATAATTGCAAAACAACCCACGCCCATGCCTAACATGGAAAGAATACCCAAGTATTTTCCATAAACCTTAGAGCGATTATAAAATCTTTTTGAAATTACATTTACAAACTTCACTCATACCTCAATGCATTTGCAGTATTTAAACTGGCTATTTTTCTAACTGGAAACCAGGAAGCTAATAATGATAAAAGCAATGATATAATAAGTGCCCCTAAGAATATTATGTAATCAAATGAGACTGGAATGTGATCCATAAAATAGATATCTGAAGGAATCTTTAGGATTTCATACTGAAGTTGTATAAATATTAACACTGCTGCTAAGCAACCTCCAAAAAAGCCACCACATAAACCAATAAAACTACCTTGTATCATGAAAATATTTTTTAAAGCTGAGTATGGTAAGCCTTGCGTTGTAAGAATTCCTATTTGGTTCGTTTTTTCGATTATTATCATTGCAATAGCTGCAATAAGATTTACCAATCCAACAACAGCAATTAAACTAAATATTATATATGCAGGCCAACGTTGAATGGATATCCACTCAAAAAGCAGTGCGTGTTTTTCTTTCCAAGTTTCAAAGTAAAATGGATATTCTACTCCATCAGCTGGTATAAACTTTTGGTCAAAAAATATTAGACCTGAAACCTGATCCTCTTGCAAGGATAAAATAGACCTTGAATCATTTAATGAAATATAAACTAAAGAATTATCATATTCTTGTAGGCCAGAATAGAAAACGTCGCTGATTATAAACGATTTAATTATTGGAATATTTGATAAACTTTGTTTTGGAGAAATACATTGTAAATAAACTTTGTCACCAACTTTGACATTTAAAGATAATGCAATCCCTTTTCCAATGAGTATATTACCATTTTCAATCACTTTTAATTCTGAAATTGCACTAGGAGGAATGTCTAATCCCTCAATGACAACTCCTTCAGATTGGGAGCCAAACCTCATTAGAGCAATTCCACTGGTGAAGGGTATTATAGATTGAGGATTTTTACTAATCAAAGAGTCAATCGTAGGATTTTTTATACTTGCTGTTTTACCAAAAATATGTCCTAGTCTTCCGCTGCCCTCAAACCTCAAAAGTTTATTTGAAACAGTATCATGGAATCCATTTATAATACTTGAGGTAAGCAAAAGGGAACAGACACCTATTCCAAGTCCTCCAATAGCAAGAAGGCTTGCATATGAAGAAAATGTATCTGAACCTCTAAAAAATAAAAAGCGTAATGCTAGTTTAAGGCTAAGATATTTTTTCAAGTTTATTCAGGTCTTAGGGTCGGAAATAGGATTACATCTTTTATCCATCTATTACCTGTTAATAACATAACAAGTCGATCAATTCCGATACCAACACCCCCTGTAGGAGGCATGCCACATTCCATTGCCTGAATAAAGTTTTCATCAATAGGCTGAGCTTCTTCATCGCCGAGATCTTTTAGTTTTACTTGATCCTCCAATCGTTTTCTTTGATCAATTGGATCATTTAGTTCAGAAAAAGAATTTGCGAATTCAGCACCGCCAATAAACAATTCAAAACGTTCAACAATATTTGGATTACCATTGCGGTGTGTTTTTGCCAGAGGAGAAATCACCTTTGGATAATCTATGATAAATGTAGGTTCAATAAGCTTTGGTTCAACTAGTGCACTCATTAATCCATCTAACATTTGACCAAGGTTAGAATTTTCTTCTAGTTCTATCCCTGTTTCTTTGCAAATCTTGCTGACTTTTTCTTCATCAAACTCATCAAAGTTATGACCCGTTGCCTCACCCAAGACTTCCAAAAATGGTTTGCGATGAAATTTTTTTGATAAATCAATATGATTGTCACCCCAGGATAAATTATGTGAGCCTACTTTTTTAGCAACTTGGTGAAATAATTCCTCAACAAGGTTCATACAATCTTCATAATCTGCGTATGCCCAATAAAATTCAAGCATTGTGAATTCAGGATTATGATTCCTATCCATTCCTTCATTCCGAAAATCCTTAGCCATTTCGTACACGCGATCTATGCCTCCAATTATCAATCTCTTGAGATATAATTCATCAGCAATACGAAGAAAAAGTTTTTGATTAAGTGCATTATGGTGGGTTGTAAAAGGTCTAGCATTTGCACCACCATATATCGGTTGCAGTATTGGAGTCTCTACCTCTAAAAACCCTTTATTATCAAGGAAATTTCTGATCTCACGAATAATTTTCGTACGTTTATGAAATGTTTCTCGTACCTGAGGATTGAGAATTAAATCTAAATGACGATTCCTATATCTTTGTTCTTTATCTGTAAATGAATCAAAGTATTGGCCATCCTTCTCCTTAACAACTGGTAATGGCCTAATACTTTTTGCAAGAATCGTCATTACTGTTGTCTTAATTGAAATTTCACCAGTTTTTGTTTTAAATACTTCTCCTTCAATTCCAATAAAATCCCCGATATCTAATAATTTAAAATTAGAATAGCTAGCATCTCCAATATCATCCCTTCTAATGAATATTTGTATTCTTCCACTTGAATCCATCACCTGGAAAAAGGAAGCTTTACCCATTTTTCGAATTACCATTATTCTTCCTGCAATTACTACACTCTTCCCTTCATATTCTGAGAAGTTTTCAATAATCTCATAACTTAAATGAGTTGAATTGAATTTTACAGGATAAGGATTAATACCATTATTAATTAGTTGATCTAATTTTTCAAGGCGGAAATCCATAATCTGCTTTAAACTTTTTTGCTGATCTGACATTTATTCTTCCTTTAGAGTATCTTTTTTTGATTTTAAGGTATTTAGTAGATATGCCCTCATGAATTGATCTAGGCTCCCATCCATAACCGCTTGAGTATTACCACTTTCCAATTTTGTTCTATGGTCTTTTACTAATTGATATGGGTGAAATACATATGATCGAATTTGGCTTCCCCATCCAATATCCATTTTTTGATCTTCTAGTTCTTTATTTTTTTCTTTTTCTTTTTCTAATTCAAATTGAAACAAACGAGCTTTTAAAATTTTCATAGCCTGATTTTTGTTTTTATGCTGCGAGCGTTGATTTTGACATTGAGCAACAATTCCTGTAGGTAAATGAGTAATTCGAACAGCAGAATCAGTCTTGTTTACATGCTGACCACCTGCTCCACTTGCTCTATATGTGTCTATTCTCAAGTCTGTCTGATTAATATCTATTTCGATATCATCCTCTATTGCGGGGTAAATAAAAACTGAGGCAAAAGAGGTATGCCTTCTATTATTGGCATCAAAAGGCGATAGCCTCACCATACGATGTACACCAGCTTCACTTTTCAATAAACCGTATGCATAGTCTCCCTTAATTTCAATTGTAACGTCTTTAATTCCTGCTTCTTCTCCTGGTTGATAGTCAATTACATCTAATTTGAAATCTTGTTTTTCAACCCAACGTGAATACATTCTGTATAGCATTTGCGCCCAATCTTGACTTTCTGTGCCACCCGCTCCAGGATGAATAGAGACTATAGCATTCTGAATATCCTCTGAATTACCTAGGGTAAGTTTTATTTCTACCTCATCAATGATATTTTGGTAAACATATAACTCACTTTTTATTTCAGCTAATTCAATTTCCCCAGACTCAGCAAACTCAAATAATACTTCCATATCATTGTGTCTTCTTGATAAATCCCTCCAAAGCTGCATTTCTTTTTCAATTATTGAAATATTCTTTAATGTACTTGATGCACTCTGACTATTATCCCAAAATCCCTGAGCAGATGATTGCTTCTTGAGTTCTTCTAACTGCTTAGATTTTTTATCAAGGTCAAAGGTACCCCCTGATTCCCAAATCTTTTTCTTTAGCAGCAATAAATAGTTCTTTTAATTCACTTAACTCCATTCAAAAATTTACTGAATTGAATTCATCACTATTAAGAGGAATTATGGATTTAATCACCTGAAGAAATGAATAATCTCTCATTAAGATATCTTCGCAACTTCATTTCATCAATATCCAAATTAGTAAAACGACCATTTTCTGCAGTGGAAATAGTGCCTCTTTCTTCAGAGACAACTACTACTATTGCATCAGACTCTTCAGTTATACCAAGAGCAGCTCGGTGCCTTGTGCCCATTTCAGGCAAAATCATTTGGCTCTCAGTCAATGGCAAAATACAGCCAGCTGCTTCAATCAATGTATTTTGTAATATAACCGCACCGTCATGTAGCGGAGATTCTGGGTTAAATATAGATAACAGTAATGGAGTTGAAACCTCAGCTTTTAATTGGACACTAGCTTCTTTGTAAGACCTAAGCCCTGTTTCTCTTTGTATTACTATAAGACCACCCCATCTTTTATTACATAATTGAAGCGAAGCATCCACAATGGCCTCCAGAGAACGTGAAGTACCCATTTTAAAAATTCTTTGAAAAAATCTAGTTTGGCCTACATAAATCAAAAGGCGACGAATTTCAGGTTGAAATAAAATAACAAATGCCACAACCCAAACAGTTTGGAACTGGTTAACCAACCAAGACATTGCACTTAAACCAAACGAATTAAACAAGAAAGAAGAAATAAGAAGTATCACTAGTCCAATTAACATTTGTCCAGCTCGGGTTTCTTTAAAATATTGATATACTTTAAAGAAAACCCACGTAACTAAGGTAATATCTATTAAATCAATTAAACTGAAAGTTAGAAATCCAACTTTGAAAATAGTCATTAGACATTCCTTACTTTTTCTATAATCCTTACAACTCGTTTCATACTTTTAACATCATGCACTCTCACAATACTCGCGCCATTCATTACGCCTGCTGAAACAGCTGCTGCAGTACCTTCTACCCTATCTTCTGGAGGAAGATCAAGAGTAATACCAATAAACGATTTCCTGCTAGGTCCAATCATAATTGGTAATTCTAGTACATTAAATTCATTTAACCTTGATAATAATTCAAAATTATGCTCAACGGTTTTACCAAAACCGATGCCAGGATCTAAGATAATCATGCTACGATTAATTCCCGATTGGATTGCAATTTTTATTTTCATTTTAAAGAAATCTAATATTTCATTAACAATGTCTTTATATTTTGGATTCAATTGCATATTCTGAGGATTACCTTTCATATGCATAATCACAACAGGTATATTGAAGCTTTCAACAATACCTATCATATTATTATCAAATGATAAACCGCTAACATCATTTATTATATCTGCACCTGCTTCGACAGCATGTTTAGCAACAGATGCTTTTGTTGTATCAATTGAAATTAATATTGTAGGATTATCAGTACGTATTTTTTCAATAACAGGAATTACTCTTTTTATTTCCTCTGATTCAGAAACCTGCTCTGCTCCAGGTCGAGTTGACTCCCCTCCAATATCGATTATATCTGCACCTTGCCTTATGAGTTTAGATGCGTGACTTATTGCAACTTCTGGTGAAAAAAATTTACCTCCATCACTGAATGAATCAGGCGTGACATTGACAATTCCCATGACCAATGTTTTTCTTTTTGGATTTAGACACCAGTCTTGGAAAGATTCAATCATAAAAAACTATTTTAAGTTAGGTTTTTATATCTGCTTTCTTATCTTTAGCTTGTTTTGACTGACTTGAATCTGATTTTTTTTCATTATCGAAGCTTTGTGCTTTTGTTCTTCTATTATTGTTTCTTTTAGTGTATTGACGCCTTGGTTTTTTTTGCATTTTTTGAGGAGATGAACCATTTAATGCTCTTGTTAATTTTTCACCTTTCAATATCTTCTCCAAATCTTTTGCATCAATAGTCTCATATTTGAGAAGTTCTTTAGCTATCCTGTGAAGGATGTCAATATCTTTCCGTAAGATTTCATCTGCGAACCTTTGGGATTCTCTGACAATTCTAGAAATTTCTTCATCGATCATTCTTGCGGTGACTTCACTATAATCTCTACTGGATTGTATTTCTCTTCCAAGAAATACTTCTTCATTTTTCTTTCCAAATGTCATAGGTCCCAGAAGGTCACTCATACCCCATTCGGTGACCATTTTTCTAGCAATTTGGGTTGCCTGCTCAATATCATTACCAGCACCGGTAGTCATCTGGTTAAAAATTAGCATTTCAGCACTTCTCCCACCCATTAATATAGCTAAACGACCTTCTACATAATTACGCGTGTACCCATGTTTTTCATCCATTGGAAGCTGCATAGTCACTCCAAGAGCACGACCTCTAGGAATAATTGTAATTTTATGAACTGGGTCTGCGCCTTTCGTTTTGATAGCTACCAACGCATGACCTGCCTCATGATAAGCGGTTACTTCTTTTTCTTCATCAGTTAGTATCATGCTCTTTCGCTGTACTCCCATCATGACTTTATCTTTAGCTTCTTCAAAGTCATCCATATCAATAGATCTTTTCTTTTTTCTGGCTGCTAACAAAGCTGCTTCGTTAACAATGTTTGCTATATCTGCACCAACCATTCCTGGAGTACCTTTTGCTAATGATTCCAAATCAACTTTTCTATGGTTTACAATGACTTTTTTTGTATGAACCTTTAGAATTCCAAGTCTGCCTTTGACATCTGGAACATCAACAACAATTTGTCTGTCAAATCTACCGGGTCTTAATAAGGCAGGGTCAAGAACATCTGGACGATTAGTTGCTGCAATAACTATTACATTTTGAGAATTATCAAAACCATCCATTTCAACAAGCAGAGCATTTAAGGTCTGCTCTCTCTCATCGTGACCTCCACCAATCCCTGCACCTCTTTGACGACCAACTGCATCCATTTCATCAATGAAAACAATACACGGTGAACTTTTTTTTGCTTGTTCAAAAAGGTCTCTCACTCTTGAAGCACCAACTCCAACAAACATCTCAACAAAATCAGCACCACTTAGACTATAAAATGGCACAGCTGCTTCGCCAGCTATTGCTCTAGCTAGGAGAGTTTTCCCAGTTCCTGGGGGACCAACCAAGAGAGCTCCTTTGGGAACTTTTGCACCAAGCTTCTGAAATCTTTTTGGACTCTTCAGGAAATCAATAACCTCCTTTAGTTCTTCTTTTGCCTCCATACACCCCGCAACATCCTTAAATGTTACCCTAGGTTGATCAGAGGTCCATAAAGCGGCTCTGCTTTTACCAAACTTAAATATGCCCCCTACACCTCCAGCTCCTCCCTGCATCCTTCTTATCATGAAGAACCAAAAACCTAGCAACAATATCCAAGGAAGCATATTTAATAAATATCCTGTCCAATCTATTGTTTTTTCCTTGAACGTATATTCTAGACCTGCTTGGTCCCATTCTTGTGTATTCTCACGATCTATAAATGGAAGGGTGAGTTTGAAATTGGTAACATCATCTAATTTTGTACCAATGGGAGTTTCTATTGATTGAGGCAACTTAAACTCACCATGGAAGACATCTCCCATTATTACGCCCTTTTGAATATCTCCATTTTCTAAATATTTTCTATATTGGGTATATTCAATTTCAACCTCTTTTTTACCTGCATTATTTAATAAACCTGAGATATAAACAGCACCAAAAATAATAAATAACCATATGAAACTAGTTTTACTGGCTCTTCCCCAGTCAAAGTTTTCCTTAAGGTTGTCCTTATTTTTGTTATTTGTTTGCTTTCCTGAATTGTCTTTGTTTTTATTTGTCATTACTACCTTTAAATATCTGAGCCATCTGGAATATAGTATATTTCATCTAAATGCCTCATTTTTTGATTAAAATCTAGCCCATATCCTACAACAAATTTGTGAGGAATTTCAAACCCAATAAAATCAATTGAAAAATCTAACTCTGCCTTTCCAGGTTTGTGTAAAAGTGTAGCAACTGCAACTGATTTAGGATAAGCCCCCATTATCCTTTCGTACAAAAATTTTATAGATAATCCGGTATCAATTATATCTTCCACAATGATTACATCCCTGCCTTTAATATCACAGGATATGTCTTTTAGTAGTTTGATTGTTCCTGAGGATTTTTTTCCTGAGTAGCTACGTACTTTTATAAAATCAACCTCGCAGTCAATAGTAACTGACCTAAGTAAATCAGCCATAAAAATAAAACTACCATTTAAAACCCCAATAAAAATGGGATTACTATTTGAATATCGGGCAGATATTTCTTCCCCCATGGACTCTACGCAATCCTTAATCTCTTTTTGAGAAAGTAGTTTCTTAAGGTTGCCAGTTAAATCTTTCACTACTGCACCATGTTCCTAGACAAGACTGCTATTTGATTCGTGTTTTGTGTTATTCTTACCCAATTAGATATTCTTTTTCCGCATACCCAAACAATTTTTCCATTAGCAGTTAAAACACTTTGGTGTTCTTTATCAATACAATCAACTTTTTCGTTAATTAGAAAATCACTTATTTTTTGATGTCCTTTCATTCCTAATGGCTGAAAAGTATCTCCCTGTTTCCATAGCCTTAATTTCAGTGTTTTATTTTTTAATTTTTCCCAATCAACAATTTCACAGTTTTTATTATAATTCTTTTTTTTGAAATTATTTTGAAGGTTTAATTCATACCTGTAACTATTAAAATTTGTTGGAGTATCCCTTTTTAATATAACAGCCTTATCATTTACATGATCTGAAGGAGACTGAACCTTGATCGAATCTCTATCCCTTAAAAGTCTCCATCCATTTGATAACATATAAAAATCACCACTTTTATTTTTGTCCAAAAATTGTAAAAGCATAGACATGTGATGTTTTGACCATTGACTATTCGTTGAGTCTGTGATTAGCTGAATCAATCTAATTTTTACAATACTAGGAATGGTTTTTAACAAATTATAGGATATTACGATTTTTTTGTCTCTCACTTTTAGGTCAGAGATGATAAACTCAGATATCATATAATCGAGACCGTCTGACCACTCACAAAATAAGTTTGAGGATCTTGATATCCCTTGGATAACCTCAGGAAATTCATTCTCCCATGTATCCAAGATTTTATTACGAAGAAAATTTCTTGGTATGGTATCATCATAATTTGTTTTGTCTTGTTGATAAGGCAAGTTAGTTTCTTTTGAAAAGTTTAGAATATCAGTTTTAGTGAAATTCAATAATGGTCTTAAAACCTTATCTTTTTCTTTTGAAATGCCCCTAAGACCTGCAACACCCGATTTACGAGATAAATTCATTAGAATAGTCTCAGCTTGATCATTGGCATGATGTGCAGTCATTATCCAATGACCTTTATCTTTTGTTAGTGTTTTTTTTAAAAATGAATAACGCTCTTCACGACCCCATTCTTCCAAGCTCAGCTTTCTTGGCTTACTTTTTGGATCTAATGATTTAGAGCGAAAAGGAATATTTAAATCTCTGGACATATCTCTCACAAATTGCTCATCAAAATCACTCTCCTGTCTTAATTTGTGATTAATGTGAACCGTAATCAATTGGAACAAATCAAGCTCATTCAATAAAACAAGTAATGCAACTGAATCAACTCCACCAGATACTGAAACTAAAACCCTATCATTCTCTTTTAAATCCGGGAAGGCTTCAATGTTACTTTTAAACTTTTTTAGTAGATGGTGATTTTTTAATAAGAGTTTGTTCAAAATGAGTAGATAAAAAGGAAAAGGTTAAAAACTAACATTATATGACACCAAAAGATAGATGCGACAGACACTGAATCTTATCCTCATAAGAATGAGGGTAAAGTAACCACTCTGCAGCAGAAATAGAACTTAATATTGAGTTACCGTCTTGAGGGGTAAAACAAAATCCAGATACTTCATGGTCATTACGAACATGTAATGATTGTTCAACAACAACTGTTTGATTCATAATTCGGCCATAGTGTCCATGATCCCTACCAAAAGAAAAAACGGTGCTTGTTAAATCTTTTGTTGTCATGGCAATATGGTCATTATTATATAACTTATCTTTTATTTCATTTAAGCTAGTTGATTCTTTTAGTTTTAGATTAAATCTCATTACATGCATGTATTGACTATTTACTTTCATCGCAGATGAAAAAAGATTCAGGTCCATTCCTAAGGTTGAAAAAAGATCTGCAGCATCAGCAGCATGATGAGTGCCATATTTTTCATTTGGGTGATTTCCTACTTGTGGCGATGGTATAAAATTCTCAGGTTGACTTATATCATTAGCTCTGCGAATGCATACATAGTTTCCTTCAATCAGGTTGTCTGGGTTATCATTAAGAGCTAAAGTTTTTGTTATACATGCCATATTATGGGTATTGCATGATACTATCTGAATAAATTGGTCTTTAGAATTGAGAGCTGCATCATTGATTCCTCTTGCATATTTCTTCCCAAAGCCATCCTCGCTTCCTTGTGCAAGAAAACCTTTAACATCATCTGAGAATTTTTCATAATAATCTAACTTATTTTCTCGCCCTACACCTTTAGGAGTACAATCTATTATAACAGAGGCTCGTTTTATTGCCTCCTCTTTTTCAAGATCAGGATCCATTCCAATTTTTTTAAACTCTTTCTCTTTACCATCATCTACTGCAAGCCTTGCTCCTCTTTCAATTAGGTCAAAAACTTTTGACCTATCGTTTTTCAATGCAGAATTTTTATGGAATGTTACTTCATCAATACCAAGCTTATTTTCATAATCACAAAGCAATCCTATTAGCGGTTCCCCAATTGTACCGGTTCCAACAACGTGCACTATTTTTCTTTCCACTTTTCTATCTCCAAATTGTGTAATGAATAATCAAAAAACAGCAGATTCCTGCCACTCTCCAAATTCACCTTTCATTTTTTGTACAATTTCACCAATAGTTGCATAATGCTTAGCAGCTTTAATAATGGGTTCTACCAAATTCAAATTATTTTTACAAGCAATGGCGACTTCATTAAGAGAGTTTTGTAAAGCTAATTCATCTCTTGAGTTTTTTAATTTTTCTAAACTTTTAATCTGATCATTTGCGGATTTTGAACTGATTTCCAAGATTGGAATATCAATCTCTTCATTGTCCTTAACGAAATCATTAACTCCCACAACAATTCTCTTATTGTTATCAACTTTTTCCTGATATTCAGAAGCGGATCTTGCAATCTCTCTCTGAAAATATCCCTGCTCTATTGCAGGAATAACACCACCAATATTTTCAATTTCCTTGAAATAGCTCTCTGCTTCTTCCTCAATTTCATCGGTCAATTTTTCTAAGTACCAGGATCCGCCTAATGGATCCACAACATTTGAGACACCTGTTTCAAAAGCAATAATTTGCTGCGTTCTTAATGCAATCTCCGCTGCTTTTTCTGACGGTAATGCGAGTGTTTCATCCATAGAATTGGTATGCAAACTTTGAGTACCTCCTAACACACCTGCAAGAGCTTGGAAACCAGTTCT
>Ga0208130_1000518_pt1 | contig 20193 bp, 19 predicted proteins | sample ETNtaG_31_FD_185771 | JGI IMG/M metagenome (GOLD analysis project Ga0208130, IMG submission 185771) | Marine microbial and viral communities from oxygen minimum zone, Eastern Pacific Ocean - ETNP201310SV78 (SPAdes) (version 2) | ecosystem: Environmental > Aquatic > Marine > Oceanic ...
CCATGGCGATGACCATGGCGATGACCATGGCGATGACCATGGCGATGACCATGGCGATGACCATGGCGATGACCATGGCGATGACCATGCAGCAGCATCCGGACACTCTGACGATGGTCACGGCGGCGGCCATCACTCAAGCCCGATGATCCAACCAGTCATCTCGACGTTTTCTGACTGGTGGTCGAATTCAGGCGTCAATTTCGCCGTTGGGACCTTCGTAGATGGTCAGACGGTGCTTCTACTGATGGTGGTCGCTTCTATTTCCCTTCTAGTGCATATCTATTCCACTGAGTATGTGAAAGGCGATCGGAGATACGTTCACTATTACGCCTTTTTAAGTCTCTTCACGGCTGCGATGCTTTTCTTCGTTATGGCTCAGAACATCATCCAACTAATTGTTGGATGGGAACTGGTCGGAGTCTGTTCGTTTGGTTTGATTGGTCATTGGTGGGAAGAGAAACCAAACACTGATGCGGCCTTAAAAGCTTTCCTTACGAATCGCGTCGGGGATGTCGGACTGCTCGTTGGAATGATTGTTCTTTGGGGAACTTTCAAAACCTTTGACATACATGAGATCAACACACTTATTTCAACTAATCCGGGCGCATATCACTTCGCCTTATTGGTTGCAGCGTGTTGCTTAATGGCAGCTGTTGCATCTAAGTCTGGCCAATTCCCGCTTCACACGTGGTTACCAGACGCAATGGCTGGACCCACCCCGGTATCCGCACTGATCCATGCAGCAACCATGGTTGTCGCCGGCGTCTACATGATCGCTCGTTTGTATCCTGTGTTCTACGAAGGCTTTTCAATCGGCTCAAGTTCAATAAATCTGATGGCGTTCATAGGTGGCTTCACAGCGCTGATCGGAGCTGGGCTTGCATTTGCGCAGTGGGATATTAAGAAGGTCCTGGCCTATTCGACCGTTTCGCAGCTCGGCTACATGGTTATGGCTCTCGGGGTCGGAGCTTGGACGGCTGCCATATTCCATCTCTTTACTCACGCGTTCTTTAAGGCTTGCTTGTTCCTCGGAGCTGGCTCGGTAAGCCACGCCGCACACCACACATTCGATATGCGGAAGATGGGTGGATTGAGAAAAGAGATGCCCCACACTTACCGCACCTTTGTGATTTCCTCGCTTGCCCTTGCTGGGATCTTTCCTTTTGCCGGATTTTGGTCAAAGGATGAAATCTTGTTGGGGTCACTGGTAGGCCAAGAAAACGGTTACCCGTTGATGCTGATCTTTGGTTGTGCCGTAGCGCTAATGACGGCCGCTTATATGACACGAGTCATTTGGTACACGTTCCATGGTGAATTCCGAGGTCATGGACACCCTCATGAATCACCGAAAGTAATGACCGTCCCACTTTGGATCCTTGCGGGGATGGCGGTACTTGCAGGCGCCTTCAACTTGCCAGGTCCGGTTTTGGAGCCAATAGGGCTCGAAGGTCTCGCCCATCGCATCCAAACTTACGCTGAGCCGTCAGTTTATTTGAATGGGTTAGGTCTCTCACACCCGGACCCATCTCTCAACATGGCTTTGGTAGGGCTTGCGTTGGCGCTATCTGGGATAATAATTACGTATTTGTACTACTGGCGAGGCCTCGGTCTGCATGGCCTGACTGAACGTAATCGTTATGCCAAGCGTGGCTACACAATTTTGGAGAATAAGTACTACCTTGACCATCTTTACAATGATGTCGTTGTTGAGACAGTCAAACGACCTGTTGCCAAATGGGCTAATAGTTTCAACCAGAATGTCCTAGACCGGACAGTTAACACTGCTGGAGAAACCGCTCGAGATGTTGGTCGATGGGTGTATAAGTGGATTGACCAAGGCGCCATTGACGGTTCAGTCAATGCGGCCGCCCGTGGCGCAGATTCTTCTGGTGAGGGTCTTCGCTCTATCCAGTCTGGAAAAGTTCAGAACTACGGACAGTTGCTATTCGGAGCAGCTGCCGTTCTGGCAATAGTCTTCGTGATCGTCGTATAGGAGCAGCACAGTGGAAGTGACAGGATTTGATACCTGGGTCTTGAGCCTGGCGGTGTTCCTGCCCTTGGTAGGCGCACTGGTCGTCATGTTGATCCCAAAAGCTTATGAAACTGAGCTCAAACTGGTTGCCTTGGGTTCTTCGCTTATAGCCCTTGTTGTAGGCGTTTATATAGCGATCCAGTTTGATTATGGATCTGCCGGGGATCTCCAATTTGTAGTCGATAAGGGATGGATTGACGTTATTAACAGCCGATACATCGTCGGATTAGACGGTTTGTCGCTTCCCTTACTGTTGCTATCACTTGTCGTAGTTCCGCTATGTCTGATCTACAGCTGGAACCATATTCCTGATCCCGGTAACCCCAAAGCCTTCTTTGTCTTATTGCTCATCTTGTCCACGGGGATGAACGGTTCGTTCGTTGCCCAAGACATGATTCTATTCTTTGTCTTCTTCGAAGTCGTCCTCTTGCCGATGTACTTCCTCATTGGGGTTTGGGGCGGTGAAGACCGACGATACGCGTCACTCAAATTCTTTCTTTACACATTGTTCGGTTCAGCCCTGATGATCATCAGCTTTTTAGCTTTGTTCTTCTTGTCAAAGGATGCTTCAGGCGAATTGCTCCACACCTTTGATATGAGAGTTCTTACTGATGTTGCGGGAGTCGGAATTATCAAGAGCACACAGGTCTGGATTTTTGCGGGTCTGTTTATGGGCTTTGGCATAAAGGTCCCGATGTTCCCATTTCACACATGGCTTCCTGATGCGCACACTCAGGCCCCGACCGTCGGTTCAGTCATCCTTGCAGCCGTCCTTCTTAAACTCGGAACCTACGGCTTCGTTCGAATAGCTATACCGTTCCTGCCAGAAGGCGCGATCGCATGGGCCCCATGGATAGGCCTTCTTGCTGTAATAGGCATCATCTATGGAGCCTTAGGGTGTCTCGCTCAGAAAGACATGAAGCGTCTCATTGCCTTCTCATCTGTAGCTCACATGGGCTTTGTGATGCTCGGTATAGCAACGCTCACTGACTTTGGAATCAATGCTGCCGTGTTTGGCATGATCGCTCACGGCTTAATTACGGGGATGCTTTTCTTTGTTGCTGGCTCAGTTAAAGAGCGTTATCACACGCTTGAAATCAGTCGCCTTGGTGGTCTTCTTAAGTCGGCGCCGCGGATGGGATGGATCCTTGGATTTGCTTCTATGGCGTCTTTGGGGCTGCCTGGTTTAGCAGGGTTCTGGGGCGAATTCCCTGCGATCTTGTCTGCTTATAACCCCGGTGCAGGTCTGTCCGAAGAACTGTTCCGCGTGTACATGGTTATCGCAGCTATCGGAACCGTCTTAGCGGCAGGTTATTTACTTTGGTTGTACCAACGAACAGCCTTCGGTGAACCTACTGAAGAGTTCGCGGGGCATGACATTGCCGATGTCAACCGGGATGAATGGATCGCTTGGGTACCGTTCCTAATCGGTATTGTTTTGTTTGGTGTCTGGCCCAACCTGATCTTTAACGTAACGGATGATGTCGTGAGTGGGATAACCGCTAGCGTCGAGGCGATTGCGGCCGGTAGTTGACCATGGAAGTTCTTTTGGCGTTCTCGCGGCCTGCACTTGATTGGCATGCCCTCGCGCCTGAGCTGACGCTCCTTGCATTCGGAACGCTGATAACTGTTGTTGACATCATCTGGGATGAACGTTCAAAACGGGCTATGCCTACCTTGGCAGGTATAGGTCTGCTTGCAACATTGATCCCGATTTTAACCCTCGCAGTCGATGGGACTGAACGATCGATGTTCGGCGGAGCTTACGTCGTAGATGACTTTTCGTTAGTTCTCAAGGCGCTCTTCCTTATATCGGGCTATGTCGTAATCCTCATGTCAGTCGACTACATCCGAGATGGCGACTACTACGAAAATGAGTACTACACACTCATGTTGACCTCGCTGCTTGGCATGGTGATGATGAGTAGTTCTAGAGACCTCATTAGCGTTTTTGTTGCATTAGAACTGTTATCGATTCCGGCCTACATGTTGGCAGCATGGCGAAAGGGAGGGGCTCGGTCAAACGAAGCAGGTCTTAAGTATTACCTGATGGGGGTCTTTGCCTCAGCGGTCATGCTCTATGGAATGTCCCTGATATATGGACTTGCGGGCTCAACCGCTTTTGGAGCAATAGCGCAAGAACTTGGTTCAGCCGAAACAGACCCAGTAGCTATCCTCGGAATTCTCTTCATCCTGATTGGCTTTGCTTTCAAAGTTTCCGCTGTGCCTTTCCATACATGGGCGCCCGACACCTATGAAGGCGCTCCTACGCCCGTTACAGCTTTCCTAGCTGTTGCCTCCAAGACTGCTGGAATGGTGGCCTTAATTCAGCTTGTTTTTGTGGCTTTTCCTGGACGTGACGATGTTGTGCAGCCGTTCTTCTGGCTAATTGCAGCATTGACCATGACGATCGGGAACCTGATAGCGCTGCGTCAAAACAATATTGTTCGTTTGCTTGCATATTCGGGCGTCGCCCAGGGCGGCTTTATGTTGGTCCCATTTGCTGTCGCCGCTGATGCTCCGGCGAGAGCAGTCGAAGCGGTCGTCATCTACATGGCGATATATGCGTTCATGAATCTAGGAGCCTTTGCTGTGGTTCTTGCGGTGGCGCGAAAGACGCGGTCTGGTGAGATTGATAGTTACGGGGGTCTCTTTCAGTACGCTCCCGGTCTTGCTGTTGCGATGACTGTCTTCCTCGCTGCGTTGGCAGGAATTCCGCCGGCCGGTGGGTGGTTCGCTAAGTTCGGGCTCTTCAGAGCCTTGCTTGATGCCGGTGGCGGCTGGGCTGCCGGCCTAGGCGTTGTGGTGGCTGTCAATACGGTCATTGCCTTTGCCTATTACGCGCGAATCCTCGTTCAAATGTGGTTCCAATCCGTTCCCGATGGCGATGAACGACCAATTGCAATCCCTGGATCTCTGAAAGCTGCTCTAGCGGTAACCATAATTGCGACGCTGGCTTTTGGGATCTTGCCGGGTCTGGTGGGCCACTTCGGAGAAGTTTCAGTGCTGTCCGCTTTGGGTGGATAGGAACACTGGGTATACCCACTTCAGCGGGCCCTTACCATGACGCGGTTTGACTTGTATGCGGAAGAGGCGCTCTATGGCCCGGAGGGTTTTTACACCCGATATGGGACGGCAGGAACTGAGGGTGCCGACTTCATCACATCTCCCGAGACAAGCACACTATTTGGCGCTTGTATTGCGACATATCTAGATCAGGTGTGGCACGAATTGAAATGCCCGGATCCCTTTGTCGTGATCGAAGCAGGATCGGGAACGGGATCACTCTGTAGAGATGTGTTCCTATCCATCCAAGATTCTTCTGATGCTTTGCGGTATGTCATGGTTGAACGATCAGATCGCCAACGAGAAATTGCATTTGCTCAGGTAACCGCAACTTGCTTCGCTGATTTAGAACAAGCCCCAGTAGCGGCACTCAAGGATCTCCCGTCGGGGCCATTTACAGGAGTGGTCCTCGCTAATGAACTACTGGATAATCTTCCACCGCGTGTGGTTCGAAAAACCACTGAAGGATGGTCGGAACTCCATGTGGAAGAAGGTTATGAAGTTTGGAGTGATGCAGAGGAATCAGTTGCGACGATGGCTTCGGTGGTAGTGCCCAACGCATTACCGGGAGACACTCTTCCGTTGCATATCAAAGCTGCAGTATGGATAAATCGCGCTATGAAGCTTCTAGACCGGGGCAAGATCTTGACCTTTGATTATGGGGTTAAGAGTTCACAAGTTCTACTCGGTCGACCTATAGGTGAATGGTTACGAACCTACCGAGGACACCATCGAGCTGGACCGCCGCAGAACGATCCGGGGACTCGTGACATCACCTGCGACGTCGCTTTCGACCAATTACCAGGCTCACCACATATCACCCTTCAAGCAGACTGGCTTGCCTCCAAAGGCATTGAAGAGATGACTCAATGGGCGCGGGAGCAGTGGCAAGATGCAGCTGCCTCCCCAGATTCAACTGCAGTAGCGGCTCGTCAAGTTTTGGACGAAGCGGCAGCTCTCACTAATCGAACGGGCTTGGGAGCCTTTCTGGTAGCCGAGTGGCAAATAGGTGATTAATCGGATCTCATCCGAATGCGAAGCAACTAGGGGCTAGGCTCGCAAGCTGTCGAACCCAAGTTAGAACGCGTTCCATAAAGGGGGATCAAGATGTCTGAACCAACAATTGAGGACTACTACGTAGAAGAGCGTACCTTCACGCCGTCAGATGCTTTCCGGAGCGAAGCCATAGTGACTGACAGAAGCCTGTACGAGGAAGCAGAGGCTGACAGGTTGGGCTTTTGGGCTCGTCAAGCTCGAGAGATTGTCACCTGGTTTGAGGATTTTGACACGGTTCTTGAATGGGATCTCCCATTTGCCAAATGGTTTGTCGGCGGAAAACTCAATGTTTCATATAACTGTCTCGACCGGCACGTGGAAGCGGGACTTGGAGACAAGGTTGCTTTTCATTGGGAAGGCGAACCAGGAGACACTAGGACCATTACCTATAGCGACCTTCTCGAGGAAGTATCAAAATTCGCGAATGTCCTAAAATCTATGGGAGTCGAAAAAGGTGATCGCGTCTGTATTTATATGCCAATGATCCCTGAGCTTCCGGTCGCCATGCTGGCTTGCGCACGGATTGGGGCCCCTCACTCAATTGTGTTTGGCGGATTTTCGGCTGATTCGCTGTCAGATCGAATTGATGATGCAAGTGCGAAAGTTCTCATAACGGCTGACGGCGGCTATAGACGCGGAGATCCTTTTCCACTTAAGGACACAGCGGATGCCTCTGTTGAAGCCACCTCAACTATTGAAAACGTCGTCGTGGTGCAGCGCACGGGCCAAGAAGTAGCTTGGAACGACTCAGTCGATCACTGGTATCACGAGCTGATGGACACAGCCTCAGCTGATTGTCCGCCAGCGCATCTTGATAGCGAAGATTTGCTATATCTGCTCTATACCTCGGGCACCACAGCTAAACCCAAGGGAATTATGCACACCACGGGTGGATATCTAACTCAAGTTGCATTCACCCATAAATACATTTTTGATCTGCACGCAGATTCAGATGTTTATTGGTGCGCTGCCGACATCGGATGGGTTACAGGTCACAGTTATATCGTTTACGGGCCGCTAGCTAATGGGGCTACCTCGGTGATGTACGAAGGGACTCCTGACACCCCGCGTCCCGAATTTCGCGAAGGTGACAGAAGTGATTGGCCAAAAGATCGTTTGTGGGACATAGCCGAGCGGTACGGGGTGACTCAGCTATACACAGCGCCAACCGCTATCCGGACCTTTATGAAATGGGGGGCCCAGGAAGTCGAGCAGCACGATCTATCTAGCCTGAGAGTATTAGGAACGGTAGGAGAACCCATAAACCCAGAAGCTTGGATGTGGTATCACACACATATCGGCAGTGAACGCTGCCCGATTGTCGATACTTGGTGGCAGACCGAAACTGGTGGCCACATGATTACCCCCATGCCAGGCGTTACTACAACAAAACCCGGCTCAGCTACGCACGCTATTCCGGGTGTTGTGGTCGAAGTAGTAGATGACAGCGGAAACAAGGTCGAAAAAGGCGGTGGGTACCTGACGATCACCGAACCCTGGCCATCCATGCTCCGAGGCATATGGGGTGACCCAGAGCGTTTTAAGGAAACCTATTGGTCTGAATATCCAGGTCGATATTTCGCCGGAGACGGAGCAAAGATCGATGACGATGGATATCTATGGCTCTTGGGAAGAGTTGATGACGTCATGAATGTATCGGGTCACCGAATTTCAACTACAGAAGTAGAGTCCGCGTTAGTTGACCATCCCTCTGTGGCTGAAGCGGCAGTAGTCGGCGCTACTGATGAGACGACCGGTCAAGCAATAGTCGGATATTGCATCTTGAGGGGTGGAAATGATCCGAGCGACCAACTACGAGAAGAGATAAGACAACATGTTTCGACAAAACTCGGAGCTATTGCGCGACCTAAAGCAGTAGTCCTTGTGCCTGACCTGCCTAAAACGCGATCAGGAAAAATAATGAGGCGGCTCCTGCGAGATGTCGCTGAAGGTCGCAAACTCGGGGACACCACCACCCTTGCCGATGCGACTGTCGTCGACGAAATCAGAGATCGCGCCGAACAGGCACCGCAGGAAGACTGATCTTTGTTGCCGACATTATGATCGCCATTCCTAGACATTGGCATTGGAAACAAAAAGCTAATCAACCAGGCGACTGCGCCATTGTTGATATTGATGGGGTGTTAGCGGATGCGGAACATCGCCAGCACTATTTAGATCCACCTTGGCGTGACTGGGATGGATTCTTCGCTGAGTGCGGCGGAGACGGTGTTTTCGAAGAAACTAAAATCCTTCTAGAACTCATGGACTCGGCGTTAACGATTGTTCTTTTAACATCTAGGCCAACGTGGATTCAAAAGGCGACCCTTGCCTGGTTAAGTCGCCATAAAATCCGATATGACCTCCTCATCATGAGGCCTCTCGGAGACTTTCAACCCTCACCTGCATTTAAGCACGATGAAACTGAGAGCCTCAGACAGTTTGGATATCTTCCGGTGTTGGCTATCGATGACGATATGCGAAATGTTCGAATGTATAAAAACGAGGGCATTCCTACCCTATTTTTAGACAGCGGATATCACCCACATTAAATGTGATCTTCCTGTGGGGAATATGACTCCAGAAGACGGTACGTTTAGAGATAAGCACCAACCTTGGAGGGAATCCGAATGAAAAACACCCTCAAAACCACGATGCTGCTCTCAGCCATGGGAGCGCTCATCATGTTTATTTCCAGTTTCTGGGGATCAGGTGGACTAACGATTGGTCTGCTTTTGGCCTTAGCGATGGTCGGCGGCAGCTACTGGATGAGCGATAAATTGGCTATTCGTTCCGCTCGTGCAGTCGAGGTAGAAGAAGGTCAGCTACCCGAATATTGGTCGATCATGAGAGAGCTATGCCAACTTTGTGATCAACCAATGCCCCGTATCTACGTAAGTCCTGACCCCCAGCCCAACGCCTTCGCAACAGGTCGAAATCCGAGTCATGCAGCTGTGTGTATTACGGAGGGACTCATCCAACATCTGTCTTGGGACCAAATACGAGGCGTGTTGGCCCACGAAATGGCTCACATCAAGAATCGCGACATCCTCATCGGATCGGTCGCTGCTGCCATAGCAATGGCAATCAGTTTTGTCGCCAATATGGCCCAATTCGCCATGATTTTTGGAGGTGGGAACCGAGATCGGGACCGCAATCCCTTAGTCGATCTGCTGCTAATCATTATCGCCCCGATAGCGGCTGCCTGTATCCAAATGGCGATTAGCCGAAGCAGAGAATTTCAAGCGGATCGAACAGCCGCAAGGATGATTGGGGACGGTGAACCTCTCGCAGCTGCCTTAGAGAAGCTCGATGTAGCCAGTCGTTCAATTCCTAGCTTGGCAAATGCGAATCAAGCGCAAATGTATATAGCTAATCCATTGGCTAGCCGACAAATGGCTTTTCGCAACCTTTTCACAACACATCCCCCCATGGAAAAGAGAATCGCCCGACTCCGTGACGGGAGCTGGCGCGAAGGTCTGTAGATCAATCTCTAAAATTTTCAAATTGCAGTGGTAACTCGAAGTCCGCTTCCTTCATTTTTGCAATCACCGCTTGCAGGTCATCACGTTTTTTCGACATGACCCGCACCTGATCTCCTTGGGTCTGAGATTGAACACCCTTGATGCCCAAGCCCTTAATAAATTTATTTAGTTCCTTAGCCTTGTCGCCACTAATGCCGGCTTGTAGGGCCGCTTGTTGACGAACAGACGCTCCAGAAGCCTCCTCAATCTCACCGTAGCTAACTGCTTTCAAGCTGACTTTTCGTTTCACCAATTTCTCTTCAAGTACTTGCCGAAGCGCAGTAAGACGGTCTTCGCTGTTACTCGATAATGAAATTTCAGCCTCAGACAGAGTTATGAGGGAACCGCTGTCCTTGAAATCGTAACGAGTCGAAACTTCACGAGCCGCCTGGTCCACAGCATTTCGAACTTCCTGCATATCTAATTGAGAAACGACGTCAAAAGAACCCATGAAATGAAATATACAGAGTGGTCGACAACCCCGGAACCGGTTAAACCCGCGTTTGTCTTTTGGGGCACGGCACCCAAACCGATAACGTAACCGCCGTTGGGTCGGTGCCCGAGCGGCCAAAGGGAACGGGCTGTAAACCCGTCGGTTCACACCTACGGAGGTTCGAATCCTCCCCGGCCCACCACGAACGGCGAGCTTTTGCTCGCCGTTCGTCGCGAGCGGCATGCAATCAATGCATCCTCAAAATTCATTAACACGCATAAATGACTGATTCATTAACGAGACGCAACAAATTGTGTAACAGGAAGAGCAGGCGGCCTATTGCGATCATGAGCTAACTTCCGAGGATGGCTGATTCTTGTTACGCAGAACGTGATGGTCGAATTTTCACTGTCACAATTAACCGACCCGAACGAATGAACGCGCTGCACCCACCGGGCAACGCTGAAATGGCAGAACTATTTGATGAGTTCCAAAACGACCCAGATTTGTGGGTAGCGATTGTTACGGGCGCTGGTGACCGTGCTTTCAGTGCGGGGAATGACTTGCGCTATCAGGCTGAAGGTGGAGACCGCTCCGCCATGCCCGAAAGCGGATTTGGAGGGCTCACCTCGCGCTGGGATCTGGATAAACCCGTTATTGCAGCCGTCAATGGAGTGGCTATGGGCGGAGGATTTGAGATCGCTTTAGCTTGCGACATGATCATCGCTAGCGAAAATGCTCGCATGGCGTTGCCTGAGCCCAAAGTTGGCCTCGCTGCGTTAGCTGCTGGGGTTCATCGCCTTCCGCGCCAGATAGGTCTCAAACGCGCTATGGGGATGATGTTGACAGGTCGCCATGTCATGGCCCAAGAAGGCTATGAATTAGGATTCGTAACTGCTGTAGCGCCTGAAGGGGAGGCGCTTAATGAGGCTCGCCGATGGGCAGAGATGATTCTTGAATGCTCACCCATGTCGATCCGAGCGACCAAACAGGCGGCGATGCAAGGATTAGACCAGGCTGGCGTGCGAGCTGCCCACGAAGGTAAATATGAAGCTGTCAAGGCGATGGGTAAGAGTGAGGATTACATAGAAGGGCCGGTCGCGTTTTCTGAGAAACGCCCTCCTCAATGGAAGGGGCGATAGAAGCTCACCGATGGAATCAACAAACTAATGACCAATCCTGAAAGAGCCTCTGCAGTTGCAGATGCGATGTCAGACATAAGGGACATTGATCAAGCAGGAACTGATCGTGAATCTGTTGAGTTGATTAGGAATCGGCTCATAGAACTTGCCCAACTAAAAGAACTGTTTCCTTGGAGCGACTTCCCGCCTGATGATTCGAGAGACGGCAGCACCCTATATCTGCTGTCCCAAGATGACGATCACCGATTCGCGCTCTACATGCAGTCAGTCGCCGACACAACTCAAGCTCCCCCCCATGATCACTTAACTTGGGCGTGCATTGTGGGATTACAAGGTAAAGAAACCAACCGCCGATACGAACAGCGAGCTGGACAAGGGCGCCCAAAAATCTCAGAAGAATTCGTAGTGGAAAATGGCACAGGTATTGCATTCCTGCCCGACGATGTTCATTCGATTCATGTGGAGGGCGGCTCACTAAATTTCCACTGTTATGGACACGATCTTTTGGATCTCCCGCCACGTAACTATTGGAGTGAAGCTGACGGAGAATGGCGAACCATGAAAATTCAGTATCCAATAATTGACGCCCGCTCGTGACAACAAACAGGATTTTGGTTACTGACCTTGTAGACGCAATTAGGGGCTCTGAAGAGTTAGTCATAGTAGATCCCCGAGACCACCAGACATATAGCCAAGGGCACCTTCTATGGGCGGCGAGCCTGCGTTGCGAAGATGCTATTGAAGCAGCCGCAGTTCTTCTCCCTCGACGCTCAGTTCCAATAGTTGTTGCTGGAGATGAACAAGAGGAAGCTGGTCAACTCCAAACTGTTCTCAAAGAGAACGGTTGGACCAACGTAAAAGTATTAGAGGGCGGGATTAAATCTTGGATTGAAGCGGGGCATGAACTTTATTCCGGCGTGAATGTCCCATCAAAGCTGTTCGGAGAACTAGTTGAACGTCACTATGGAACTCCGCATATCGAAGCGGGACAACTAAATCGATGGATCGCTGAAGAACGCCCACTAATCATTTTGGATTCAAGAACTGAACGCGAATTCAACCGGATGAGTATTCCCACTGGACGTTCCTGTCCTGGGGGTGAGCTCGTATACCGAGTATTTGATTTGTTAGATCCAGCTGCGACCGTTGTCGTTAATTGTGCGGGTCGAACGAGAAGTATTCTCGGAGCAGAATCTCTAGTTCGAGCAGGGATTCCTAACCCTGTAGTCGCTTTAGAAAACGGGACTATGGGATGGGAATTAGCGGGCTTGACGCTGGAACATGGCAACAAGGATGCGGCATCTGCTCCTAGCGACATAGGCCAACAAAAGGCTTCTGCCGCCGCTCTCCAGGTAGCTAGACGTTTTGATGTCAAACGAATCGATAAAAGCACTGTGGATCAGTGGAAATTTGATGACTCACGGACCCTGTACCAATTTGACGTCCGCACCCCTTCTGAATACAGCGCCGGCCACCTACCTGGTTTCAGAAATGCGCCGGGGGGTCAGCTTGTTCAGGCCACCGATGAATATGCAATTACCAGAGGCTCACGAATAGTCCTTGCTGATAATGATTTCACAAGAGCGACAATGACGGCTTCTTGGCTCACCGAGATGGGGTGGGACACTTATGTGCTTGAAGATCAGATAAGTGACGTTAATGCCATCGAGTTTGGGAGTCGTGAATTGAAGTTCAGCAGCCCGCAAGTTGTTTTGCCATACGACCCGGGTGATGCAACTGTGGCGCGAGAAGCAATGCAGGAGTATTTGGATTGGGAAGTCGCGTTAGTTGATCAGTATGACCAGGACCCGTTAGCACGATTCACTGATACTGGTTGGGCTTAGATAATTTAGAGGTCTGAATATTGGGCAATTATGTCGCCAAAGCGAAGAGCGTCCTCAGGCGAATCGATCAACGTGGGCATTCCTGCCATAGCAGTTACCGGCACTACGAGCCGGTCAACCCCTCGAGCCTTCATTTTTGGAATGTCATCTGGGTCTTCTGGCATAGGCATTGTGATCTCTAAGGCTTGCGGATCTCTTCCGTGCTTCTCAGCAGTTCTGCGAGCAAGATCAATTCGCTCTTGAGGTGTGTCACGAGCTGGGAAATACCCATCTCCAAGTCGACCAGCCCGGCGAGCGGCAAAGTCGGTATCACCGCCCACAATTATTGGAACTGAGCCAGCCACGGGCCTTGGAAGACAGTAGGTGTCAGCGAATTGAACAAATTCTCCATCGAAAGAGGCGCAGTCATTTGCCCATAGCTCCCTCATCGCTGCGACATATTCGTCGGTTCTTGGACCTCGTCGCTCAAATGGCACACCAATTGCATCAAATTCTTCTTTGAGCCACCCGACGCCTATGCCGAGAAGGACCCGCCCACCGGACATGTAATCCAATGTTGCTACCTGAGCTGCACAAACCACAGGAGAATGCTGAGGAAGAATCAAAATAGCAGTGCCAAACTTTATTTTTTGGGTAGCGCCGGCCATATGGGCCATCCAGATAAGCGGATCCGGCAGAATCAGATCCTCTGACCCGCCAGCAATTTTACCTGACTCGCTATAGGGGTAAACGGATTCGTAACCAGAAGGAATGACCGTGTGCTCGACAGTCCAAGCAGACTCGAATCCAGCCTCTTCACCCGCCTGCACAAGCTCAACAGCAAGTGAAGTATCTGCCGCATATTTATCGGTATTGCAGTATCTAAGACCAAACTTCATAGTGTCCCCCTCAACGTACCCCTCTAATCTACGACTACAAGCCTTGAATTTTCAGGAGTCCAATGTCTTATCTGCCGAATGTTTCAGACATCTTCGACGCTTCGCGGTGGCGCGAACTCGAAAAGTTCGATTTTAAAGACATCACGTATCATCGAGCAGTAGATCAAGGAACTGTTCGAATTGCGTTTGATCGGCCTGACATTCGAAATGCCTTTAGACCGAACACCGTCGACGAGCTCTACACCGCTCTCGATCATGCTCGTATGAGTACTGACGTGGGAGTGGTTTTACTCACAGGTAATGGTCCATCCACCAAAGATGGCGGATGGTCTTTTTGTTCTGGCGGAGACCAACGAATCCGAGGAAAAGACGGCTACAAGTACGCTGGTGGCGAGACGAGTGAAACTATCGATCCGGCACAAGTAGGAAGGCTTCATATCCTTGAATGCCAGCGTTTGATCAGGATGATGCCAAAGGTAGTCATCTGTGTTGTCCCTGGATGGGCGGCGGGTGGTGGCCATAGCCTCCATGTCACCGCCGACTTGACTCTTGCCAGTCGAGAACAGGCGCGCTTTAAGCAGACAGACACCGATGTAGCAAGTTTTGATGGTGGGTTTGGGTCGGCTTATCTTGCAAAACAAGTCGGACAGAAGAAAGCTCGTGAAATCTTTTTTCTAGGTCGAACTTATGATGCCGAAGAGCGGTTTGCTATGGGTGATGTCAACGCAGTCGTGGATCATGCTGAATTAGAAAATGTTGCGTTGGAATGGGCGAAAGAGATCAACTCTAAATCGCCAACCGCCCAACGTATGGCAAAGTTTGCATTCAACCTCACTGACGACGGTTTAGTAGGCCAACAAGTTTTTGCAGGCGAAGCAACCCGGTTGGCCTACGGAACTGATGAGGCCACAGAAGGGCGAGATGCGTTTTTGGAAAAGCGTGAACAAGACTTCACTCAATTTCCTTGGCATTTCTAACCGGAAAAACTGAACTTTCAGGGAGTGATTCGCTGCATCAGAGTCACGTCCAACCATTGGCCAAATTTGCGCCCTACTTCTTTCTCTACCCCTACTAGGTCGAAACCATGTTTCGTATGAAGAGCAATCGAGGCGGCGTTCTGACCCGCGATTCTCGCGAATGTCGAATGAAACCCATGTTCATCTGCGAGCTTTAATAATTCTGTGAGCAACAAATTTCCAACACCGATGCCCTGATGGTCTTGATGGACATAGATCGAATCCTCGACGCTTGTCCCATAGGCGGGTCTATCTCGATATTTCGATAAACATGCCCAGCCAATAAGAGCTTCATCGTCGTTAGTAGCAACGATGCAGGGTAAAGCACCCGATCGATCTCGTAGCCACTCTCGCTGCTCTTCAAGGGACTTAGGAACCAAATCGAAGGTCGCCACGCTAGAAAGAACTTCATGATTGTAGATCTCTGCAATATCTGCAGCATCAGAAAGTTTGGCTAAACGGGCTTTCATATATGTAACGGTACCGGTCAAGGGGTTGTGGATCATCGGTGTTGATCCGTAAGCTTCCAAGTCTGCGCGGGTTCGCCCGTTCATGGTTGCCGCGATAGCTCAGTTGGTAGAGCGCCTCCATGGTAAGGAGGAGGTCCCGGGTTCGAATCCCGGTCGTGGCTCGCTCGAAAGGGCAAGGCGGGATAGCTCAGTTGGTCAGAGCGCACGGCTCATAATCGTGAGGTCCCGGGTTCGAACCCCGGTCCCGCTACAAACTCAGATTTAAAGAGCACAGTGCGGACCATCAATTGGTGATGCGGACCGCCTCAAACTCTTACCGATAACTACAGAGGCTTGCCAACAAGCCACGTAAATGGGGACTAGCGTCGTTATATGCCAACACCTCAAATTCGCGCTGACGTTGCAGCTGCCCAGGAGGGCGACGATGAGGCATTTGAGCGCCTTGTTGAGGCAACGTATAGCGAAATATTCAGGTTGGCTGCGCGCCTAACCCAGAATCATGATGATGCTCTAGATGTCGTCCAAGAAGCTTACTTAAGGGCCTACAGGGGTCTCATTGATTTTCGCGGCGAAGCGCGATTCAACACCTGGATGCATCGTATTACCGTTAATTGCGCAACTACTTTATTGACCCGCCGTAGCCGAGATCGCTGTGACCCCATCCAACAAGATGTTGCGGATTTAAACGGCGAGTATCACCCTGAACGGCGATTAGATGCCTCAGAGATCAGCTTTGAGATACGAAGCGCGTTGGAAGACCTTCCAGCCAATCTGCGAATAGTTGTTGTTCTTAGAGACGTCTTCGATCTCACCCAAGCACAAATAGCCAACCAATTGGGAATTTCGGTGACTGCGGTAAAGGTACGCCTCCATCGGGGTCGAAAGCGGATGCGCCTCTCTATGCAAGCCGGTCGCGATCAGACGGAACCTCTAGCTTTAGCTAGCAGTTCATACGAGGCTTGCCATGCGGTGTGATTGGCATCAGCGCCAAATTCGGGCCATGGCAAGAGGAGAGATAATTGGGTCATTAAAACTTCGGGAGCATGCTCGGAGCTGTCTGCGATGTCAGGCTGAAATGTCTCGTGAGCGTCGGATGCAACGAGAACTCCAAGCTTTACGAGATGATCTACCTATCCCGGGAGGTCTAGCTACTCGTATTTTGGAGTCGGTGGACTCTCTGGATAGAGGGCCGTTTATTGTTCGAAAGCAACGATCGAAAATCGCCGGCTTATGCGCTTTAGGAGTAGCGGTTGCTTTAGGAATGACTTCTAGAAACGGACGTCGTCGAATAAGTCAGGCAAGTTGATATGAAGCTCAATAGTTATTAGGAAAGGAAACTTAGAAGCCCGCTGCTATCGTTTTTCACTGCCTCATCGTAAGGAAGTTTCTTTCCGCTGAGGGCAGTAGCTCAATTTGGTAGAGCACCGGTCTCCAAAACCGAAGGTTGTGGGTTCAAGTCCCTCCTGCCCTGCTCCGCTGTTGCCCTCAACAGTTCACTTATTCACCTCCGAACCACGGACCCAAACACATGGCTATGAATCGACAAACACGAAGGCATCTGCAAAAGCAGGGCGAAATGAGTGCCGATGGTGCTCCTATTGCTAATCGTGACCGTCGCGCCGCCGCAGCGGGAGCATCCCCAGATACTGAGCGTGCAGGTCCGCGCCAATTCGTAAGTGAAGTAAAAGGTGAGTTGCGCAAAGTGGTGTGGCCTACCAAAGACGAAATCGTCAACTACTCCGTCGTCGTCTTCGTCACCATTGTGGTCCTAACTGCATTAATCGCAGGCTTGGACTACCTAACCGGCGAAGGGGTCTTGCGCCTCTTCGATGTGAACTAATGACCGACACTGATTCTTCAAGCACAGATCCAATGGCCGCCGCCCGACGTTTATTGGGCAGCGAAACTCCTGCTGACATCGAAACCTCTGCTGAAACTGACGACGGGGTCATTGAGACCGGCCAATCTGATGGTGTGGTCGTTGACGCTGAAATACTCGATGAGGACGAACTTCTTGAGGCGCCAACGAAAGAATTGTCTGCATATGACAGGCCAGGAAAGTGGTTCGTTGTCCATACGCAATCTGGTTACGAGAAAAAGGTCAAACAAAACCTCGAGGCCCGGGTTCAGTCCTTCGATATGGAAGAAAAAATTTACGAAGTTGTGGTGCCAATGGAAGATGTCACCGAGTTTCGCAATGGCCAGAGAGTCGTCGTGCAGAAAAAGATGTTTCCCGGCTATTTGTTGATTCGGTGTCGCCGAAACGATGACGTGCATCACATGATCCGAAACACGCCGGGCGTAACAGGATTTGCGGGACCCGGTGGGAAACCATCGCCCCTTCGCAGAAAAGAAGTAGATAATTTCTTAGCAATTAAGAAAGAGGGTGAAGAGCCGCAACGAAAGATCAAGCCTCGGTTGCTCTACGAACTCAACGAGAGTGTGCGAATTAAAGAAGGCCCGTTTGCTGATTTCCAAGGCGAAATAGTTGAGATTAATGAAGAGCAGCTAAAGGTCAAGGTGCTTGTGAATATCTTCGGTCGTGAAACACCTGTAGAACTAGATTTTGCGCAAGTTGCAAAAATTTGAGCCTGCGCTGGTTGTCTTCTTGAGGCCAACCCGAAACAATGACATGTCTCGCTCTTGCTAAAGCTAGAGCCCCATCAATACGGAGAACGCTAATGGCGAAAAAGAAAGTCGCCGCAATGGTCAAGATTCAGATTCCAGCTGGACAAGCAAGCCCCGCGCCGCCAGTCGGTACAGCGCTTGGTCCTCATGGCGTTCAGATTATGGACTTTTGTAAGGCTTATAATGCTCAAACGGAAGATCAACGAGGTTCCATAGTTCCCGTTGAAATCACGATCTTCGAAGATCGTTCATTCACGTTCATAACAAAGACGCCACCGACCTCTGCTTTGATCCGAGAAGCCGCGCGTCTTGACAAAGCCGCCCATGAACCCGGGCGAGAAGATGCAGTTGGGTCTATATCTCAAGCACAGCTTGAAGAGATAGCCAATATCAAGATGCCTGATCTAAATGCCAATGATATTGAAGCGGCCAAACTTCAAGTTGCGGGCACAGCTCGGTCAATGGGAATTGACGTTCAAGGTTCTTAAGTTATAAACGCCCGTTGGAAGGACCTCGCCCAACGACCGCGTACGCAGAGGGAGCTGAAAGGCGACACTAATGAGTGGCAAAAAATATTCAGATGCAAGCGAACGCTTTGACCGCCAAAAGCTTCATGAACCGGTTGAAGCGGTTGGCCTAGTAAAGGAATTGGCATCGGCGAATTTCGATGAGGCAGTCGACATCGCTGTTGGATTAGGGGTAGACCCCCGTAAAGCGGATCAGATGGTTAGAGGTACGGTCGCTTTACCTTCAGGAACTGGTGGGGATGTCCGGGTGGCAGTTTTCGCGCAAGGTGACCTAGCCGCTGAAGCTACTGAAGCTGGCGCAGATGTTGTGGGTGCTGAAGATCTGGCAGAGCGGATTGAGGGCGGGTTTACTGAATTCGACCTCGCGATAGCCACGCCCGACATGATGCCGTTAGTTGGCAAACTCGGTCGTGTTCTTGGACCACGCGGCCTCATGCCTAACCCGAAGTCCGGAACAGTAACTACTGACATTGCAAAAGCAGTCGGTGAGTTCAAAGGTGGGAAAGTCGAATACCGGACGGACAAATACGGCAACGTTCAGCTTGCTATAGGCAAAGCAAGTTTCGATTCACCTGACCTTGTCGCTAACTTCACGGCGGTTATGGAAGAAATTGAACGAGCTCGACCAGCATCAGCGAAGGGTCGATACATTAAAAAGATCACGGTCTCATCAACGATGGGGCCCGGGATCAAGGTTGATCCAAGCAAACTTGGAGACTGAAGAAATTTAAATCATCAGTACCAGCCAGTTTGCAATTGTCTATCTCACCCCTAGCCTGACCTGACAATTAAATTCTGCTCGCCGTAGACCTCTGGTGGCATTAAGCCCTGAAATTGTGAAGGGAAACCTTTACAAGCCCGAATAGGTGAATCCTGAATCCCCCCGTCGAACCTTTTCGACCACGGTTTCGGTGTTCGCTTTGCGAGCGCCGACTACCCGAAGGGGGTGAGACATGAGTGAAGAGAAGCGAGTAGAAAAGTCCGCTGTAATCGAAGACGTGCGTGAGCGATTCGAGGAAGCTGAAGCCGTATTGGTTACAGAGTATCGAGGTCTCGATGTAGGTCAGATGGCTGATCTCCGTGCCGCTCTGCGTGAAACTGAAACTGTGTACAAGATCTACAAAAACACCTTGGTACGTAGAGCGCTTGACGAAGGCGCACCTGAAGGCTTGGTCGACATGCTTGTTGGCCCAACGGCTCTGGCATTCGTAGATAAAGACCCTGGTGCCGCAGCCAAAGCTCTAAAACAGTTCTCTGCTGCCAATGAAGCCCTGATTATCAAGGGAGGCCTCCTAAATGGTGACCTTCTTGACGAAGCACAGGTCCGTGAACTTGCTGACCTCCCATCCCGTGATGAACTCTTGTCTTCAATTGCTGGCGGACTAGCTGCTCCGCTCCAGCAAATCGCATCGATGATGAACAACCTTCTCTCTGAGATGGCTAATTTGCTTCAAGCGTTAGCAGATAAGGGAGACGCCGCTGCTGAGGCTGAAGAGGCTGAGGAGCCTGCTGCTGAGGCTGAAGAGGCTGAGGAGCCTGCTGCTGAGGCTGAAGAGGCTGAGGAGCCTGCTGCT